>Ga0180300_10000271_pt1 | contig 22223 bp, 20 predicted proteins | sample GuaBasSediGuay15_FD_121798 | JGI IMG/M metagenome (GOLD analysis project Ga0180300, IMG submission 121798) | Subseafloor sediment microbial communities from Guaymas Basin, Gulf of California, Mexico - Guay15, Core 4569-2, 21-24 cm | ecosystem: Environmental > Aquatic > Marine > Hydrothermal...
AGCCACGCTGGATTATACCCATTCATACATTCTTTCCTGAAGAGTTCCAGGATATGTTCCCTAATGTAATTCAGATCGAAGATGACGAAACCATCAATCTTTCTTAGAGGGGTGAATTATTGAACCAAGACGGAAGACTTACCACCGAAGAATTAATATATGATGTTAAACTAAAATCGGGTAAAGGGGGTGGATGGCCTAACGATTTTGATTACCGGATTGATAGTGACCTCATCACGATTTCCACAGATTACAGAAACCTCGATAAAAAAGCGACCCGGCGCTTGGACCCTTGGGGGCTGGCATTCCTTATTGATGCCGAATCTCGATGTAGAGTGAAAATAAATGCCATTAATTTCTCATTGTCTGGCAAGATTGATGAGGTTAGACCAGCTATGAGACTTGTCCCGAATCTTGAGGCATTCCGCCGGAGGGTGTCATTTTTAAGTCTTAAAAATCCTGGACTTCGTTTTGGGATTACCATTAATGGAGAAATGCTGGAACTTGATGATACCGATACGTTATTTAATCGTCCGTCTAACGAGAGGATTCGCACGAGTTTCGACCGTGTTGCTCAAGATAACCGTCCAGGTCGCCTAGAGAAGGATTTTCAAACATGGTTGTTCGCCAACGATGTGAAGAACATTGAAGATAGAGAAGCTAACATCAATGAAAGGTTAGCAGTATTGGGTGAAGACTTCTACAAGCTAAAGAAAAAAGCATATGGAATCATTAGGGAATTCCCGACGGGCGCTTTCCACGAGGTAATATCTAATAATAGTCGGCTTCTTCCGACTGAATATATTGATATTGTTACGCTTAATAAATATGGTCATTTAGCAGTCATCGAGCTCAAATTAAATGATCCCCAACTAGAAGTCATAGCTCAACTATTAGACTATTCTCTGTTCTTCAGATGTTATCGAGATAAGCTCTGGCCTACCATAGTGGAGAGACTGCGAAAACCCCCGAAAAGCCAGGACATCGTTTGTTATGTGGTTAGTAACCATTTTCACGATAGATTTGACAAGGTCATGAAATACTACTGCCCAAATGACAACTCATATGGTTTCAGAATTAAGAAGGTTACGCTTGGTAGTTATTCTGATACTTGATAAAAACTGCTAGGAGTCTTCGGTGTTAGAAATCACGAATTTAGTAGCTCGAGAACCAGAAGGTATTGTAATTACTTTCGCCTCTCTTGCATATAATAGGTCTCAAGGAATATCTCTTCCGGAGAATTCAAATATCAAATTCATTGACTTTATAAGGGATGAGGTTTGGAAACAGTTATCTCACATGTGCACAAGAGAGATATTTGAAGATACTCATCAGCAATGGATTGAAGACCTAAGAGATCTTCTCAAACAGCGTAATGGCTTGCCAATAAGTTACGGGCAAGGGCAAGAATCTCTGAATGTTTGGTTGAAATTCTATGTTGATTGGGCATCACTTCCTGAGATGCAGGTCGCAGAGCGTCTCAGACCTTGGTTACACTGTCCTCTGGATAACGTCGTTATGGGCAAGTTAAAAGATATTTACCCAGACGAATATCAGATAAGGATTGTTCCACACTATCGCCGTCTTGGGTTAGCTGCTCAGGAACGACATTCATTATCCAAGATGGATAAGGAGCTTTATTTTACCTGGCAAGGTTGGATTAGGGAAATCTCACCTGATAAACCGCTCCTAGTAGACTTGATATGGGCATTTGAACGTTAGGAAGTATTTCATTCAAGAGGCTACTATATCGCAAGAATCAACGATATCTTCTCAAATAGCAATTCGGGAATTGTTCCCCAAGGCCCAGCTTTAGGAACTCAAACCAATGGCTTACACTATAATGACGGATAACTCAAATCTGGCAGTTCTGTCTATCGTTAAGTAGCGCCCACTTTGTTAACAGTTTGGGATACCTTCATAAACACTCCCTGACAAGACTTCACAAAGTAAAGGCAATATTAGCGTGGTGTAATGCCAGCACCAGGTGAATAGATAGGCTGGTAGTTAAGGAGACTAGACATGTCAGTATTATGGGGGATCTTAATAATTATGGCAGGGCTGTTCATGTTGTCCTGCGGCAGTACAAGAAGCGAATTTATTATCTATCGACTGATGGTTGCTCGCTCTAAACTGCTATGGGGCGAGAATGTTCATCGTTTTTATCAAGTTGCAGGAATCATTGTCATCGTTTTTGGGCTACTGGTAGCCCTGGATGTAGTCTGATTGGACTGTTTTAAACGGCTTGATATATTGGTATACATGCATCCCTGACAGGGTAGTAATAAATCTGTGACCCTACCGGTCAAGTCCCAATTCTGCTCGGTTCTACACTCTTAAGTGTGAAAGGGCGTGTCCTGCACAGATCGGCGTATGCGACTTAACGCACGTTGCGGTCTTTAACAAACGAATCGAGGTATCAAACGGGATGCGGAGTGGTGAAGGCCGGCAGTCCCTGATGCGAGGACTAGATAGTCTCCTTGGCGGCCCTGTCAAGAGGCACCGAGAACCTGAAAATGCTTCCTCTCCCTTCCCCAGCCTCAACCCAGATCCGACCCCTGTGGAGCTCAACAAGCCTCTTGCTGAGGGCCAGGCCTATGCCCAGTCCCCCTTGGGGTTGCCCCTCGACTTGCATCGGCTCCTGCAGGTCAAAGAGCCTTTCCCGTCGCTCCGCGGGTATACCCGGGCCAGTGTCCATCACGGATACATGCAGGCAATCGTCCTTCTCCTCGGCTGACACCGTAACCACCCCTCCAGGCGGGGTGAACTTGAAGGCATTATCCAGAAGGTTGGCCACCACCTGACGCAATCGCTCTGCGTCGGCATACACGGCTGGAAGCTCGCCGGGCACATCCAGCACCAGGCTCAGATCTCTACTCTTGGCAACCTGTTCCATGTCATTGGCTATCTCTTCGAGCATGCTGACCGGATCCAGCATTTCTCGGTTCAGATACAGCATGCCTATGTCACCTCTGGCCAAGTCAATCAGCTCGCTGATCCGCCGATTGAGACGCGACGCGCCCCGTTCGATGTTCCCAGCGAAGTCCGCCACCATGCTTTGCTCCACACCAGCCGCAAGTGCGCTGCTTGAAGCAAGGATGGCCGTCAGAGGGGTCTTTAGCTCATGCACCAGTGTCCTCAGGAACTCACCCCTTTTCCTGATCTCTTCTTCAAGGTCGCGCCGCAGCTTCGCCTCACGCTCGTACGCCTCCCTGAGCTTGTCCTCAGCCTCTTTACGCTCAGTTATATCACGAACGATACCAACATGCGCCGGTCTTCCGCGGTACTGGATCACCCCTGTGGATACTTCCACTACTCTTGTCGCTCCACCCTTGCGCAACAACGTTGTCTCATAGTTCGGCAGCGCCTGCCGCCCCGCCTTCCTCAGTCTGTACATTCGCGCCAGTTGGCCCCGCGATTCAGGGCTGGCAATGTCCAGGAAGGGCATGCTCAACATCTCCTCCACAGAATAGCCGGTGATCTCAGCCATGGCCTTGTTGGCAAACTGGCAGACGCCGTCCTGGAGAATGAAGACACCGTCTCTCGCCTGCTCCACCACAGCGGAATACTTCAGTTCACTCTCCCGCAGCGCCTCCTCTGCATGCTTCCGCTTGGTTATATCGCGCAACACGCCCATGAAGCCGACCGGCTGCCCAGCCTCGTCACGCAGCAACTGCACAGTGCTCTCGACCCATACAGTAGAGCCATCGCGGTGTTTCAGTTCCAGTTCCACTATCCTTGCCCTGTCTTTCTCAGCCTGTCCGCTGTGCTCCAGGGCCAGTTCCTCCCGGCGAACCTGCTCCGCAACCTCGAGCGATGCAGGAGCGAATATCTCCTCGGCTGATTGCTGTCTGACCTCTTCCGCCGTGTACCCCCGTAGCCTCGCTATCGAAGGGCTCAGGTAAAGGGGCCGGAGATCCAAGTCAGTAGTGAAAATGACGTCTGACACGTTCTCTGCCAGCAGCCGATAGCGCTTCTCACTCTCACGCAATGCCTCCTCTGTCCGCTTCCGCTCCTCCACCTCCATCCTCAGTTGCTGGTTCGACCGCATCAGTTCCGCGGTGCGCTTTGACACTTCCTCCTCAAGATACTCCTTGTATTGGCGCAGCTCCTCCTCAGCACGCCTCCGCCTGCTGATGTCCCGGCTCACGCCCAGCAGGCCAACAGGCATTCCGGACGCCGGATCACGCAGGAATGTGACTTCGGCCTCTACCCACACCGTGGAGCCGTCCTTGCGATTGAACTCCAGCTCCGCCGCCAGAGACCCGAACGGACGGCCACGGCCTTCCTTCTCCCTGGCCAACTCCCGGTCAAAGGTCCGTTTGGCCGCCTCACGAGATGCAGGGGTCAAGCCTTCGTCTATTGTGCGAGACATTCCCTCTTCGACCGTGTAGCCGGTGAGCCGGGTGAAAGAGGGACTGAGGTAGGTGGGCCTCAAGTCGAGGTCCGTTGTCCAGATGACGTCGGTCACGTTCTCTGCCAGTAACCGGTATCGGCTTTCACTCTTACAGAGCGCGTCCTCGGCCCGTTTCTGCTCGGTGATGTCTTGAATCTGAGCAACGTAGCCGGTGACAGGCCCCTCTTTCGCTGCACGCAGCGGTGCCAGCAGCACGTCGAGGTGAATAGTCCCTGATTTCGTCGTGGTATAGAGACCAGGCTCCCTGTCCTTTGCGAAGTCGTAAGCTCCCTGCCACCTCACTATCTCACCCCTGCGCAGTCTCGCCTTAGCCTCCGCCGGCATGATGGCCAGGTCAAACAGATTGCACCGCTTCGCCAACCCAGCACCAGGTACGCCAAATATATCGAGAGTTGCCCGGTTGACTCCGATCAATCGCCCATCGTGGTCGTAGAGCTGAATGCCGATGGGCGACTGCTGGTAGACACCCCTGAACCATGCCTCGCCTTCTCGGAGTGTCTCCTCCGCTCTCTTGCGCCGGTCGATGTCACGGGCAATGCCCAGCATGGCAACAGGGTATCCGCGCAAGTCACGGACAAAACTGACGTTCATCTCCATCCACACCGTGCCGCCGCCCTTGCGATATACTTCCAGTTCGAGAGTGCGTGACGTCAGTCGATCCGCTCCTCTTCTGTCCTCCTCGAATGCCTCAGCCGCCGCCTGCCGAGAAGCAGGGGTCAAAGATGTTTCCATTGTACATTGCATGGCCTCCTCAACGGTGTATCCCAACACACGCTCGACCGAAGGGCTAACGTACCTCACCCGGAGGTCCATGTCGACTATGCACAGGATGTCCGAGACGTTGTCCGCCAGCAGGCGGTACTTCTCCTCGCCGTGGTGCAGAATACTCCATTCCCACATCCCGGTACCCACCCCCGTACGCTCCTGCCGATCCGGTCTCGACTGCCTTGCCGTGCCTGTCCGCTTCATACCCCACCTACCAGCTTGCCAGTGTATGCCTTCTCCAAGCCATGCCACAGAAAGTTGGACCGTTGCACCTATTCCCAGGGGCATGCCAGACCCCGCGCTCACCTTGTTGATGGCACTGTTGGTTACCAGAATGTAATATGGCCTTGCCCCCCCTTTACTCCCAGCGCCAAAGTAGAAACCGCCGTGCCAGACGGCGCCGCCGTCTGGCACATCCATAGCGATAGTGTCTCTAACTCTACACCACAAGGGACACGCTGTAAACCCCCTCGCACGCGGTTCCTGTATGTCGACGACCTCGCGGACAAGAGTGATGCCACGACCGTGGCGCGGCAGGCACCGTGGTATCTTCCCCTGCAGAGCAAAGAGCAGTGCCGACCGCCTGGGATTCGGAAGGCGCCAACGGTATGCCAACAAGCAAAATGAGCGCCGCACACGCAATGGCGCGCCGCGCTCTGTTCGCAGCGAAGACGAAAACCCGCCTTTTTATGTCAAACTAGCGCGCTGGGGATATGTGCCTGCGGCCACACGGCACCCCCACTCGTTTCCGCCGCATTCTTGTTCGTCTGACTGAGCCAGCCCTGCCTTATGCGGCCCTTTCTCCCCGAAGGTAGCCAACGTAGGCCCTCAGAAGACGGCAGTAAGCCTCAAAGCACTTCACGTAAAGTATCAGCGGAGTCGCCAGAGCCTTGGCCATCTACTCTTCCTCCATCTTTCTGCACTCATAATCCGCGGCAGTCCCCCTGCCTGTTAGCCGAATCCTAACAACGTGGATTCACAGCAGAGTCTCAGAAAGGCCGGCTATGTCACAACAGAATAACCGGTGATCGCACCCGCGTCGGCACCCCCAAGGCGGGCCGAGGCGGCCCTTCCTTGACACCGGCTTCTGCTCAGCGTAGACTTTTGCACCAGAAAGCCTTCCCAGGGGGTTGCATGGATTTCCGCTTTTCTCAAGAGGACGAGGCATTCAGACAAGAGGTACGCGAGTTTATCCAACAAGAGCTTCCACCAGACTGGACAGGGACCGGCCTGTTACAGGAGGCAAAAGACGGGCCCGAGTGGGAATTTTGCCGCAGCATGCTACGAAAGCTAGGGGCCAAGGGATGGCACTCACTGGCCTGGCCGCAGGAATATGGTGGGCAGGGCTCCGTTACTAAGCAGTTCATTCTGAGCGACGAGATGTACTATCACGAGCTGCCCGGGGTTGACCTCCAGGGTGCACTCATGTGTGGCCCGGTCCTCATCGAGTACGGCAGCGAGGAACAGAAGAAAGAGCACCTGCCGAAGATCGCCCGGGGAGAGGCGGTCTGGGCGCAGGGTTTCAGCGAGCCGGGGGCAGGCTCCGACCTGGCAGCCGTGGCCACCAGGGCCGTAGAGAAAGACGACTGCTACATCGTGGACGGCCAGAAGGTATGGAGCACGGGTGCCCACCGGGCCGACTGGACCTTTATACTGGCCAGGACTGATCCGGAGGCACGCAAACACCGAGGTATCAGTTTCTTTCTGGTCGACCTGAAATCGCCCGGTGTTACCGTCCGTTTCCTTCCCAATATAGTCGGCACGTACTGCGAGATATTCTTCGACGGGGTGCGCGTACCCAAGGAGAACCTGGTCGGAAAGAAGAACGACGGCTGGACGGTGGCTGGCGCCGTACTCGGCTACGAACGCTCAGGAATCCACCGTATCGCTGCGGCGCGGCGTAACCTGACCCGCTTGCTGGAGTTCGCTCAGCAGACCAGACGGAACGGTGTCCCCTTGTTCAAAGACCCGGTGGTGCGAAACAGGTTGAGCCACCTGTTCGTTGAATGTGAAGCGGTCAGGGTTCTGGCGCACAGGATCGTCTGGATGCAGAGCACGGGGCAGCCGGTAGACTACCAGGCGTCGATGTCGAGGGTAGCGGGAGCCGAATTCCAGCAGCACGTGGCCCAGGCTGCAATGCAGCTATTGGGGCAGTATGGGCCGCTCGAAGAGGGGTCCAGGTGGACTCCGCTGAAAGGATTCTTCCTCAGACAATACCTGTATGCCATGGCGGCAACCATCGGCGCTGGGACCGCCGAGGTACAGAGAAACATCATTGCTCTCAGGGGGCTTGGCCTCCCCAGAGGCTAGGACCAGGTAGGGTACGCCATCAGCGAGATAGCCTGCTTGCTGCCGGACCGATGGCCCGGCAAGCGTGCCTGGCTTGAAGGCACCTGATCGCCAGCCCAGCCCGGCCCACCACATAGACCGCCAGCAGCACAGATGCAATTCATCGAATGGGTCGACGGTAAGCTCAGAGTCCTGGACCAGACCAGGCTGCCCTTGGAAGAGGTATGTCTGGAACTCTGCACATGGCAGGAGGTAGCACTGGCTATCAGGGAGATGAAGGTCCGCGGTGCTCCTATGATCGGCATTGCAGCCGCCTACGCCATAGTCCTAGGGGTCCAGGCTGTGGAGGCGACCAGCAGGGCCGACTTCCTGACCACACTGGAGGACATCGCCGGAGCAGTGGCCTCCACCAGGCCCACCGCAGTCAACCTTTTCCAGGCCGTTCGGCGCATGAGGATGGCAGCACAAAGAGAAGAGGACATCGCCCAAATCAAAGCAGCGCTGATTACCGAAGCCAGGAGCATCCAGGCCGACGAAGAAGAGGCCACCAGAAGGATATCTCTCCTCGGAGCCAGGCTGATCGACGACGGCTCCACCATCCTCACCCACTGCAACGCCGGAGCGCTGGCTACAGGAGGACACTACGGGACAGCGTTGGGGATGATCAAGGCAGCCCGGGAGCAGGGTAGAAATATCAGAGTCTTGGCCACCGAGACGCGTCCTCTGCTGCAGGGAGCACGCCTCACGACGTGGGAGCTTCTCCGCGACAACATACCCGTCACCCTTATCACCGATTCCATGGCAGGCTACTACATGAAGAAGAGGGATATCGACTGCGTCGTGGTCGGGGCTGACAGGATCGCTGCGAACGGCGACGTGGCCAACAAGATAGGCACCTACACGCTGGCGGTCCTGGCCAGCGAGAACAGCATTCCCTTCTATGTCGCCGCCCCTAGCACGAGTGTCGACCTGTCCATCAGCTCGGGGCAAGAAATCCCCATCGAGTTTCGAAGCCCCGACGAGGTCACTCACGTCCAGGGGGTGCGCATTGCCCCCGAAGGCGTGGAGGCAGCCAGTCCCGCTTTCGACGTTACCCCGCATGACTACGTATCGGCTATAATTACGGAAAAGGGCATAGTCAGGAGCCCCTACGCGGAGGGGCTGAGCGCATTGAGATGCTGACGGTTTGTCTGTGCCTGATGCGTTCCAGAGGAGGTCTGCGTGACTGAAGCCAAGATCGGCGTCATCGGTGGTACCAATCTCTACCAGATAGGTAGCCTGAGGAACGTTGAGGAAGTCAGAGTTAGCACCCCGTTTGGCGACCCAAGCGACGCCATCATGGTTGGCCAGCTAGAGGGGGTCAGGGTCGCCTTTCTCCCACGCCACGGCAGGGGACACCGCATCAGCCCGACAGAGCTTCCGGTGCGGGCCAACATCTACGCCCTCAAGTCCCTCGGGGTAGAGTGGATAATCTCGGTCAGCGCCGTAGGAAGCCTCAGAGAGGATATCCATCCTCTTGACATCCTCATCCCTGACCAGCTTATCGACCGCACCAGGAGCAGGGTCAACACCTTCTTCGGAGATGGGCTGGTAGCCCATGCTAGCTTCGCTGAGCCTTTCTGCCCTGTCCTGAGCAATATCCTTTTCGAGGTGGCCAGCGAGGCCGGAGCTGGGGTGCACAAAGGAGGCACCTACCTGGTCATGGAAGGCCCGCTCTTCTCCACGAAGGCTGAATCATTCCTGTACCGCAGCTGGGGAGCAAGCGTCATCGGGATGACAGCACTACCGGAGGCCAAGCTGGCGCGAGAAGCCGAGATATGCTATGCCACCCTTGCCTGTGTCACTGACTACGACTGCTGGCATACCAGCTCCGAACCAGTGACCGTGGACATGGTGATCGGCAATCTTAACCGTAATGCAGAGATGGCCAAGAGAATCCTGAGCACCGCTGTGACACGGATACCATCGAAACGGGAGTGTCAGTGCGCCACGGCGCTTCAGAATGCCATTATCACCGCACCAGACCTCATTCCGGCGCCGCTGAAAGAGAAGCTGCGCCTGCTAATTGGCAAGTACGTGGAGTAACCCTGGGATGCCGGCAAAGCTCAAGTTCGGTTGTCTGCCCACAGCAATAGGAAGCATGCCTCACACCAACCCCGATGAGGCTTGTCGAGCTGTACTGCGCTACCTGAGTGCAGTACCCGCCTGGCCCCAACTGCCAGGGCGCTCGTTCACTGAGAACATGTATGTCCAGTTCTCCGAAGCTTTCCCAGGCATAAACGTAAGCATGGAAGATGAGCGCATCACCGTCGACAGATCAGTCGACCTGGACCCGGGATTGGAAAGGCTGCACGCAGCATACACGGAAAACGACACCACGGACTATGCTATCGGCACCGACTACGCCGCAGGGCTGCACGCTTTTCTCGACTGCCCACTGTCCTCGCCTTTGGCTGTCAAGGGCCAGGTGACAGGACCGATAAGCTGGGGCCTTTGTGTTACTGACCCCGTGAATTATGTCATCTACGACGAGACGCTGGCCGAAGCCCTGGCGCGTCACCTTCGGCTGAAAGCCATCTGGCAGGAGAGGGCCCTGAGCCGGTTGTCCACAAACACAATCATATTCGTCGATGAACCTTATCTGACCTCACTCGGAACGCCCTTTGTCTCGCTTCCCACAGAGCGAGTAGTCCCTCTCCTGGAGGAGACACTGGACGGCATCGCCGGCTTGAAGGGGCTACACTGCTGCGGCGCCGCCGACTGGTCTATGGTGATGGGACTCCCCATCGACATCCTCAGCTTTGATGCCTACAACTACGCCGACAGCCTCAGTGTGTACCCGGACGAGTTGAAGGCTTTCCTGGCACGCGGCGGGACAGTTGCCTGGGGTATAGTCCCCAACGACGAGGAAGCGCTGAGCAAGGAGACCCTGGCCAGCCTGGCTGACCGCCTCGAAGAGGCCATGGCGCCCTTCACCAGGATCGGAGCCTCCTTTCGAGGTCTCGTGGAACAGGCCCTGCTGACTCCCTCATGCGGCCTGGCCTCGCTGTCAATTGAGGCAGCCGAGCTCGCCCTGGAAAGGCTGGCAGAGCTATCGGACAAAATGCGGAAACGGTATATAATTTAGATTTGGGGGAAGCGGACTGATGGAATGCGCGCTTGAGGCTAACAAAGCTAAGTGTACCTGCACCTACGAGCCGTGCAGCAGGAAAGGCAAGTGCTGCGAGTGCATTGCCTACCATCGTGCCCACGGCGAGCTGCCCGGGTGTCTTTTCCCACCCGAGGTGGAGAGAACGTACGGTCGGTCGGCCGCCAAGTTCGCTGAAATCTACTCCAGAGGTCCGAAGTAAGGCTTTATTCCGACGGTTCTTCCAGGGAAGGAATGTGGGTCAGACTGATAACCTGTGATGGAAAGGAGTTGCAGTACAGGCCAGACTTGGGGGGCTTCGAGCAATGGGGCGAAATCGCCTGCCTGCGATGTGGTATCTGCTGCACCAGATGGCAGCCTGAAGTAGCCGCTGAAGAGGTACATCGGATGGCACGGGGATTGGGGGTTTCGCCACAGGAATTCCGCCAGAACTATATCGATGAACATCCCTACAAGCCAGGGCTGTTTCTGTTGCGCAGGAATGCATCGGGATGTGTTTTCCTGCGCTACGACCAGGGGCAGGCCAGTTGCGTCGTCCATCCCTTCAGACCCGAAGCGTGCCGCCAGTGGACCCCGAGCCTGTTCCGTCCTGAATGCCGAGAAGGACTCAACAGGAAGGCCCCCCCAGACCACCTGCTCCTCCCGGACCAGGTCTGCACCTCCCCAGAGGATCTCAGTGCCCTGTGTCACTCCTTAACAACGCAAGCGACTGGCAGGTCAAGCTGATGAACAAGCGGAAAAGAGTAGCACTCCAGAAGCACCGGCGCAGAAGGAAGAAGCTGCGACAGAGAAGCAAAGCCCAGGTGCCATCGGAGTCCTGAACCGGAAGCTATGGTATGAGGCAGGCCTATCTCCTCTGCGGGCCACCCGGAGTGGGCAAGACCACTCTCATCAGGGAGGCAGTCTCATCCCTGGGGCAAACGGCCGGGGGATTCTACACCAGGGAGATACGCAACCACGGTGCCAGGCAGGGTTTCGAGATAGTCACCCTGGACGGGCGCACCGGTGTTCTAGCTCACGTAGAGTTTCAAAGCCCCTGCCGGGTGGGCAAGTATGGGGTCGCCGTCGGCAACCTGGAAGACGTCGGCGTGGCTGCACTGAGGCAGGCCACGAGAGAGTGCGATCTGGTAGTCGTTGACGAGATAGGTAAGATGGAGCTGTTCTCTCTTGCCTTCAGGGAGGCAGTGCGCGAAGCACTCGACAGCGGAAAGCGGCTCCTCGGCACCATCATGCTGGCCTCACACCCCTGGGCTGACCATCTCAAGCGGGATGCCAGGGTGGAGGTGGTAGCCGTGTCCCGGGCAAACCGTAACCAGAGAGCAAAGGAAGTGCAGGAATGGCTCAACACCCGGGTCGCTTCAGGGGACGAGAAAGGAAGTAGATGACAGAGCCGACACAGGTGATACAAGCGTTGCTCGACCCAAAGACATATCCTCACCATCCTCAGAGCGTGAGCCTAGTGCAGACCCAGATGTCGCTCGTCTTCTTGACCGGAGACTACGTTTACAAGATAAAGAAGCCCGTCGACCTCGGCTACCTCGACTACACCACGCTGGAGAAGCGAAGGTTCTTCTGCCATCAGGAGCTGGCCCTGAACCAGCGTCTCTCTCCCGACGTCTATCTCAAGGTGGTGCCTATTGTCCAGCAGTCCGGAGAGATCCTTCTTGGCGGCGAAGGCCCGCCCATAGAGTACGCAGTGAAGATGCGCCAACTGCCTTCTGACCGCATGATGGATGTCCTTCTGACCAGGAGCGCAGTGACCCCCCAGATGGTGCAACGCGTGGCGCAGAAGGTGGCCAGTTTCCATGAACAGGCGGAGACCAGCGCCGAGATAAGCAGGTACGGCAACCTGGAGGTGGTGCAGGCCAACGCTGACGAGAACTTCTCCCAGACTGAGCAGTATGTGGGTCTCTCCATCTACCGGCCAAGCTACGAGAGGATCAAGACCTATACGTACGGTTTCATCCAGCAGAATGCCGCCCTCTTCAAGAAGAGGGTGAACGAAGGCAGAATAAGGGACTGCCACGGCGACCTTCACAGCGCGCATGTCTGCTTTGTGGACGACATCAGCATCTACGACTGCATCGAGTTCAACGACAGGTTCAGGTATTGCGACGTTGCTGCCGAAGTAGCCTTCCTGGCCATGGACCTGGACTACTACGGTCACGCCGATCTAGCCCGGTGTTTTACCGATGCTTACGTAGAGGCGTCGAGGGATGGGGAGCTTGTCAGACTGCTGGACTTCTACAGGTGCTATCGTGCCTACGTTAGGGGGAAGGTAGAAAGCTTCAAGCTGAACGACCCTCTCATGTCGCAAGAGGAAAAGGCAAGGGCACTAGACACCGCCAGACGGTATTTTGATCTCGCCCACTCATATACAGACTAAGCCAAGGAGGTCCGCTGAATTGAGGGAACCTTTCACCAAATTCGTGGAGTCTGAGCTGAGTCCCGATACCCTCCTCATCACGTGCGGTCTGCCCGGGACCATGAAAACGGAAACGAGCGAGGAAATCGCCAGGCTGAAAGGCTATCCCATAGTGCGCACCGACCTCATCCGCAGGGAAGTGCTCAAGAACGAGGACATATTCGATGAGAAGGTGGCTTCGGACATGTCAAAGCGGATGATGGTCTATGACGAAACCTTCAGGCAAGCAGACGAGGCCCTGGAAAATGATGGCAGGGTCATAATTGACGCTACCTTCATCAGCCAGTCACTCAGGAAGCGGGCTGCCGGAATCGCCGCCAGGCATGGCAAGACAATGGTCATCCTTCAGACCCAGCGCCCACGTGAGATTGCCATCGCCCATATAGTCAGACGTACCAGAGAGGACTACGAGTCCAATGCCCTGACCGAGCAGGCTTATGTCAACAATGAGAGGAAATTCGAGAAAGTGGACCTCGATGACCTGAAACGTGAGTACCCTGAGCTGAGACTCATCCACTTTATCGTGGACACCACCGACAACCTGCCCGAGGGCTGGTACGTCATCAGCGTCGAGAGGAGATAGAGAGCCGCATAGATACGCACCGTCAGTCAGCGGCGGGCCTTGGGACTGCCACAACTGCTATCAGGCCACGGCATTTCGCCGCAACAGGCGAGTAACCCTGGATCAGCCCAGGGATGCGGGCAACGTGGAAGCAGCATGCAGGAGGAGCAGAAGCAAGGTTCCCAGAGCTTTGGGGCAGGATTCCATCCGGCAGCGACGAAACAGGTGTACAGGTGATAATAGACCTCCACATACACACCAAGACAGGTTCGGACGGCAACCTGCCCATCGAGCAAGTCTTCACCGAGGCAAAGAGCAGAAGGATCGGCCTCATCTCCATCACCGATCACGATTCGATAGAATGGCAGGGGACGGCAATTACCCTGGCCGCACGACACGGCATGTCCTATATCACCGGTGTAGAGCTCAACGTGACTTTCCAGTACGGAAACGGAAGCAGGTCCCGGTCCGTTTCTTTGGACTTCCTCGGGTACGGCTACGACATCCGCAACACGGAACTGAAGGACAGACTTCAATTCATCAAGGAGTACAGAGAGAAAAGAGCACGTCAGATACTGGACAACCTTAATGCCGAGTTCGATCAAGAAGGTATTCCACGCTTCACCGAGAGGGACCTGGAGGACATACAGTCGAGCGTCGACGGCGTCTTCGGCCGGCCTCATATTGCCAACTATCTCATAGAAAAGGGCATCGTGAGGGACAAGCAGGAGGCATTCGACAAGTACCTGATCAAGTGCGACGTTCCCAAGTACCCCTTGTCACTGGCCGAGGCGTCACACTTGATAAGGCACGCTGGCGGCATACTCGTATTCGCGCACCCTAACGACCCGAACGGGACTTCGCTTGCCACCATAACCCACGAGCTCACCCAACAAACAGCCATCATCGAAGACCACATCCTGAATCACATAGACGGAGTCGAGTGCTGGCACTCGAGAAACGATGCGGCTACCACAGCGCATTACATCGAGTTCGCCAGGAGTCACGACCTGGTAATGACGGGCGGGAGCGACTGCCACCAGAAGCCCATTATCATGGGCACGCTGGACATCCCTGACTGGGTGGCCCGGCAGCCATCCCTGGAAAGGAGAATCGTATGACCCACAAGAGCCCAACCGGTAGCGACATCAGGGATGCTTCGCTCGCTTCCCAGGGCCAGCTTCGCATCGAATGGGCCTCGCGCGAAATGCCCGTGCTGCGGCTGATCAGACAGAGGTTTGCCAAAGAGAAGCCCCTCGCAGAAGCCCGAATATCGGCGTGCTTGCACGTTACTACCGAGACGGCCAACCTCGCCCTCACACTGAAGGAGGGAGGGGCCGAGATCGCTCTCTGCGCCTCCAATCCCCTCAGCACGCAGGACGACGTGGCCGCTGCTTTGTCGGTACAGTATGGCATCCCCGTCTACGCCATCAAGGGCGAAGACAACGACGCCTACTACCGACACATCCACTCCACGCTTGACCTGCACCCCCAGGTCACCCTGGACGACGGTGCAGACCTGGTCAGCACACTCCACAGAGACAGGAGGGAGCTCCTGCCGGGCGTTATCGGCGGTATGGAGGAGACCACCACAGGTCTGATAAGGTTGCGTAGCATGGCGAAGGCAGGCCAGTTGGCCTACCCCATCATCGCCGTAAACGATGCCGATACCAAGCACCTCTTCGACAACCGGTACGGCACCGGGCAGAGCACCATCGATGGGATTACTAGGGCCACCAACGTGCTATGGGCCGGGAAGAAAGTGGTGATCTGCGGGTATGGTTGGTGCGGCCGCGGTGTGGCCATGCGTGCCAGAGGCCTGGGCGCCCAGGTCATCGTGACAGAGGTCAATCCAATCCGCGCTCTAGAAGCTGTAATGGATGGCTACCAGGTAATGCCCGGTCTGGAGGCAGCCAAGCTAGGCGACATTTTCATCACTGTCACCGGGGGCAAGAGCGCCATCGACACGTCCCATCTTGAGGTAATGAAAGACGGCGCTATTGTAGCCAACAGCGGCCACTTCGACGTGGAGATAAACATCCCTGCCCTTGAGGGCCTGTCTATAAAGAAGCGAAAACTACGGCCCTCTGTCGAGGAGTACACGCTGAAGGACGGGCGCCGTATCTTCCTGCTTGCCGAGGGCAGGCTGATCAACCTGGCCGCCGCTGAGGGCCATCCAGCCAGCGTCATGGACATGAGTTTCGCCAACCAGGCCCTGTGCGCCGAGTACATGTTCAGGCTCGAGAAACGAATGACCCCCAACGTGTATCCCGTCCCCGAGGACATAGACCAAGAGGTAGGCCGGCTGAAGCTGCTCTCCATGGGCATCACAATTGACAAGCTAACCCCAGAACAGAGACAATACCTCGAAAGCTGGGAAATGGGAACTTAGACAAATCTGGAAACAAACGAAGGAGAAGGCATTGATGAGCACAACCTTTTCGACATCGTCCTCGCACCTGCTGACCTCCGAATCGGTCACAGAGGGACATCCCGACAAGCTTTGCGACCAGGTCTCCGACGGCATCCTCGACGCCATACTGGCCAAAGACCCTTACGCCCGCGTCGCTTGTGAGGTAGCTACCACTACCGGCCTGGTGATGGTCCTTGGCGAGATCACGTGCGACTGCTATGTCGAGATACCAGAAGTTGTGCGAGGCGTCGTCAGAGACATAGGCTACACCCGGCCCGAATACGGCTTTGATTACGAAAGCTGTGGTGTCATGGTCTCCATCAAGGAGCAGTCAAAAGACATCGCCATGGGAGTGGATGAATCTCTCGAAGCACGGGAGGGGTCGACCACCAACGATGTTCTGGACAGACTTGGCGCCGGTGACCAGGGAATAATGATCGGGTTTGCCTGCAACGAGACACCGGATCTCATGCCGCTGCCCATCTCTCTGGCCAACAGGCTTTGTTACCGTCTGGCGCAGGTGAGAAAAAGCAACCTGTTACCTTACCTGCGCCCCGACGGCAAGTCCCAGGTGACAGTGGAGTACCAGCGCGGGGTTCCTCGCCGTGTGGCCGCCATCGTCATAGGTGCCCAACACGACCCTCTGGTGAGCCATAACGTGATCCAACGTGATATCATCGACTATGTCATCAGGGAGGTCGTTCCACCATCCCTGCTCGACAAGAACACCAGATATTTTGTCAATGCCACCGGGCGTTTCGTAGTGGGCGGCCCCGTGGGGGACGCGGGCCTAACGGGACGAAAGAACTCTGTTGACACGTACGGCGGCATCGCCAACCACGGTGGGGGTGCCCTATCTGGGAAAGACCCCACCAAGGTCGATCGCTCGGGAACCTACGCAGCCCGCTACATCGCCAAGAACCTTGTGGCAGCCGGGCTGGCCGACCGACTGGAGGTCCAGATATGCTACTCCATCGGTGTAGCACACCCAGTGGCCATCTCCATCGAGACCTTCGGCACGGCCAAGGTCAGCGACGACCTCATCATCAAGCTGATCAAGGTGCATTTCGACCTGAGGCCGGAGGCCATAATCCGGACGTTCAATCTGCGCCGCCCCATCTACCGCCCCGTTGCGGCCTACGGCCACTTCGGTCGCACGGACCTTGATCTGCCTTGGGAGAAGACGGACAAGGTTGCCGTCCTCCAGGCTGAAGCTGGCCTGCACAGCCAGAAGAATTCGCCTCAGAACAAATCGCAGCAAGCGGCCTGAAGCAGGGACTACGTGGTGAGGTGAGGGTCACGGGTCGGCGCCGTCCTATTCTGCCGAAACGTGGTGCTTTCCTGCATTGGGTGCTTTGGTGGAAGGAATGAGAGGATGCCTATAAAGTTCGGAACTGACGGTTGGCGAGGCATCATCGCCGACGACTTCACATTTGAGAACGTCCGCTATTGCGCGCAGGCAGTAGCCGAGCACCTTCGTGATAGGGGACTGGCGCCTCGCGGGCTGGTCATCGGCTACGATACCCGTTTCGCCTCGGAGCACTTCGCTGCCGCAGCCAGCGAGGTATTGGCTGCTAACGGGATCAGGGTCTACCTCTGTCCCAAACCCACGCCGACCCCCGTGATAAGCTACGGGGTGGTTAGGCAGAAGGCCGGCGGGGCCATAATTATCACTGCCAGTCACAACCCGGCCCAGTGGAATGGATTCAAGATTAAGAGCGAAGACGGGGCCAGTGCTCCCACCGAGGTCGAGGCTGATGTAGAGGCGCGCTTGCCGCAGATCATCGGTCGGGGGACGACCGAGCGCATGCCCCTCAAAGAAGCGCTGTCACAGGGCCTAGTTGAGTATCTTGATCTGGACCCGCCTTACTTTCAGCATATAGCCAAGATGGTTGACCTCGACAGCTTGCGACGCAGCGGTCTCAGGGTGATAGTGGACTCCATGTACGGCGCCGGCGACAGTTACATCAAGAGACTACTCGACGGCGGGCGCATCCAAATACAAGAGATCAACGTGGAACGAAATCCCATCTTCCCGGGCATCCAGCCGGAGCCTATCGCTCGCCACCTGTCCAAGCTCTGCGCCCTGGTCAGGGACACCGGCGCCCACGTGGGCCTAGCCACGGACGGCGACGCCGACCGGGTTGGTATCGTCGATGAGGGCGGGAACCCTTTGACGCCGCTGCAGATCTTCGCTCTGCTCGCCCTCTACCTGTTGGAAGTGCGCGGCGAACGCGGTGCTATCGTCAGGACAGTGACCACCACCAGCATGCTTTACCGCCTGGGCGAGCTCTACGGCGTTCCAGTCTATGAAACCGCGGTGGGATTCAAGCATGTCGCGCCCAAAATGATGGCTGAGAACGCCATCATGGGCGGTGAGGAGAGCAGCGGCTTTGGCTTCCGAGGCCATGTGCCGGAGCGCGATGGCATACTGGCAGCCATGTACTTCCTCGATTTGATGACCAGGCTCGGCAAGAGTCCCTCACAGCTCATCGAATATCTCTACAGCAAGGTGGGACCGCATCACTATGAGCGGCTGGACCTTCAGTTCCCCGCCTCCCAGCGGGAGACCATTGTCAAACGTCTTGCCAGCAGCCCTCCCGACAGGATCGCGGGCAACGCCGTAACAAAGGTGAACACCATTGATGGCCACCATTTCTCTCTGGCAGACGGTTCCTGGCTACTCGTTCGCTTCTCGGGGACCGAGCCTCTTCTCCGCATGTACGCCGAGGCCAGCAGTATCGAGAAGGTGAAAGCTTTGATCCAAGATGGAAGAAGCATGCTAGGAGTGTAGCTATGGTCGACCTGGACAATCCCCAGACCTACCGGTCCATCGACCCCGGCGGAATGCTCGGGCATCTCCATGCATTGCCAGAACAGTGTCAGTCAGCCTGGCACAAGGCCCTCTGGTTCGACTTGCCCGCCGATTACAGCCGGGTGAAGAAAGCAGTCGTGTTGGGCATGGGCGGCTCAGCGATCGGAGGTGACCTCCTTCGCACCCTGGCGCTGCTGGAGGGAAGAGTCCCCGTCTCAGTGCACCGGGACTATGGCCTTCCACCTTCTATCGACGAGGACACACTGCTGATTGCCTCGAGCTATTCGGGCAACACCGAGGAGACACTCTCTGGCTTCAGCCAGGCACTGACACTCCCTGTCAAAGCCAAGAAGCTGGTACTTACCAGCGGCGGGCAACTGCGCGCCCTGGCCGAGGCAGCCGGCATTCCTGTTTTCTCCATAGACTACAAGGCACCCCCCCGCGCTGCCTTCCCCCACAGCTTCATCCCACTGGTCGGGCTCTTTCACAAGTTCGGCCTATTGCAAGATCAGTCGAGTAGCTTCACCGAGGCTCTGAGGGTGCTTCAGGAGCTGTCGGGCGAGCTAAGCGAGACTGTGGCGCAGGCTGTGAACCCCGCCAAGCGGCTGGCCATCGGGCTATCCGGGAAGATGGCGGTCATCTATGGGGCCGGCCTGCTCTCCGAGGTGGCCCAGCGGTGGAAAACACAGTTCAACGAAAACAGCAAGTCCTGGGCCTTCTACGAGGTATTTCCGGAAATTAATCACAATTCCATAGTCGGCTATCGGTTCCCGTCCGACCTGAGGAACCGGATCATGGTGCTTCTGCTACACTCTTCCTCGCTGCACCCCCGCATCTCACAGCGTTACCATCTCACCGCCGAGATCCTCGCCAACGAAGGCGTTGACCGTGAACTGATAGAGGCCAGAGGAGACAGTCCTCTGGCTCAGATGTTGGGAATGGTGCTCCTCGGGGACTATGTCAGCTTCTACCTGGCCATGCTGAATGGCGTCGACCCATCCCCAGTAGCCCCCATAGACTACCTCAAGAAGCGCCTTGCCGAGGACCAGGCCGTGCACCTGGATAGGTGATCGGGATGCGCAAACGTGATTACGCATCATCGACCAACCAGTCCCCGGACACGCTGGCGGCGTGGCGTGGTGTCGTCCATGCAACAGTCATGATATAATTGAATATTGAGCCAACCGCTTCGAACACCACCAAGACTCTCGAAAAGTCGAAATGGCCATATCGGAGTCAAGGTTAGGTCTCATGCCTGCGGAGCCAACGGTAACAGGTCGCGTAAGCCGGAAGTATTCCGGCTCTTCTTGTCTACCCAGGCGCGACAATTTTCTGCGCCATGAGGGTTATGTCCTGCGCTAGGTCAGCCTTACCAGCCAGCGCCGCTGCCGATTGCCAACATGAGCACGAGAGAAAGCCTCCAGACTCTGGTAAAGGAAAAGCTGGGCGACTCCCTGTTTATTGTGGTCTCAAATCGAGAACCCTACATTCACGAGTGGGCTGGTGATCGGATCAACTGCCTGAAGCCGCCGAGCGGCCTGACCACTGCGCTGGACCCCGTGATGCATAGCTGCAGGGGCATCTGGATTGCTCACGGAGGCGGCAGTGCCGACCGCGACGTGGTGGACGAGCATGACAAAGTCCCTGTCCCACCTGAGAACCCACACTACTTTCTGAAGCGGGTGTGGCTCACCAAGCAAGAGGAAGACGGATACTACTACGGCCTGGCCAACGGCGCGCTGTGGCCTTTGTGCCACGTCGCCTACACCCGCCCGTCCTTCAGTGAGTCAGCCTGGAGTATGTACAAACGTGTGAACGAGGTCTTCGCCAGCGTTGTCCTTGAAGAGGTCGGCCATAGGAAGGCTTTCGTCTTCGTGCAGGACTACCACCTGGCACTGGTGCCACGACTCATCAAAGAGAGGAACCCGAATATCACCGTTGCCCAGTTCTGGCACATACCCTGGCCAAACCCAGAGGTCATGCGCATATGTCCCTGGCAGGAGGAGCTCCTGCTCGGGCTGCTGGGCAACGATCTGCTCGGCTTTCAGATCCGCTATTACTCCGACAACTTCCTCAACACCGTGAACTCTTCACTTGAGTGCAGGGTTGACTGGGAACGGCATGAAGTATGCCGGGCAGGTCACAAGACCGTTGTGCAGTCGTTCCCCATCAGCATCGATTTCGCCCAGATATCGCGCGAGTCGAAGCAGCCCAGGGTGACGCAGGAGATCGCCAGGCTGAAGAAGCAACTGCGCATAGGTAATGAGATAGTCGGCCTGGGAATAGACCGCATTGACTACACCAAGGGCCTCCCTGACCGACTCAGGGCCATAGACCGCTTCTTTGAGAAGTACCCGCGCTACGCGAAGCAGGTCGTTTTCGTCCAGGTGGGGGCCCCCAGCCGCATCCACCTGGACAGCTACAAGAGAATACACGCCGACGTAGAGACCCTGGTGGAAAGGATAAACTGGAAACACGCTTCCGGGCATTGGAAACCTATCATCTATCTCAATGGAGCCAACATGTCCCCCCTTTCGATCGCAGCGCTACGCAGAATGGCCCGCTTCTGCGTCGTTTCCTCACTCCACGATGGAATGAACCTAGTGGCCAAAGAGTTTGTGGCTAGCCGCTTCGACGAGGATGGCGTGCTTATTCTGAGTCCCTTTACAGGAGCCTCCCGCGAACTGGCTGACCACGCCCTGGTAGTGAATCCGTACGCCACTGACCAATTCGCCGATGCCCTGAGACAAGCTGTAGAGATGCGTCCGAGGGAAAGGCGACGCCGCATGAGGATCATGAGAAGTATCGTGCAGGAAAACAATATCTACAAATGGGCGGAGGACATAACTCTGGAACTGCTCAAGTTCCAGGCCAGGACCAGGTAGCAAGACACGCCTTCGCCTCATGGCGGGAGTATTCAACCGGCCGAACGCAACCGGTACAGCTTCTTCTGAGTCACTGCTGCGAAAAGAGACAAGGTAGGCAGCTTGGGGTGCTATGCTGCAAGAGAGTCTTTGTATCGGCGAATTGGTCAGTGGCGTACGGATTCACTACCAGCAGGTAGAAGTGCACCACGCGCACCACGTCTCCCCTCGGACAGTGACACAAATGGTGATCAGGCGTTCGCAACCGTGGAGAAACTCGGCGCGCTATCTCCATCTTCACAAGGAGGGAACACGCACACCCTCAGCCGTCGCCTTAGCTGAGGTCTCCAACCGAAGGGACACGCACTTTGAGAGCCCGCCGGACACCCACCCAGGCTCATGACTGAGCGCCAAGGCGGCAAAGCGGCCCTATCTCTTGGTGTACTGAGGTGCTTTGCGCGCGCGCTTGAGGCCGTATTTCTTGCGTTCCTTTATCCGGGCATCTCTGGTCAGCAGACCGTACTG
>Ga0180300_10000272_pt1 | contig 22118 bp, 24 predicted proteins | sample GuaBasSediGuay15_FD_121798 | JGI IMG/M metagenome (GOLD analysis project Ga0180300, IMG submission 121798) | Subseafloor sediment microbial communities from Guaymas Basin, Gulf of California, Mexico - Guay15, Core 4569-2, 21-24 cm | ecosystem: Environmental > Aquatic > Marine > Hydrothermal...
CCATAGAGAAGATGGGCTTTAGCTAGATCTGGATAAGGTCCCCATCTTGAGAAATTTATGGCAGTAAAGATCCATTCCTTAGCCTTATTAAGGTATATCTCATCTCCTGTCATGAGGTAACAGAATGCGAAATGGGATATCATGTTTCCTACTCCTCGTTGCCATAACATTTCATAGGGATCATAATAATAGACATCTCTAGGTGATTTACTCAGCCATTTATCTACCCACGTCTTCTCCCTTAACCATAGCTCCTTATGCGTACTCTTTATCGCCCTACGTAGTTCAAGAATTCTCTCATTTGTGAGATATAGTCTAGGATGTGTACCATTTAGCTTTAAAAGAGGATCTGGAACTTCCTTAAATTTTAAATTAGCTCCGTACTTGATAACATCAAGATAAAGGGGATCCTCCATAGTACTTTCCCCCTGCTCGGCTATAGGCTTAGTAGCATTAGTTATATATGCTTCCTTAAATGCTTCAATTTCTGGGATCTCATAGCTATAGAAATAGTGGTAAGCTACTACAATAACGATAATGGCACTGACTATGACTAAAACTATGGGCAGAAAGGACATCATCCTTTTACCATTCCTGTTACTCATTTTCACCATTAAGTGGGTGCTGATCACCCTGATATAAACTTTATATGACGTCCTTTATGAACTTGCCATTCTTATAGACTAAATCACCATCTATGTATACTTCCCCTCTTCTCATATCTTTTATCATATCCCAATGTATAGCGGATATGTTTTTGCTTCCAGTAATAGGATAGCCTGCACCTAATGCCATATGTATGGTTCCTCCGATCTTCTCATCAAAGAGTATTGTCTTAGTGAACTTTGTTATATTGTAATTTAGACCAAAGGCAAACTCACCTACGCGCTTAGCCCCTTCATCCGTTTCTAAGATCTTCTTTAAATACTCCTCTCCTCTTGATGCACGTGCGTTAACGACCTTCCCCCTTTTGAACTCTAGCTTAACATCCTCTACAATTATTCCTCTCCATATAGCGGGATAGGTGAACCTTATCGTTCCTTCTACGCTATCCTCTATTGGTCCTGTGAATATCTCTCCACCTGGCATGTTCTTTTTACCATCATCTACAATCCATTTACGCCCTCCAACCTTTACGATTAAATCCGTATCCTCTGCTACTAGACGTATTTCATCTGCTTTTGAAAGAAGCTTCTCTTCTATTTCTCTTAATTCCTCTGAGAATTTCTTCCATTCATTCACAGGGTCTTCTCTATCTACCATGCATGCTTTATAAACGAATTCCTCGTAATCTATTAGGCTCATCTCTGCCTCTTGTGCCAATGCCTTTGTCGGAAATGGTGCTACACACCACCTTAGCGTCCCTTCCATATCTCGCCTCATGAATATTTCAGTTAACTTTCTTCTTGCAGCGCTTCTTATCCTTAGCTTCTCTGGATCAATTGATGACAGATATCTAGTATGCGTACTTGACATTATGCTAACTCTTGCACTTATAGTCTTCATGATGAATTCCTCTATTGGAGATATATGTGAAAGCACTTCCTTATCTGCATACTTCATGAATACTTCTTCTATCTCCTCCTCCGTAATGAATACGATAGGGTATCCGCCATTAGTAACTATCACTTTGACTATTTCCTTAATCAATGGTAGAGAGACGTACCTTCCCGTTACTAATACCTCATCGTTCTTGCCTACCTCTATGCAGTAATCAACTATGAGCTTAGCCAGTTTAGAGATTTCGCCTCTCATCACCTGTTATTTATGGGCATTAAAATAAAACGTTTATCATTATTTCTGATCCATAGTAATGAGGAAACTAGGTATAGTGTTCATATTGCCTTTGTATTCTTACTAACCTAGAAGTCCTGATTCAAGTGCTGAGGAGAGCGATTCTAAACTCTCCTCACGTTCTTTAACTATTCGATTCATTAATTCCACTCCATTATTAGTTAACTTTACCTCAGTGTCCTTATCTATCTCTCCTTCATACTCCACTAAGTCAAGATCCTTTAAGAAGCTCAATACCTCCTTCACTACTTCTATTGGATACTTAAGACCCTCTGCTAGTTCAGACACTTTTACACTACCTTTACTTCCGATTTCAACTAGGAATACATCTGCATGTGCTATTACTCTCTCACTACCAATCTTGAATGTAAACTCCTTTACTCTTACCTTTCTGAATAATTCTTCAATTTCTTCTTCATGCATTCTATTACCTACCTCATCCTAATCATTTCTCATTTAAATCCTTATCGGAATTGCCAACTAAATGCGTTCTGAACCACTTTAAGATCTCTTCGATTACTCGCCTTCTACTGCTATAAGTATTGAATACGTGGCCTCCTTCATTGAGTAGGATGAGCTTCTTCGTACACTTTAATCTTTCATGGAACTTTAAAGACTGCGTATAAGGAACGATCTGGTCATCCTTACTATGTATTATGAGGACTGCTGTCTCTATCTCCTCCGCTCTATCCATTAGATTTACACTCCTCATTTCTTCTAAGGAACTCCTCCTGATTCTTTGAGAACCCAGATATACATACTCATTGTCAGTAACCATTGCCTCAGCTTTTATTATCTCGCTAAAATCTATTGCTGGGGATAGAAGTACCATCGCCTTTATGTGATTTTTGAATAATGTTGCAACTCTTATAGCTACGGCGCCGCCAAGGCTTAGTCCAACTATGCCAATTCTACTCACATCAACTCTAGCTCTAAGTGACTCGACTACGTGCTTTATTGCCTCCTCAGCGTCTTCAAATGCCCATTTTATTCTGAAGTCCTCAAAGTTCAATGGGCTATCACCATGTCCTCTATAGTCGAAGCGCATTACTGCAACACCCTCTTTACAGAGCTCTCTTGAGAGATCTACGTAAAGCCTTCCGCTCTCTATCTTATTTCCTGTAAACCCATGAAACAATATGACAATTGGTGGTATCCTCTCAGTCTGAGGTATATGTAAGTACGCTGATAGGCTATAACCATGACTTTCAAAGACATGTGGTTCCTCTAAGCATTTCATTATTGCTCACATCCCGTAATATGACTTAACATGAAAATAACATTATAAGGATTATTGAGGTCTATAAATACCTGATTGTCAATATTTCTATCCTTGGCATTAATTCATGCTAAAGGTTTTTATACAAATAATTTAAATGAATATGTACACGTAAAGGTGAGGCTTGATGAATGAGCATGAGAGGATGTACCATTTGCTAAAGGATCTCACTGAAGCATGTGGTGTCTCTGGATTCGAGGATGAGGTAAGGCAAGTAATAGTCGAGAAACTTAAGGAGTATTCAGATGAAGTACGAATTGACCCATTTGGAAATGTGATTGCAGTAATCAAAGGTGAGAATAAAGACTTTAAGGTGATGCTTGCAGCGCACATGGATGAAATAGGACTTATGGTGACTCACATAGAGAAGAATGGGTTCATAAGATTTACAACAGTAGGTGGCGTAAATGCTCTTACGTTAATAGGACAAAGGGTAGTCATACAAACGAGGAAGGGTAAGATTAAGGGAGTAATAGGGATGAAACCCCCACATCTCATGACTCCTGAAGAAGCGAAAAAGGTCCCTGAAATAAAAAACCTCTTCATAGATGTTGGCGCCAGTAATAGGAGTGAAGTCGAGAAACTAGGAATTAGAGTTGGGGATGTTGTGGTCATCGATAGAGACATTGCAAGATTAGGTAACGGTAAGATAGTGACAGGAAGGGCATTCGATGATAGGGCTGGAGTTGCAGTGATGATAGATGCTATGATGAGAGTTTACGGTAAGGAACCATCATGTACCGTATATGCAGTTGCAACCGTACAAGAAGAGGTTGGATGTAGGGGTGCTAGAGTTGTTGCATTCAGAATAAATCCAACAATGGCTATTGCAATAGATGTCACTGCTGCAAATGATGTCGCTGGCGTAAGCGAGCATGAATATGTAACGCGATTAGGTGCGGGTCCTGCAATAAAGATAATGGATAACGTAAGGGGCGGGTTCCTAGGCCTTATCGCTCATCCAAAAGTCAGAGAGCTTTTAATAAGAGTTGCTGAGGAGGAGAAAATACCATACCAGCTTGAGGTTCTAGTAGGCGGTAGTACCGATGCCTCTACAATACACTTAGTAAGGGAGGGTGTTCCTTCTGGTGTCATTTCTATACCTACTCGGTACGTGCATTCATCAACTGAGGTCATATCTCTCGATGATGCGGTTAATGCTGCAAAGCTAATAGCCGCAACCATAAATAAGGTCAAACCCGAAGACTTAAAGTTTTAATTAGCCTTAACATGGCAAGTTTAAATTACCCTATCCCCCTTTCTTCACCGTTCTGGATCATGGTACTTAAGTTCAACCTTAGCCCTAAGGGGTTCAAAGTATATTTAACTACAATATTGCTATATTTTGAGAGATAAGATAATTAAGCGATGCTTAGACCCTCTAACAATGACCCTCCGAACTACGAGATAGGTCGCTATGTATATAGTCCTAACAACGATGTATACGGTCTTTACTTAGTCATAAGGCCAGATATGCTAGAAACTCCAGGTGTTCTTGCCGAAATATTCAAGCTCTTCGCTAAGTATGAGGTCTCTATATTACACTTTAAGCTATCGAGACCAGAGCTTAAAAAGCCCATAAGGGCTCTTCTCTTCTTTAAAGTCAATGGTCAAGAAGTAGCGATTCAACAGATAGTAGAGGAGTTGAGAAAGTTAGAGTACATAATTGAAGTGAAGTTAATAGAGCCCGTATTCAAGGGATTAGTAGTTGATACCGTGATGTTTCCCCCAACCATAATGGGCGAGCGCGTGGTCATATTCAGACAAGCCCTATTGGATACCTTTGTAAGACATATTAGAGAAAGGTATGGATCAGGATTTGAAGCGATGTTATACTATCTCGGTCTCGATCTCGGTAAATCAGCGTTCACAAGTCATATCAAATATATGAGCGGTGATAAGGAGAAGGCGTTAAGATTCGGTGAAATGCTCTTCCGTCTTATGGGCTTCGGGATATTAAAGATAGTGAAAATAGATTGGAAGACTGGGGATGTCATCGTAAGGCTTTATGATTGTTTTGAATGTAGGTGTTTTAAGAACTCTAACTCGCCTAAGAGTCAACTTATAAGAGGTATGTTAACGGGATGGCTTGAAGGAATTCTTGGCTTTAAGCTCTCATCAGAAGAAACTGCATGTGTTGCAAGGGGTGATCCCTATTGTGAAATACGCTTTCGCAGAGCTAAAGATTAGTTTAACCCTATTAAGATGTACAGTTTTCACACTTTGATGTATACTTCGTCAATCATTAGATTATGTTGCCTATGGACTACACGGTGCGATATTTTAAGGCTTAAGCTTAATATCTCCTTGACTCATTATATAATGTGGGGCAGTGAGGGGGTTGCCTCCTCTGGGGCACCATCTCTCTTCCTCCTCACTGCCCTCCTCCTTTATTACAATATTAAGTAATTTGAATATACTCATAGGATAGCTAGGAGGAATCTTCATGGTCGATACGAAAATAGTCATCATAGGTGCAGGTAGTGCTGTTTTCTCCTTAAACTTGATAAGAGACATATGCCTTACACCAAGTCTCCACGGGGCAACTCTTTGCTTAGTTGATATAAATAAGGAGCGATTAGAGGCTGTGTACGCTTTATATAAGAGATATTCTGAGGAGATGAAGGTTCCTTTGAAAATAATAAAGACTACCGATAGGCGGGAGGTTTTAATGGATGCAGACTTCGTTATAAATACTGCACTTGCTGCTGGCCATCATAGACTCAGAGAAGGTTGGGAAATAGCTAAGCGGCATGGATATAGGTTTGGTGGGAGCCTTCATATAATGCACGATGAGGCTTTCTGGATTAATTTTTACCAGTTTAGACTTTTTGATGCAATAATGGAGGATATACTCGATCTCTGTCCTGATGCGTGGTATATTCAACTCGCTAATCCAGTCCTAGCTGGTATAACGTACCTTCATCGAAAATACAGATATAAGAAAATCGTTGGCCTCTGTCACGGATTCATGGGGGTGTATTATGTCGCTAATGTCCTTGGTTTAGACAGAGAGCACATAAGCTTTGAAGCGCCCGGTGTCAATCACTTTATTTGGCTAACCCACTTCTATTACAAGGGTGAAGATGCATACCCTATTCTTGATGACTGGATAGAGACTAAGGCAAAGGATTACTGGAAGAAGTGTAAACCAAGTGACAGTATGGGTCCTAAAGCGATAGATCTGTATAGACGCTTCGGCCTGTTTCCGATAGGCGATACATGCACACCTGGAGGCGGCTCTTGGCCTTCATGGTATCACGTAGATTCATTAACTGAGAGAAGATGGAAAGAAAACCCAGAGCTGTGGTGGAAGCGTTATTTCGCTCATTTAGAGGAGCGTGTCAAGAAAATATTTGACGTAGCCTTGAATCCAAGAGTTAAAGTAACAAGCGTATTTCCTCCTATGAAATCACATGAGGTGATAGTTCCTCTAATTGAATCGATAGTCTGTGATATTCCAAGAGTTTTACAGGTAAATATCCCTAATACTGGTGCATACGTTCCTGGAGTTCCCAGAGATTTCGAAGTAGAGATTCCTGCATTAGTAAGCAAGAGGGGAATTCAGGGAATTGCTACATCCGGTCTTCCTAAACGAATACTCGCCTTTCTCCTTAGAGATAGGGTAGCTCCCGTTGAAGTAGAGTTAGAGGCTTATGAAAGTGGTGATAGGGATCTCTTACTTCAATTGATATTAATGGATCCATGGACTAGATCGAGAGAACAGGCGGAGAAGTTACTTAACGATATACTATCGCTCCCATACCACGAGGACATGAGAAAACATTATAAGTGAAATTTGATTAGGGAAATACCATGTTCGCTACCATCATTAATGAATTAGCTAATAGCGTTAAGTAGATCGCTATTACAAAAATCGATGTCCTTATCTTAAGCCTTCTACTTAACCATGAAATCGCAAGCGCAGCTGGAATCGATACTGGTATATTAAATAATAACCTGCTCTGAATAGTATGGTTTGATACCAGGAATACCATGGATGGTAAAATTATCCAAGCTACTATCTCGTCGGGCATTGCTATGATCATGCCTACGAATGCAAGTAAATAAGAGATCCACTCTGCTGTATAGCCACCAACTAAAATATTGTTTAGAAATCTGAGGTTCTTTCCCAAATTAATTAGATTTATCACCCCAAGCGATTTAGAGAGAACCTTATAGCCTATGCTCACTCCAGTTGGCTTTACGGTAATCCTTGCTCTTATCACGTCGGCGATTATGGATGGCATTAGGGCCAATATTAACATTGTTATGGCCTTCTTTGAGTTGACCTTCCCCTTTATTATGTATATCAAAGTGTTCATTAGAAGCGTGCCTATGAGCATCTGCCATGTCCAAGTATGCGAGAATGAGACGATTAATAATAGTAACGAGAGAAGTAAAGAATCCCTGTATTTCCCACTTCTTAAAGCCCTTATAAGATATGCTTGTGCGATATATGCGAATATTAGTGTAAATAGGTTTGACTGATATCCTGCATATAATCCAACGAGCACAGTAGGTGAAAGCGATGCAAGGAGCATGGATAGGATCGCCGTATCTTCATCTATCTCTCTTGCAAGCACGTATACACTAATAGGTATCAAACATAGCAGACATATAGTCATGATCTTTAAGTCATCTTCTACATCGAATGGAAGGATCTTAGTTGCCAAATAAAAGACAAGAAGAGAGAATGGACGAGATCCCTCACTTGTTGAAAGCGCCCACTCTATTAGTCCACCTAGGTCGTGTACTCTTATCTCCCTAATCCACTTAGTGTAATAGTATACGTCAACAGAAATGGATTTAAACGTCGGATTTAGAGTTGGAAGGTAAGGATATACGCCTATGATTGCTGTTGTAATTATTGATAGAATCATAATTTCCTTTTTCCACTTGCTTATACTATGGTTGCTGTTATGTACATTCTCTCCTTTGCCACGTGCGTAGGGGAATAACAGCCATGAGTAAAGGAATAAAGTCGCGAAGATTATCCCGATTTCATGAACTACGTAATACAGGTGAGTTATCACTCCTGCAGGTCCTCGTGTTGGAAGGCTAGGAAATTTATTAGGTGATATTGCATGAAGTATCCAATAGCAAATTGATCCAAATCCAAGTGCTATAAGCGCGTATAGTAACCCTTCTACAACTTCTATGAACCTGCCTGTACGATGAAGCACAATTAAGGTTGCGAAAAAGGCGCTAATGCATAACAAAATTCCTGTACCATTACTGAGAAACCATCCTGGAATAATAGCATATATTATTGGTATTAAGAATGATATGATTCTCTCCTCGCTCTCAATAGCTAGAAGAGCTATCGTTATCAATATGGGTACGACTAATATGAAGTCCTCATAATATCCTATAATACATGATCCTAATCTTATGGGTACCGTAATTCGCGATACTGTCACTAATGCTAAGGGTCTGATCAAACTAATTATATGCGCTATGATCGCTATGAGCGAGATAGCATTCATAGCCTTAAGTACTATCATGTACCTCTTCATGTGGCAAGCCTCTCGTATAATCTTTCTAGATTCCTTAATACCTTTTTATAATCATACTCACTCAATACCTTCTTAAAGCCATTCTCTCCAAGCTGCTTAGCGAATTTCACATCCTCTATTAAAGAGATAATTGCCTCATGCCATGCCTTTATCTTAAATGGCGATACGTGAATCCCATTAATGAGGTGATCAACTATATCCTTTAAGGGCGAGATAGCACTTACTATAACTGGTTTCTTAAGAGCCCATGCCTCCAATATTGTTATCCCAAATCCTTCAAATATTGACGGGTATACTACAAACAAGGATTTTGCTATGAGTCGTACCTTCTCCTCATGAGATACTGACCCTAGCATCATAACGTTTCCCTCTAATCCTAGTCTCCTTATTAGGTAAAGGTATTCACGTGATGCAGGTCCACTTCCTACTATGAGAAACTTCACCTCAGGATGTACTCTCCTAACTGTTTTTAATGCTAAAAGGACTGTACGCAAATTCTTGTAGAATGTAAGTCTACCTACGTATAATATTGTAAGGTCGTCGTAAGTAATATCACCCTCATCAACTACCTTATAGTACTGGATCAGATCTATACCATTAGGTATGACCCTGACAACTCTATGTTCCCTCGAACGCTCTATTATTTTCTCTATGTCGTGTTTAGTCTTGAACGAGGGAACTACTATTGCATCAATCTTAGCATATCTATACAGAAGTCTCTCTCCCCTCATACTTAAGCGACTTTTAATTAACGTAACCTTATGTGAGGGTTCTACTTCATAGAAGATCTGATAAATGAAGGGGAAGTCCATACTGCTCTTTACATCATGAACTGTAACAACATGAGGCATGCCATATCTATTACGGAGCATGGAGCCGAGGATTATAGGCGTATACGTATTGGAATGAATTATATCTACCCTAACCTTACTTAACTTTGTCCTCGCCTTTCTATATCCCATTAATATATACTTCATATTGGTACATAATCCCCTTGGTAAGAAAGGCGTTGGTTTAAGTTCTGGAGCTATATTTATTACTTCTATGCCTAAAGCTGATGTAATTTCCCTAACTTCTTCATCAGTATTAAAACATACTACGTAAACCTTATGTCCTCTCTCAGCCATGAACTTAGCGTAAAGCCAGAATACATACTCGCTTCCTCCTGTACTGTTGGAAAGGTAGTTCGTACAATACAATATGTTCATTGTTCCTCCCTTCGCCTCATTTAAAATCTGAGAATTTCTTATTTAAAAGAATAAATTAATTAAACCATGAGCTTATAGTAATAAAAAGATTTAAGGGAGAGAGCGTAAGATTGTATTGGTGTAATGACGTAGGCGCCGGGGTCGCCTAGCCAGGTAGGGCGCGGGTCTGCTAAGCCCGTGGGGGTTCCCCCGCGCGGGTTCAAATCCCGCCCCCGGCGCCACATCTAATATTATATCACGTGTGACGTTATCGAAGAGGATGTGTTAATTGGCCAAGTATGAGCGGGGGTGCCCGAGCCAGGTCAAAGGGGCGGGACTCAGGATCTTACAAGATGGGAGCTCCCGTGGCGTAGGCCTGCGTGGGTTCAAATCCCACCCCCCGCACCAATTGTTTAAATAGTTAAGATCTGAGCGCCTATGCTGAGGATAAAATATTCCCAAGATCTCCTAAACGATCTTATGAGATATTTTAATCCTGCTTTCATAAGGAGAATGTTACATTCACTAGCTGTTCCGCCAAGTAGATACTACCTTAGGGTAAATACGCTAAGGATATCCAGAGAGGAGCTAATCGCTAGACTAAGGAGGTATGGTCTAAAGGTATTTCCTGATGAAGTATTGAAGGATGCCGTTTACATAAGGGTTAATAACGTACCACAAGAGGTTCCTGTTAGTAAATACACCATAGTTGCTGATAAACATGCGGCAGAGAGTGTTATGATGGGTGCGAACCTATATATACCTGGGATTGTGAAGTTCGATAAAGATATCTCACCAGGTGATTATGTTACAATAATTGATCCTAAGGGAAACGTTGTAGCATGGGGACGTGCAGTAGTAGGTAGCGATGAAATTAGGAGCAAACAAAAGGGCATTGCTGTTAAGGTGATGATTAGTAGGTATCGTGTGGTATCTCTTAGAGACCTCGATGAGTACAAAAAAGGACTCTTTTATGCTCAAAGCTATCCTGCTATTCTCACATCCCATTTACTTGATCCTTCATCCGACGATATAGTTGTTGACATGTGTGCCTCTCCCGGCGGTAAGGCCACTCACTTGGCCCAGCTGATGGGGAATAAAGGTATTATATACGCATTTGATAAATCCCAGGGGAAAATAGAAAGATTAAAGGAGAACGTAATTCGATTAGGAATCAAATGTATAAAGCCCATAGTTCATGACTCTCGCTACCTTCATATAGACTATCCTTGGCTTAAAGCTGATAAGGTTCTTCTTGATCCTCCTTGTTCTGCATTAGGCGTTCGTCCAAAATTATATGAAGAGAAGACCTTATCTGATGTACTTGCCTTAGCCGAATATCAGAAGCAATTCCTTAAGGCCGCTTATGCTATATTAAAGAGAGATGGTATCTTAGTATATTCAACGTGTACTATGACTCCACATGAAAACGAATACGTAGTAAAATATGCAGTTCGGAACTTAGGGTTTAAGTTACTCTCCCAGAACATATTCGTAGGTAGCTATGGTATCCCTATAAACGGTATTGACCATGAACTCCTTCAGAGATTCTTCCCACATCTACACGATACTCCTGGTTACTTTATTGCTTTGCTAAGAAAGTCCTAGATCCTAAACCTCTTCCTTATTCTCCTAACCAATTTATCTCCACATCTAGGGCATATGAAATTCTTTGGTGGTTCCCTCGTAGAGAAATTGCATGTTCTACATATGTAAATGTACTCTCTATATTCCCTTATTGGCTTCATGAAGAGCGATAAAAACTTTATTCCTAACGAGTAAGCAACATTCATTATTGAATAATCGTCTGTAATTAAAAGTACGTTCCTATTAGAATTCATCAATTCAAGGGCAAGTGCTAACGTATCTATATCAGCTGCGGAAAGCTCAACTAAGTCACCAGTTCTTCGAGCTGCCTCTATAACTTTCCTAACGTAGTTCTTATCGGGCTTTCTTATGTGTAGCTTCCCCATCTCTATTAATTGTTGTACTCTCATCCTTCCATCCTCACTCTCTATTTCCTCAATAGCTCTCTCCGTGATGTATGCCTCTCCATCAATATTTCCGAACTTGGCTAGGTAGTTTATTATAGCTGAGGCATCGAGTACTAACACTCTCTCGCGCATGCACTACACCTTATATCCACATGTTAAGTCTACGATAAAGTCGCTTATAGAAACTACCCTTAGTAAATCTGATGAACTTCACGGACTTCTCAGAATACTCTGGCATTACCTCTATTTTATTGTTAAATGATGAAACTTCCATACCATCAACTAGCACTATCCCTTTACGTGCTCTTACTCTTACCTTAAGCTTAACGTCTCCAGGTACTATTAACGGTCTTATTGACCACATAAGCGGACATATGAAATTCACTATAAACACACTCATTCTTGGGTCAATTATAGGTCCCCCTGCTGATGCTGAATAAGCTGTCGAACCCGTACTTGTGGATACTATTACGCCATCCGCATACGTAGTGTATACTGGTTCATCATCCACCAATATCCCTACGGATATCATCCTTCCATGCTCCTTATTCATTATTACAACATCATTTATAGCATCATAATATCTTCCTGACATGTTAACTCTCATGAGCTTAACCCTTTCTATAAATACCTCTTCGCCGTTTAGGATCCTCATTATACACGGTACTAAATCATGGGGTGTTATTTCGCTTAAAAAACCTATACGACCAGTGTTTACCCCTAATATGAATCTCTTCTCAATCTTCGGTATATTATGTATTGCATGAATAAGTGTTCCGTCTCCGCCAAGTACCACAATTACATCTACCTCATCTGGAAGTTTCTTAAAATCCACGAACTTTATGGGATATGGCATCATTAGGAAAGGCTTTAAGACTGCATCTACTACAAAGGGTATTCTCCTCTCTATTAACACCTGAAATACTTTTCTCAAAAGTGTGTTCAGCCCTGAGGACGCTGGTCTGCTAGTAAAACCAATTGCGTTAGGCATTATCTTGTCCATTGCCGTTCCCTAAATCTTTATTAGTTTGGATCTCTTTAAAAGTAACGGGAGGCACTATGTCTCACGTTAGACCTGTTGATGTAAACAGTCTCAAAGTTGGTTCGTATATAGTAATCGACGGCGAACCTTGTAAAATAGTCGAATTAACTACTTCAAAGCCAGGAAAGCACGGCTCGGCTAAAGCACGTATAGTGGCCATTGGAGTCTTTGATAACGTCAAAAGAAGTATTGTTGTTCCAACAAGCAGCAAAGTAAACGTCCCTGAGATAAAGAAGACAACAGCTCAGGTTATCGCTGTAATGCCTGAGAGCATACAATTGATGGACCTAAGTACATATGAAACATACGAAGTACCTCCACCTGATGATGAAAGCTTACGGAGCAAGCTTGCACCTGGAGTAGAAGTTGAAGTATGGGAGATAATGGGAAGACGTAAGATAATGAGAGCTAAGTAATGATTTGATAAAGTTGGTGATGATGAGGAATCCGGGATCAGATTAATGAAGAACCTTATGAGAGCTGAACCCCTTCATACTAAACTCTCATCCATAATATAAGGAGGATCCTAGTAGACAAATGATAAATGATAAACGAGGTACAGTGAGCTGAACTTGAATAATGACCATAAACCCTGATCATTGAGCTTTAATATAATCTTTTAATCTTAATGAAGTTTTTAGGTTCATAATCGATTTTCATGAAGGAGGATAAACCACACATGCCTACGCCTCAGAGATAAAACTAAAGTGAGCTCCTAATATAAAGCGAACTTATGCTTAGTTATTATATGTACTAGCACGTCCGTATAGCGTCTACTCTTAAAACCGCACTTCTGACATACGTATCTCTTAACGATGTGCCACGATCCTTGCTGATAAGGTTCCCTTACTAAACGAATCCATGCTCGTTCGAACTCCTCTTTGTGCTTTAAATCCATGTGGCTCTTGAAGTGTGATACATCTTGTTCTACGGTATATCTCCCTATGGCTGGCCTCTTCACTATGAAGACTTCTAACTCTTCCCCACAATAAGGGCACTTTACGTTACCAACTATGAAACGCTTTCCCGTAAACCTTGTAGTAAATATCGTCAGTGACTTATTTTTGAATACCTCAATAAGGCCAAGTCTCTCTAGTTCATTTAAATGCTCTTCAAGATTTTGTAATCTTATGTAAGTATTCATCATAGATCCCCCCGAGCCAGAATAGAGTTCTGAGCATGTGCTATTTTAACTCTACGCTACTCAACTCTTACTCGTACTAATCCTCTATGGAGATGAATGTAAAAACACCTAAGTCATCCTTTATTATTATCCTCTTAGAGAACATCACGATATCGTATGTGGTTTCATTAACCCTCATGACAATTCCTCCTATGACTTTAATGCTTCTATGACGCTTAATGTTAGGTGTTAAAGTACTATAGTGATAGTAACGAATTCTAAGCCTTGGATAAAGGCCTTTTTTCTTTACGTTAAGTACGTCCAATTTAACGATATAGCAATGGTTTATTACATCGTATGAATAATGTACCTCATATGTTGCCAAGTACCTTAACCCTAATTCCTGCCTGATAGTTAAATTAACTGCTACTGTTACTCTATCTACGTTTCCATCAACTATTCCTAGTGAGTATATCAAGCTTAGAGACTTGTTGAAATACTCCATGAATGCATCTATGAATTTCTCATTCTCAAGCACCATATGTGAAGATCCATATGCTATTGCCTCTATCATTACGCTCTCCAATTGATACGCTATCACTATGTAATCCTTCTCTACGACCTGAATGTAGAGTGGCTCTATGTCACTTAAGAACATTATACATAACCCTGCTATAATTGCACATGCTATAACGTATACTTGACCTCTCCTATGCATGGTCATACCCTTAGCACAATTATCCTTGGATCGAAACTGCCATTCACACCCGGCAATATATATACTATGATTTTCTTCGGTTCCACATCCCCTACATGTCCCTTAAAGAGAAGTGTTCCATTCACATCATATATTTCGAGAACAAATGGCCTTTTTAAGATCAACAGGAGTATCTCCGTTAGCTCGTCATATCTCTTGGAGTAGACGACTTTTTTCAAAATGCCTGTTAAATCCAGCCATGCTAGCACGCGACCTTCGCCAGTAGAGTGCGGTACCTTTATAATTACCTTTGTCCTATTCTCAAGGGCATATGCATTAATTGTCGTCATTATCAAAACTATTAAGAGCGCCTCAAGAACACGCATCTCGATCCCTCTATAAACTTATCCTAACTAAAGTCCCATTTCTCGTTATCATGAATATAATGATCTCTGCATCTACGCCTTTCGTAGCGTTTACTCCTCTTACGATAACTTCTAACTCTCCATCTCTGTAATGGAACTCCTCGTATCTGTAGTTCGTACCATGTATAACGTTCACTAGCAATTCTCTCTCAAGTCTCCCTATAATTATCTCCTCATCTAATTCGTTCATATACTTTAGAACCACGGTGTTCAGAGTGGTCGTTAAAGCGTTTAACATTATGATAAAGAATAGTGTTACTATAAGGGAATCGAGCTCCACCTTACCCACCTCCAAAAGTTATAGGGACGATTCTCCTTAGGATCTCGTAAACTAGGAGAGGTGTGGAGGTATATATCGGTAGGTACTTAAACATAGCCCAGAACGTCGAATCTTCAATTAGCGCGTTGCTAAGAGCTAAGGAAATCGAAGATATGAGTATTAGAAATCTTACGCCATCCTCTAATTGTGTTATCACGTCCACTCTTATGGAGCTAAGTACATGTACCTGTGGAACAGATATGGTCAATGGCTCTGTACTTGAAATAAACGATAGCCTTTCTAAAGTCTGTAAGGATAAGAACAATATTGCGGAATATATCATGAGAGATATCAATAATATCGGTCTTAACGCTTTAAGACGCGCTACGATCTCATCCCTAAGCCTCAGCACACGATCCATATATTCCATAAATCTTTCAATGGGTGTGCTTTCCCGTGAGAACATGATAAGGAATCTTATAGCCTCAATTAATCTCTTGATCATAGTAGACTCTGCCCGCCTCATGCTAATGAGAAGCGCTCTGTTAAGCGATAACTCCGCTAGAAGTGAGAACTCCTTAAGGGTTTTACTACTCACGTTAATTTCCCTTGTTATCCTAATTAATGCTATAGCAAAGGGTACTCCTGTTAGTTTTGAATACTCCGTAGCCCTTCTTAACGCCCTCATCCACTCCTCTACATCTATTGAAATTTCCTTTATCTTATGCCATATGCATATCGCTATTGGTAAACTTAAGAGAGGAAGACCTATGATCTCATCAACCCATTTTATTCTCCATAGCCTTAAAAAGGGCAACATAGTAAGGGGTAGTAACAGTGGTAAAATTTTCTTTTTCTCTGCAATTACTACTCCATAACCAACACCCATACCTATCCATGTATAGAAATGGAGGGCTATCAGGATCGCTAAAGATGAAGTGATGAGTGATATTATTATCATTGCTTTAGGAGTTACACCCATTAACATTACCGCTGATAACATCATTGCTGGAACGGTTATTATCAGCGTCGGTATTAAGGATATTACATTAGGTAGATAAGTCTCGATGGTCGTTAACATCTTCTCGTAGTTCCTTATAACAAAGTTCATAACTACTTCTCGCCTTATTATGCCCTTATGCACATCCATGCACAACCTTATGAACTCTTTAAATAATAAGCTTGGATGCTTCTTTAAGCTCTCCGTTATAGCCTCTAATGGCCCATAGCCTAAGTTGCGTAGTTCTTCCCATCGTTTTACCTCCTCTTTGAATAGAGGGAAATTAGAGTTCTTAAGTGAGTAAAGGAGCATTATCGGATCCCTATCGCTACTTGCCACCATAAGGGCTACAAATGGTAATTCCTCTTCTATCTGTTTTCTTCGACTAAATAACATCTTAATTAAAGAACTATTACCATTAAAAACTGTACTAATACATAGTATAATCATAGCAATGAGGAATCCTTCGTCCTTAACAAAGTCAACCATATTAAGGGCTAAGTGATACATTAACATATTCATCACCTCCCGTAGTTTCAGACTTGAAGACTTCTCTCAGGTTTATACAGAGGGGCTTATCTATGAAGTCGTGTGGAGGTGTGTAGTCTGAGAACTTTCTTACTAGCTTATCGAAGTTATAAACCACAAGCTCTCTAACGAGCTTAGTGAAGAGGTCGAATGATATATTAGGTTTTAACTGCCTCACTCTCTCAAGGAATCCTGCGAGTGCAAATATGAATTGAACATATGCTTCCTCATCATCTATTTTGTTAATAATAAAGTTTGCATACTTTATAGCATTACGTATGGGCTCTACTTCGTATACGTTTCCAGGATGTGCGATAATTTCCTTATCTCCAAGCCTTGAGAATATATTAACCATGCGCCTCCCATCTAGTACATACAATGAGTTCACGTATCGTTGCCTACTTTCATTATCATAGCTCATAACTACTATGTAGTCTATTGCCTCACATATCTCATCAATTCCTGCGAAAATAGGACGTGTGGCAAACCGCCCTAAGACCTTTATCGGAGACTCTCCATGAAGTGTAACCATCATTCCGCATTTAATTCTACCGAACTGTAACAATGCCCAAGGCTCGTTCCCTCTTGAGTCAAAATGTAAATCATCTATTACAATAAAGCCCGGGCTTCTCTCAAGCACGGCCATATCGAGGTTATCCATTAACGAGCCATACTCTTGTCTCTCGTAATCCACCTTAAGGCTCTCATATGTGTAATATTGAGGGGGAAGATATATCTCATCTGAATGCTGTATCAACACTATCTTAACGTTTTGTATAAATGGGAGAAAACTTACCATAATTGTAGTCTTGCCTGAGGAAGGTACTCCCGTTATAAGACCTGTTCTCCTTAAATTCATCAATGAAATGATGTATGCTGCTACAATTGGAGGTAAACACTTCATTGCTATAAGCTTAGGCAGGGGATAAAGTGAGAAGTCAAGTCGTCTTATCGCTATCGAAGTCTTAGATGCCGCTTCTGGAGCTAAAGCTATTGATACGCGGAATCTTGTTCTGCCGCGTGAAATAGTAATCCTCCTCCTTGGCATGGCATAATTTACATAAACGCCTGAGAGCAAGGCTATCCTCTCAATAAGAGAAAATATATCGTTGACTTTGATATTCGTTCTAAGAAGTCCGAACTTACTATGAATTACATCTACGTTATCCTCATCAATAAATATATCCTCAACTAATGGATCATGAAGCAAAGGCTCTATCTCTTTAAGTCCCTGCTCCTTAAGTATGGTATACTTTAGTATTCTATCCCTTATAATACCTACCTTCTTTTTTCCCTCTCTTATCCTCTTAATCATCTCTATCAGTTCTTTCTCACTTATCCTTGCATTAGGCTCCTTTATGATGTATCGCCTATCCTTAGTTATGATGACCCGTAATTCTACACCATACACATTGACCTTATACGTATCCAGCACATCATTCTCGTTTGTAGCACTAAGGGGGCACATATGGCTCCCTCCTCCTTATGATGAGGACATCATGTCTGTAACTCACTACTACTTCCTTATCTAGCCTTATCTCAACAACATCATATCCATTCGTAATCTTAAGGAGAGTATCGTTTATTTCACAACAGATGCCAGGAGGTACGCTTATTATTACCTCATAATATCCCATGTACTTTACCTTAAGCACGGCATTCTTTACTATCTCCGCTATAAGGGCTAATTCTTCCTCCTTTACCTGCTCTCTCCACGCAATTAACAATGAATTAAACCATGTCGTTGAAATGAATGCTGATATCACTAATGCTGAGAGTATCAAGATCTCTTGAATCTCCATAGAGGTTCCCCCCTATAGGATATCATGATCGTTATCTTCGAGCTTCTAAGTTCCACTAACGCCCTACCATTATACAGTATCTGAGCCTTATCGCTCACGAACTGAATGAATGTACTATTTGGAATAGGGGATAATGTCACCATAATTATGTGGACTTCATACGCTTGATTATCCTTCTTTCTTAAAGAGATCTTAACTTCAGGAGTTATTGTAATGTAAACTTTTTCCTTCTCTACATGTAGGACGCTTCTATTGCTCATATATTTAATGATATCTTTAAGTCTTCTTACAGTAAATGTATAGTTATAAATGATAAACTTGACACCATTAATGGTGATAACTCCTTTCCTCCAGGTAGACTCCTCTTTAATATCCGTTAACGTAAGGTCATAGACCCATTCCCTTGCCTGATACATCATGTGTATTAAGATGGAGGAGCATAGCACTGTTAGCATTACACTCACGTAGATAATCATATATTCCTCCATGAGAATCACTCTCTTAATATCTCCTCTACTAATTCATCTATCTCCTTATCTTCTTGCTTGTCTTTCACATCCCTAATGAGAGATACTATATCGTATCCTTCGTCATATATTTCCAAAGAACTTTTTATACTTTTGACATTGTTTTCCCCATCATTATCTTCCTCTACTTCAAGATACACCTCTCCTTTACGTGATCGCAATAAAGAAATAATTATAACTGCGATAATTACTATGGGTATACTCGTGATGATTAACCATAGTAATTTGATATGCATCAACTATATGTTTAATAGGGCATATCTATTTGAGAAGTCCAGCGTTTGTATACCCAAAGTTCTTAACGGAATAACGAAAGAGGGAATTATATCATGAAGATCATAAGCGTCACAAGCGGGGCTAAAGGTGGAACAGGAAAGACGACAGTCTTACTCAATATTGCAGTGCTTCATGCTTTATTAGCGCAAGAAAAATACTCCCGACACGTGTTACTTATAGACGCTGAATTAATGACTGGGACTGCCACTATGCTCATCTCTCGTGATTTATATCTAAAACTTAGAAAGGCAGAGTGCAAAAGCCTAACGCACTACCTACTTAACGAGAATGTTGATATGGAAGACGTTCTATACATTGTTGAGTTCAAAGATTTAAAATACGTAATGTTACTAGCTCCTCTCATATGCCCTATAGACGTTCTCTCAAAGCTCTCCTCACTATCGGTAAGGGAGATTTATGCAAAGTTAGCTCAATTCGTGGAGGAAGTGAATGAGAGAATGCCCCTTGATGCTGTATACATAGACCTTCCAGCTCTAACTATTCCTAGTGACTTAATCCTCTCCTCCTTTCTATTAAGTGACATAGTTATACCTGTAGGTACTCCAGATCCTGCTTGTCTTCTCTCGTTATACAGTACGATAGTATCCATAAAGGATTATATATCCCCTCCTCCTCAAATAGCACCTCTAGTCTTGAATAAAGTGAGCGCTACCAATGCAGTAGAACCTACCACTAAACTCCATTATAAGACGTTATATAGAAAGCTATTAGGAGTTCCCGTATACGAACTTCATGAGGATGAGAATATAACTAACGCTAGGAGTGCAGGCATGATAGAAGTTCTAGCAAAAAGCCTTAGGTATAACGATACGGTAAGGGCCCTAATAAAATACGCGCATAGAATTATGTCCTACCCTGTAGAGCATAAGGAACGTAATCTAGTGAATCTTGAGAAAGCTGACGCCATACTAAGGTCTTATACTGAAAAATCCGATGAGGCAGAATCATTGCTTTTGGCTTTGCTAAGATCCCGTGGGAGGAAGCCATTATGAGGAGTTTAGCATACCTTATAAGAGTCATATCAATAATAGTTGCACTATCTATGGCTTTTACCTCATTTAGAGTATCTCTCCTCACTTACGAGCAAAATAACCTATGGCTTGCCTTATGTGAATTACATAACGTATATTCATCTATTATTATGGCTAAGGAAGCGATATTCCTTAAAGTAGAATACTACCTCTCACTGCCTCCTGCCTTCTCTATTTCGTTCTCAAATAATTCCTTAGCATTACTGTATCATGAACAGGTAATATTCGAGAAATCGCTTCCCTTCAATGTAACTATTATAGGTTCTCATAGTGTCGCCTATGGTGATCTGATAATATGCGCCTTCATGGGCAATGTCACTATACATGTTAAATAAGTAGTATTAGTGGTACAATTTTGGTATACTTATTAGTTATCCCCATCATAAATACAATAATACTGCTTGTCTTCTAAATCATCTTATTACCGTCATCTTACGCCTCTAAAATATCGCGATTCTCAATTATATTGTCCTAGGCTAGAACGAATATGATGTTGTTTACATATGTAGGAGTTAAAGTTTAAAAATGTGATATCACTGAAAAGTAATTATTGGTGTATTAAATATGGTCAGATTAAATAGACGAGCGTTCATAAGCCTTAATTATCTAATACTATTCAGCGCGGCTTTGATAACTGCGATAATAGTTGCCTACTATATAATTTCGATGACTACTGTTGCTACATCCACTCCTATAATCATTAGTGAAGGAGAAGCTGTCCTAGCGTACTACAGCAATACTTGGCACCTCTATATAGGTCTTAAGAACCTAGGCGATAAAACTGTTAAAGTAGAGAAGGTAATAATCAACAAAATTGGGGAATTCCCCGTTAATAAGGAGATACCCCCACGTAAAAGCGTACTTCTTGAAATATCAATACAATCCACTTCAATTCAGGCGGGTGAGATATACGATGTCGTAGTGATTTACTCTGGCGGCTCACTTTCCCTCAAAGCGAGAGCGCTTAGCTCTTAAGAAGAGAGATAAATTCATTAGGGTTTTTCTCCGAAAGGTTTAAGGAACACGCATGCCCTTCCTCATGTTACCTCCTAGATCGCTAGTAGTAGCTGAGAAAAATAAAGTAGCTAAGGCTCTTGCTAATATCTTGCTAGGTCATTATAGGATTATGAAGTATCGAGGTATCCCCATATATTCCAATAGAGACGTCTGGATCTTTGGGGTTCAAGGTCATATATTGGAATTGGACTTTGCTGAATTTAAGGAATGGTCCCTCTCCACAATAGAGCGGCTATTTAATGCAAGAGTCCAATATTATGTTAGGGATGGCATGCAGAAGTACGTAGCTACTATAAAGCGTTTTGCCTCTCTCTCCCATACGATATACCTAGCTCTAGACAACGACGTTGAAGGCGAACACATAGCCTGGGAAGTATTAAGGATAGCTAAGAGCGCTAATCCTCACATTATTCCCTATAGAGTGCGCTTTTCAAGTTTGGATCCTGAGGAGTTGATAGAGGCTTTTAAAAGACCTGATCAGATAAACTGGAATTGGGTTGAGAAATCAGCCACAAGACAGGAAGTAGATTTAAGAACAGGTGTTATATTTACTAGATTATTAACTCTTTCAATAAGAAGGCATGTGAGAGGTCGTAA
>Ga0180300_10000275_pt1 | contig 22084 bp, 19 predicted proteins | sample GuaBasSediGuay15_FD_121798 | JGI IMG/M metagenome (GOLD analysis project Ga0180300, IMG submission 121798) | Subseafloor sediment microbial communities from Guaymas Basin, Gulf of California, Mexico - Guay15, Core 4569-2, 21-24 cm | ecosystem: Environmental > Aquatic > Marine > Hydrothermal...
CCTACGCTCCGGAGAGGTACAATCCAGGGGATCCGGAGCATACAATAGAGAACATAGCCAGGATTGTTGGGGGGATAACGCCTCAGTGGGCGGAGGAGGCGAAGAGGCTCTACGACAGGATCATAAAGAAGGGAGTGACCGTGGTGAAGGACATAAAGACAGCGGAGGTTATTGGTGTGGTGGAGGGGATTTGTGGGTGGGGAGACCCTTTTTGGTTGGGTCTCCCTGAAGAGGAGGGGAACCCCTTTGAAAGGGTTCCCCTGGATGAGGTGGTGGAAAAACACTTTCGGTAACCCCTCCTCTGATGGTTTATATAGGACTAAATAAGGTATATATTGGTGAAACCTATGAAGCCCAAAAAAATTACAATTACCATAAATAGGAAAGTATACCATGTGGAGAAACCTATTATGACGGGTAGGGAGATTAAGGAATTAGCTGGTGGACCTATGGACTATTGGCTAATCTTGGTTGTAAAGAAACCAGATGAGGTAGCGGGGGGAGATGATAAAAAAATCGCGGATGATGAGAGTATTGAACTGAAATCAGGAATGAGGTTTCGTATTGTAAATCCAGCGACCTTTGGAGGGATGTGAGTGAATCTTCCTCCGCAGTTAGAGCAGGACATAGACAAGCTAAGAGAAATTGGATATGATGTGGAAGTTCGACGAGAGCCACCTGATGGTGCAAAGATATTTGTTATAATCAAGGATTTCCCTCTTCCAGAATGTTGGAAAAACGCCGATAAGAACTCTACAGATTTGCTAATAATCGCTGATATAAGCTACCCTAATTCAAAATTGGATATGTTTTGGACAGAAACAGGCGTTTTATTAAAAGACGGTCGAGTACCAAAAAATGGGGATGTCATTGAAAACTATCTGAACAGAAAATGGAGACGTTTTAGTTGGCATTGCAAGTCATGGAATCCTGCAATAGATAATATTATTACATATTTGGACGTCGTAATAGAGAGACTAAGGGAATGCGAATGATTAAGGGTAATATAAGAATATTGGAAGGCTTATGGCAGGATATACGCAAGTCTCTATTAAAAGATAAGAATAATGAAAGTGCATTATTTATTACTGCAAAATATTATAAAACTTCTGACAAGGTGATCTTACTAGGGGAGGGTTTAATTGAAATTACTGATACAGATTATTTATACAGAAGCCCATACCATCTTGAAGTTTCGCCTTTATATGTGAATAAGACAATTACCATCGCCGAGGGGAAGAAGAGTACGATTATAATGGCACATAGTCATCCATTTGAGGAACATAAACCGTCGTATTCACATTCAGATGATTATGGAGAAGCAAAAACTGCAGAAACAATCTCTTCTTGTTTAGAGAACCATCCTCCTGTTGGGAGTATATTAATTGGTAAAAGATCTGCAAACTCTAGAATCTGGATAGATAATAAAACACCTGTACCTTCTTATATAACAGTACTAGGAAGAAACAGAATCCGTTTTTTGAATCTCAGATTAGAGAAATTAAAAAAGAATGAAGTAAGAATCTTTGATAGACAATTAAAGATATTGAATGAAAAAGAGCAGAAACTGATTAAGAATTTGAAAATTGGTATAATAGGTCTTGGAGGAACGGGATCTATAGTAGCCGAACAACTTGTGAGGATGGGGGCGGAAAACTTAATTTTGGTGGACCATGATACATTTGAAGATAGTAATTTAACTAGAATGTACGGAACCAAAAAAAGTGATTTGGGTAAAAAGACCTTCAAGGTGGAGTTAATAAGAAGGCATTTATTGGAGATAAACCCAAGAATTAATTGTGAAATTATAAAAGAATCAATTTGTAAGAGGGACGTTTTAGCTTTCTTATCACAATGTGACTTTATTTTTTCATGTGTCGATAGGCAAGCTCCTAGAGCAGTACTGAACGAATTGTCTTATCAATGTTTCATACCCGTGATTGATGTCGGGGTTGGAGTGGATAAAATAGAAGGAGAAATAATAAGAGGAAATATTAGAGCCTCTGTTATAGGACCCAATTTCCCTTGTTATTTCTGCCAGGGGATAATAACCCCAGAGGCAATAACGGCCGAGCATTTGACACCAGAAGAATACAGTAGAAGAAGGAAAGAACATTACGTTCCAGACATTGGCCTGGCCACGCCTTCTATTATATCTTATACGAGTATGGCTGGTTCATTGGGGGTGATACTGTTTCTGAGTCTATTATCGAAATACAAAAATAAAAGATTGAGTCCTACTGTGCTATTACCCATAGATTTCTCCCTTTCTGTGAATGCAGATCAAATTTTGAGGATGTCTCCGAAGATTAAGAGTGAATGTGTTTGCAACAAAAGGTTAGGTAGGGGGTTAGACATTCCCTTCAACGTTGCTGATTGAAAAGCCTCTGCTTTTAGATAGTATAGAACCTTGGAACTTTCGGCGCTTGAGATGTACAGATGTTTGGAAAAGAAGGAAAAATTGTGAGATAATTAATGGGATTTTATAAACGTGATGTAGAAATGCGATAAATGATGGAGCAGGTCACGTTTATGGGACGGGGAGGACTCGTTAATGCACCGTGCAAATTCGGGGCCCAGGTCACGAATATGGGACAGGGCAGGTCACGTTTATGGGACAATGAGGCCCCGTTTACGGGACGGGACTAACTGGGTGGATATGAAAATCTGGACAGGGTGAAAGGTCACGTTAATGGGACGGGCAGGCCCTGTTAACGGGACAGAAGTAAAGGAGAGGTCTTTTAAAGGATTCTATGGCCTGAGTGGGAAGGAAATCTTTTTATTGGATTCTTACTTTCAAGATACCCGATGTCAGAAACCGATGAAAAAAAGAAAACAAGGATACCGAATCTAGCGAGAGATAACCGATTTATTAGAATAGGCACATCAATAGTCAAACCTCATGATAAATGGTCATGCGTTCTCTTAATAAGTATCAATATAGAGCCGTCATTACAAGTGGGATATCTTTTAAGAAAGCAAAACGAAACGGAAAACATTTATTGGGAACCTGCATCTAAGATATGTCATATGGTGAGGAGCCATTATAAGAATAGTACATCTCCTCTCTTGCTGAAAATACAACATAAAGGCGATTAAAATGAATAACAGAACAATTACAGATGTTGTAAAAGATGGCCTTTGTACCGGATGTGGAACATGTGTTTCTATGTGCCCAAAAAACGCCATAAAACTTGAAATAAATGAAGCAAAAGGAATTTATGAACCGGAGATAGACAAGACAAAATGTAACAACTGTGGGATATGCTATGACGTCTGTCCGGGGCACAGTGTTAACTTTCAATCTTTAAATAAAAAGATATTCGGCAAACCGCCCAAAAACTACCTAATCGGTAACTTTTTGAACGTTTATATCGGGCACTCTGCTGACCGTAATATACGATATAAAAGCTCATCCAGCGGTTTAATTACCCAACTGCTTATTTGTGCAATGAATAAAGGAATAATAAACGGGGCTCTTGTTACGAGGATGAAAAAAAACAAACCTACAGAACCCGAATCGTTTGTTGCACGGTCCGAAGAAGAAATAATTGAAGCAATGGGATCAAAGTATTGCCCGGTGCCCACGAACATAATGTTAAAAGAGATAATAAAATCTGGAAAAGAAGAGAAATTTGCTGTCGTTGGGCTCCCATGCCATATACATGGCGTTAGAAAGGCTGAAATGTTAAATCCAAAATTGAAAGAAAAGATTGTTTTGCATTTTGGCTTGTTTTGTGGACATGCGCCCAACTTTTTAGGAACAATGATATTATTAAATAAATTAAAACTTAAGGTAAATAACATAGCTAAATTTAATTATCGCGGTAACGGTTGGCCTGGGCAGATGGAGATTATCACAAAAAAGAGGAAAGAACCAAGAAAAGTGATACCTCTTTGGACTCTTTGGAATCTAATTGGGTCTCCATTCTTTTATTCTAGTAGATGTCTAATGTGTATTGATGGCCTCGCTGAACTAGCAGATATCTCCTTCGGCGATGCATGGTTACCTGAACTAAAAAAGGACTCTCTTGGAAGCTCATTAATCATTTCAAGAAGCACAGAAGGGGAGAAGCTATTACTTGAATGCCTTAAAGATGATATGATAAAGTTAAAGAAAACAGACTGGGAGAAAGTGGTAGAAGCACAGCTAAAAATGCTTTATATTAAGAAGAAAACATCATTTGGAGCGAATAAACTTTTTAGAAGAGTCCCCGAATACCACATTACATACAATATAGCACCAAATCTAATTGATTACCTGCTACTAATCTATATCTACTTAAACTCAAAAATAGCTAGAAGTATAATTATAAGGAAATTGCTCTCCAATCTCCCAAATAGCCTTATTGATGCATATCTTCTTCCATATCAGATTTTGCTCTCAAAAGCGTCGCATAAACTACTCAAGAATATAGATAAACACACAAAATAAGAAGCAATACTAACCTGTGGTTAAGACATTTTTAAGAAAAGATATAGACTTGTCTATTTCATTAAGTAATATTTTACTCACTACGGAATAGTTTATGTTAAAGAATGAAGAAATAAATTCATTAGAAGTTCCATATATTAATCTTTCTTCTAAGTGCAACCTTTTTAATAAATCAATAATTCGAACCCCCCTAGTTTCATGAGGTACTGTTATAAATCTTTTTTGATATAATATAGAGAATATAGTGCCATGATATGAATTTGTGACTATGAAATCAGCATTCTTCACGAGTGCTAGAAACTCTACGGGACCAATATTTTTCAGTTGCTTAAAACCACTAATGCTTGATTTTAATGTTGGTGCGAGATCAAGAACAGCATAGTCAAATTCTTTTGAGATTGTTTCTGCTATTTTTAGTAATCTTTGGTCATTCGCAACACGATAAAGCAGAAGGTAAGTATCGTGTTCTGGAGAATCCAAACAACTTTTGGCTAATAGGTCATTCCAATCTCTTTGGTTCAGTAAAAATGTCGGATCAAGGACACAAAGGATATCCCTATTTAACAATTTAGTTAGAAGAACTCTACTTGAATCTTCCCGCACAGAGATATAATCAAAATCCGATAATCCATTTTTTAACATCTCCTCTTCACCGGGTGTTACACTATTCTTTCCCATGCTTGCAGCATAAGAAGCTTTAATTCCTTTTTCTCCGCAAAATTCTAGAAAGAACGCTCTATCTCCCGCTGTTATTTCAAAATTCCACACCTGGTCACTTCCTACAATACAGACATCATATACATCTGGAATGTCTGTAAAAGTTTTGTAAATCTTGGGTGTGAGGCATAGGTATTTTTCTCTAAATTCTTCAAACTTTTTCCTAGTTGAAATTCTACCATGCAGGTTAAATAATGATTTTGTGAGTGTGTATGTAAAGTTTAGAATGTTGTCCGTTTTGAATGCGATTAAACCATATCTGCGCCTTATGTACCAAGGCACGTAATTAACTATTTCTACATCTTTGAATCCCATCCTCCTTATTACTTCCTCCAATGCATATGCCTGGAGGACTGCCCCATAATTATTCGCAGCATGAAAAGTAACAATTCCAACCTTCATACGAACCACCATAGAGCCTTTAAGAGGGTATCTAGAATTTACCAACAAATTTATCTCCGTCGGATAAGGTGATACAGAAAATGAAATAAACGTGCAAGGTCATTAAAGGCTACAATGAGGAAAACTAACAGACATATTGATTGAAGAATGAACGACAAAGGTTCTCGAACATACAGTAGAAGGAGAGCAGACAATGTTAATAGGAATAAAAACATAAATTTTTGGATTCTTATCTCTATTTGAAAGTACCTTTTTGTTTCGCGTATTCGTACTATCCACATAACGAAGAAACCGAGAAAGGTGGATATTGCAGCAGCATGAATGCCCATGACAGGAATAAGCATAATATTAACAATTATGTTCGTCAGAGATCCATATATAGTCGTTTTAAGCGCTTTTGATGTTTCCTTCGATGCCAAATAACCAATTCCGTAAAAGCCCGAAAAAGACTGAAAAACCACTCCTAATAGTAAAAATGGAATATACTTCCAAACAGTTTTAAATTCAGTCCCCAAAAATAACATCAAGAACGGTTTTATAAATAATGAGAGGATTATAACTAATCCAAACATAAGAATATAGAAATAAGTGAATATATTTGTGTAAAATCTGTTCATGTATTTATTTTGATATATATTAATAGACGTTATCTGCCAAGCTTTGTAGAAAAGAGAGTTGAAAATAAGGACTAGTGAGGGGATCTTGTTGGAAACGGAGTAAATACCAACTGCATCGTAGCCGATAAAATACAAAAGCAAATATCTATCTGAGGAAACCATGACCCACCAGGATAACCCGTTTGGGACAAGCGGCAATGAATAAAAAATCATTTTTTTCAAAAAGCTAAAATCTATAGAACCAAAATCTATATACCTATATAATCTACCGGTCGTAAACAGAAATGCTATAGAGAACGTTAACGCTATAAATATCGCAGATAAGTATCCGCTGATGCCTTTCCTCAGAACTGCAACATTGATTATACCGAAGAATGCAAAAGTGAGTGCGTATATAATATCGTTCAATGCAAAGAGTTTGATTTTATCCACTGCTCTTATGAATTCCTTTAAAATAGAAGCGAATAATTGCAATTCAAATATAACTAAGAAGTAAATATAATACTTATGAAAGATTGAAAAAAACATTGTCAACGGTAAACTCAGAAAGACTAGAAATATCAATGTAATAACAATTACAAACAGTGAAGAGGAAATTACCATTTTTCTTTTTTTATCGCATTTGCTTTCAATTGTAAACCGAAAAACTGAATTGGCGATTCCAAAGGTCAATATAGGAAACAATAAAGAAATTGAAACGAGAAGAATGTCCAATTGACCATATTCATCTTTCGTTAATACCCTAGTGAAAATGGGCAGCATAAGGAAGGTTATGATACTGGAAGAAAATGTTCCTATAGAGAAAATAAGTGTATTCTTTAGTAGACCAAGATAATCCCTTTTCATAAATAAACCCCAGGCCTTCTTTTTAATAAAAGATATATTGGAACTAGTTTTAGGAGTTTAGTAAGTTGAAATGACAATAAAAGGGAAGTTGCAGCATTAAACATGTAGTTTTCAAGCTCAGCGGAACATGTCTCTGCTTTCAGCCCTCTAGAGAGAATCTCATAATATATTTTCCCAGTGACATAATTCCTATAATACGTAGAAAGTGTTTTATCGGACAATAGTTTGTTTAACAAATAGAGGTCGTTTAATACATATTCGGTGTAGTCTATCGTTTTATTCTTAGCTTTATGTATAATACATACATATTCGTCCAAAAAGCCTACCTCATACTTCTTCGCAATATTAATCCAAAGATCCCAATCTTCGTGGATTGTCATCCTTTCATCAAAACATATTTTATCAAATACTTCCTTTCTCAGTAATACATTTGGCGTGTGAAAGAATGATAGCTTTTTAATTATTTTTGGATATATCCTTCCTTCCAGTCTACCGTACCTCTTTTTAACTAGCCGACCGTCCACCTCATAAAGAACATTTGAATACACCATTGCATAAGAAGAGTGTTCTTCTAAAAAGTGTACTTGTTTCTCAATCTTATCCTCTAAATATTCGTCATCAGCATCTAGAAAACCAATATATTCCCCCGAGGCATTTTCAATCCCTCTATTCCTAGCATATGACCTTTCCATATTCCTCTGCTTATAATACTTTACATTTTTCTTCTTTTTAACAGCTTCCAGGACGTAATCTGTATTGTCTGTAGATCCATCATTTATAATAATTACTTCGATGTTCTTGTATGTTTGGTTAAGAACACTATTAACCGCTCTTAATATAGTGCCCTCATTATTATACGTTGGGATAATGACACTGACTTTTTTCATAAAGACCACTCTACTAACACACTTTAGTTAAAGATTGACAGGTCAGTTAGCAATAAAAAGTGCTATATCATAGAACACTTTCAGCAAAACGGACGTACTGCTTCGCAACTTTTTTTATGTCAAATTTCTCTTCAGCTCTTTTCCTTGCTAATAACGAATATTCCTCTAGATCTTCATATACTTCAATTATCGCATTTGCATACTCCTCTGCGTTAATCATCGGTATCTTATGCACATTTTCAATCTCTTTAAATCCAATATCATATTCTTCCCTTATTATTTTTCCAGCTGGCCCAACTAACTCCGGTGTCCCCCCTATTGATGGACAAACAACTGGCAGTCCAGAAGCCATGCCTTCAATCACGGCGTTAGGGCAATAATCAATCCAAGCAGGATGTACCATTATATCCATATTTAAGTAATACAATCGCAATCTCTCTGGATGAACTTTTCCCATTAGCATAACATTATCCACAACACCCAGTTCCTTCGCTCTTCTCATGATAAGATTTACTAAATCTTCTCTCTGTTGACCAAATATATACAGTTTAGACTTTGGAAATTGTTTACATACATAATAAAGAACATCTACTAGTTGATGTATTCTTTTTCTACCAACCAAACGACCGGTAGTCACTAAATTAATTCCATCAGCGCTTTTATTCCGCATTTGAAAGGTGAACTTCTTTAAGTCTATTCCATTATAAATTACAGTTGTTAGTGTGTCTATTTTCCGAAGCTTAGGAAAGAACTTTTCAAATGTCTTTTTGCTATATATCGACTGATAAACTATACCATTCTGCATATGGAGATTGAGTATAATAAAAAAGTTTTGATAAAGAAATAATAGTCTTGTCAAGATGGGACTGATAACTTTAACATAACTTTCCTCACCAATCAGATGTAATATCAAGTTGTTGAAAGTAGTTAAGAAGGATATTATCTGTTTATTGGTTATATAGAAATGTTGATCACCTAGTCGTGTTCTTATGTAATGGTTAACAGAATACGGACTTAAGTATTCAAAATACATACCATCAACCCTTAAAATGAGGGGCTTAACTAAATCCTCCATCGTAACAATAGTAGGATTTTTTATTTTAATATCATAATTACGCTCATCCAGAACACCCATTCTCGCAAGTTCGCTTCTTAATCTGGATAGGAATATATTTGGCCCACTAATATCCCTTTTCCATTCAACTTTTAGTTTTATCATTATACCTCACCAAATAAACAATAAGATAATAACTCAGAGGTCTTCAGACAGATGGTTCCCAGTTTCCCTCTCTGACAATTATCACTTCTCCATTCGTATAAATCACATCAAATTTTTCAAGTTGTATGTCCCCGTACTCCGGTGAACGACTTCTGTTGTAATACATACGGTATACTGTATAGTTAGTGTCAATATTTCCATTCTGGTATATGCATTTTAACGGCACAGACGAATAATTTAAATGCGGTTTCCCATTAAAATGATCCCCCATATAGTAGTCTCTAGCTGACAGATCTAGGTCATCTATCCAATAAAAATAATGGTGGTCAATTGCCTCCTCCCCACGAATTGGTTTTGTATCACCTACGATAAACATCGGATATTTTGAAGTATTTGTAAGCAATAAGAATATAACTACTAGAAATAAGTACATACCAGGACATTTCGTTTTTCGTGAGGATATTTGTTTTTCAGGCAAAACACGTTTAATAAACTCCTGAAGGCCCAACACATAAATGATAGAGTACGGAATTGCAAAAAATGTTTGATTTCTGCTTGGATTTAGGAAGGCACCAACTACGGCAGAGTAAAACAACATGCCACCAAAAATAAAGAAGGTAACCAGTAAAAAATAATTTTTCTCTGCGCTCTTTCTAAAAGAGTGAATATAAAAAAGAAGAGATATCAAGAATAACCCACGAATTACCCATTGAATTAGAAAAATCACAACACCATACGTAAGACCTACTGCACCTTGTGGTGCTGCAGGAGGCATTTCTTCAGATTTGAAAAGAACTGATTTAATTAAAGAAATCAATATAGTAAACGCGCTATGAAACCCGCCACTCATCCAGAATAAATAGAGATAGAATGTCACTACACTAGTAAATAAGTATAACAAGCCAATTTTGACATCTCTGCGTGAGGATGCCATATAAACAATTAGAACAAACCATAAAAATATAACCGTTGTGAAGTGGGAAATAGTCAATACTAATATAAATAGCAACAGAAGTACAACCCAGCGACGTGAGAGAATCGTTATTTTCCATTTTTCCTTATTGAGTAGAATTGAATAAACTAGTAAAAATGCTGGAAATGCAATATTCAAGGTTCTGTATTCTATACTAAACCTATAAACGCCCCATGTCAATCCAAATATTAATGTTCCAAAGAAGGACATGTTTTCTGGAAGAACTTTCTTGGCAGTGAATATATAGAATATAAAGATAATATATAGATAGGAGAATATTGGAAAGAAACGTATAGTATTAATCAGACTTAAATTTGATACACTAGTTAAAGCATTAACATACAGATACAGACCAACAAAGTTTAGAGAGGGGGAGGATTGAAATACTATCTTCCCTTCTGTGATAATATTTTTTGTGGATAAGAAATGATAGAAGACATCAAAATACCCAATAGGATATTTTGAATAAACTACGAAAATTGTACTAATAACACTAAATAGAAGAAACGTATATATAATGTCTAGTTTTATAGATTCTGTCTTATTGATTTTAATCTTTCCGTAAGGGTATATAGACATTAATAAGAGTGAAAGAAATAAGCCGTATTCAATGTGATATTTTAGATTTAAAAGGAAAAGTGTACACCCAAAAGAACTGAAGGAGAGGCATATCTTCTGGAGCATTTTCATAATAAACACACCCTATAAATCTTCATGGAGTTTATATATCTCTAATCTTTTAGTGTTGCCATATAAGCCTGAAGCGACTGCCTAGCAATTACTTTCCAAGATAATTTTTCTTTTGCTACAATTTCACTATTTAATGCTAATTTGTGGAGAATATTTCTGTTTTCTATCAAAAACACAATTTTTCTATAGAGGTCAATAACATCACCACGCCTAAATCCGATTGCAGCATCATTATCAAATAATATTTTATACGCCAAATCGCCTCTCGGCACAATAACGGGTAGGCCCGTCCCAATAGATTCTATTACAGTTATAGAAGGATTACCAGGCCAAATTCCCAAGTCACTAGCATTATACCATTTTGGTAATTCATCATTAGGGACAAAACCTTTTTGAACAACATTCTTTTGTATTTTCAATAACTTTATTAACCTTTTCAACTTTTCCATATAGTGAATGGGACCATCTCCTAGGAGCAAGAGCCTTACATGGGGATGCGACTTAGATACTTTCCCTACAGCTTTTAAAAGAACATGTATATCTTTCTTTTCACTAAACTTTCCGGAGGAAACTATCAGAAAGTCATCTTCATCCAAACATAATTCCTTTCTGCCTTCTGCTCTTAGTTTTTCTGATTTTCTGAATTTTGTGATATCAACTCCCAATGGTAATATCACGATCTTCTCTGATGGTATATTAAACATTTCTTTAAGTATCTCTTTTGAGGCGTATGTGACCGGCATAAAGAGTTCAACATCATCATTATAGATTGAGTAAAAGATTTTAAGAAGTTTTATATAAGCCTGTTTAGCAAAAGAGTCAATTATGAAATTAGTTTCATGCAAATGGTCATCAACGAATAAACGATAATTTAATTTTCTGCGTAAAAGTATTGTCTGAACAGTTAAAAGAGTTGTAACTCCATGAGCATGGACAATATCTGGTTCTAGCTTTTTGAGTTTCTTACAAAGTCCTCTTAATATTATTTCTTTGCCCCCTTTAACTTCATACCAACAAGGCAATCTATGAATTTCAACATCATTTTCGGTAAAAGTTCCGCTACCAAACCGGCGATCTAATATAATTCTTCCAATGTGCTGCTTAAAACCAGGATATTGCGGCGCTCTATCTGATGTCACAATGAAAACATCATGGCCGAGTTTTTTTTGTTCCATTGGAAGATAATTCTCCTGATAACCCATATTCGGAACATACCAATTCATAACATGGGCTATTTTCATAATAATACCCCTGTGTAAAATAGTTAAAGAAATTTAAATGCTTTTTGCAGTACTAGTATATACTTTTTCAAATGCCATTATAATCTTCTCCCAAGTAAATTTATCCTTAACCAATTGTTTACAGTTTTCACTAAATTTCGTATATACTGTTTTGTCCGATAGTAAAGTTATAATTTTCTTTGCTATGTCTTCATAGTTACAAGTAGCTACAAACCCCACATTTCCATCTAACCATAAAAGATTGTCCCCATAATCGGTTGTAACGATGGGGGTCCCACATGCACATGATTCAAGGAACGAGACTGGGAAACCTGAAAACCTAGGTGTCACAAAGACATTAGCATCTACAAATGCCGCTAACTTTTCATTTTGCGATATAAATCCGGTAAAGACCACTTTATTTTCTATCTTTAATTCTTTAGCAATTCTTTCTGCTTCATTACGATATCCGTCATCCGGCCCCACTAACACCAAGCTACAATTTGGAAATTCTTTTAAGATTCTAGGAAATGTCTTCAACAGTAAATCTATCCCTTTACTTTCGTGCAATCGGCCAACATAAAGAACAATCTTTTCTTCATTGTTTATTCCATATTTTTTTCTGAATGAACCTTTTTGGGGGAGTGAAGCATATTGTGTGAGATCTATTCCATTAGGAAGAATTACAATTTTATTCTCATGTATTCCCATTTTTTTATATTGCTTCAGTTCAGTCTCTGTAAGTGCTATTGCTGTTGCCGCATTTCTCAGGACCTTATAGCCACACAAAACGTCAAATATTCTTTTAACTCTCTTTTTTTCTTCCATTCTTAAGAGTGAACCATGAGTATGAATGAGATAAGGCATGCCATATTTTCTTGCATAATGAGCCACTACTACGTTCAGAAGGTGTCTATATCCATGGAGATGAATAATATCAAACTTTTTAATCTCTTTACTCTTGAAGAATAACCCTAGGGGGAGTGCAACATGGTATTTAGATGCAAGGCAGTTGCTTATATTCTTGAAATAATACACTTTTATTCCATCCAACCATATCGGATTTGAATCTACATGAATTCTTGATCTTGGATTTAAAGCATCAGTTGCATATACCGTGACTTCATGACCCCTCCGGACTAAGCCTTTACTTATCTCATAGACTACTCGTGTTACCCCTCCAAAACCCCAAGCCGGAGCAAAATATGGATAAACTTGTAATATCCTCATCGGCCACACCTTTACAATTTGTTGTGCTTTTTTAGCTGTTTAATATTTGCTCTTATCCTTTCTTTTTCGTAATCTTCTATTTGATATTCCACATTTCTTGGAGCTATTTCCATATCTTCTTCAAAGATTTTCATAAGAATAGCACCATCCATGTGAGAAGGTATCGGTACCCCCATCACATGTAAAACTGTCGGAGCAATATCAATTATTCTAGCTCCATTGATTTTTATACCTTTTTTCACACCCCTACCCATAGCCATGAATATTCCATAGGGCCTATGAGACCCGGAGTTGCCATGAGTAACCTCTACGTCTTTATTCGATGAAAAACCATACATTCCAAAGAACTCATATCCATCTCTCGGTACAGCAATAATATCTGGAGCCATATCTAAATATGGACCATCATATATCTCTTCCCTTTTGTAAGTTTCTTTTACAATTCTCTCTCCCGTTTCGGAGTCTTCCAATTCAAATAAATCGCTAATAATTTCTTCTCTTAAATCTTCATACTCTTTGTCATATTTAATAATACCTTGAGGTTGCCTACCTTTAACATTCAAACTAATCGCACCGGTAACGCCTGAAGCAAAAGCTTTTGTCTTGGACCAGTCGATATCTGATGTAGAGAAGAAAAACCTATTTAAAATGGATAGCTTTCTTTGATTATCCACCCTATCACTAGCTAGTCTCTCAATTCCTAACTTTCTTAAAACTTTATAGATATTAAAAGGTGTAAATCCATGATTAAATAATAGGTATTTTAATTTAGTCATAATATTATTTCTTATTTTCATATGTCCTTTTTTTATCAAAAACAAATTTAGGTTCACAAACTTTCTTAAAGTACCTTGGCCGTGATCAGACATTATAAATAATATAGTATCATCATCCAGAAACTCAATAATCCTCTGAAGAGCATCATCTACTATCTGATAATATTTTAAAAGCGGATTCCCATATTTTTCTATCTCCTTAGGGTTATAAAGAGGGTTTAAAGGATCTAAAAACCTCCAGAGTTCATGTTCTGCTCTATCAGTACCGTTGTCCACCATCATTAAAAAATCTGGTTTCTTCTCTTTCCATAAATATTCAAGAGCCTTCAGTCTAGTTTTCAATGTTTTCTCTAAGTCTTCTAATAGAACATCAGGGTTTTTTGCTGATAACGCGGAAAAAAATACGTTATAGTGACCTATTTTACTTATAAGCTCTTCTTGAAATTCTGCTGGATATGTGAATTTTGCCCCAGGAGGAGTAAGCATTCCAGTAATTATATATCCATTCACTTCAGTTGGAGGATATGTACCTGGGACATTTATTACTGCAACCTTCTTATTGTATCTGCTTAATATTTCCCATAACGTTGGTTGTTTAATGGCCTTCGAGGGGTATAATTCTACACTTAAATCATAACTATTCTTTTTCTCTTTAAAAAAGTCGAAAAAACCATGTTTACCAGGATTGCAACCTGTAGCAAATGATGGCCATGCAGGTATCGTAGCAAATGGAATGGTGGATTTCAATGGTCCATGAGTGCCATTTTCTAATAATTCTTTAAAGGTGGGTAAATATCCTTCTTCGGCCCAAGGTTTTATGAGATCAAAGGTTGCCCCATCAAGACCAATAATCATTACTCTAGTTCTTTCAGACACGGAATCACCTTATTCTTTTCAGAATTCTGCGCTTTTCTTTATATTCTCCCAATTATCAACAAACCATTGATACGTATTCTCCAATCCTTTTCTGAATTCCATCTGTGGCTGGTACCTCAGTATTCTCTTCGCTTTCTCAATGGATGCCAGCAGTCTGTACTTCTTGTCCCAGTTTCTTCTCTCCTTGAAGACAATCCCAGCTTTGTTGCCTGTTATCTCGTTGATCCAGTTTGCAAGGTCCTTGATCTTTATCTCCCTGCCAGTCCCAAGGTTGAACGCTTCTCCAATTGCCTCTTCATAGTAAGCCATTGCCAGAAGACCATTGATTATATCTCCAACGTAGGTGAAGTCCCTGGTCTCCTCTCCAGTTCCCGTAATCGGCAGGGGCAATCCATTCATGGCCCAGTAGAAGAAGTTCGGAATGACGTTCCTGTATTTCCCTGGCACCTCACCCGGGCCGTAAGAGTTGAAGAATCTGGCATTTACTATCGGAAGCTCATAGAGGTTGTAGAAGTAGTTGGTGTAAAGCTCTCCCAGCATCTTCGTGACCTGATAGGGTGTGTACAGCTTCATTGAAACATCGTGTTCCTCAAAGGGCATCTTGGAGTCAGCACCATAGATTCCACAGCCGGATGAGGCGTAGATGAACCTCTCAACGCCGACAAGATGTGAGTACTCCAGAACCTTAAGGGTTCCCATACCGTTGACCATAAGATCAGTCTCAGGATGATCAACAGAGTTCTGGTTGGCGAAGTGAGCAGCCAGATGATATACGATGTCCGGCTTCTCCTTGAAGACTCTTTTCAGCATCTCGTCATCCAGTATGTCACCTCTCACGAACTGGATGTTATCTGCTTTGGGTACGTTCCACTCGTAGGCTGAAGAGAGGTTATCCAGAATGATAACCTTCTTCGCACCCAGTTCAGAGATCTTCTTAGAGAGGTTTGATCCGATAGCTCCAGCTCCCCCTGTCACAAGCACGGTTTTTCCCTTAAAGACCTCCTCATAGTCCATATCAATCATCTCCTATCCTGTAGTACCACTTCATCCATTCAACCGTTCTCTTAATCCCTTCCTCTGGTGGGACCTTGGGGTCATGTTTCAGATCCCTCACAGCCTTCGTGAAGTCCATATGCTTCACTTTTGTGGTGAATGGTTCCGCCTCTTTATAGGTTACGATTGAGTCGTCCCTCCCAACAGCCTTCAGAATCATATCGGAGTACTCCTTGATGTCGTGCTCCCATTCCGGCCTGCCACCCACATTGTAAACCTCTCCGGGAATGAAGTTGTCAACGATGTTGGCAAAGGTCCTGCAGGAGTCCTCAACGAAGTCTATAATCCTTTTATGCCCCTTATAGACGGTGTATGGCTTGTTGAACAGGGCGTGATAGATGAATTTCGGGATAAAGCCCCTGTAGGGGGTGTAATGTTCTCCTGGACCGTAGCAGTTAACTGGCCTGACCCTTACAGTCTCTGTACCGAACATCTTTGCTGAGTTCATGCACATAAGTTCTCCAGCCCATTTTGATATGGCGTAGTCGTTCATCTGGTACGTGTCCTTTATGGGGTTCTTCTCCATCACGTCCTCGCTCATAATTCCCTCGTAGTCGCCGTATACCTCAGCAGAGGAGAAGAAAATCATCCGGAATCTGTGTTTCTCCTGGAGTCTTATCATGTGCTTCGTACCGATAACATTGGTGGCCCAGAGGTTCTCATAGTAATCCTCACCATTCCACCTGCCGTACTCAGCAGCCAGATGGTAAACGTAATCAAACTTCCACTTCTCAAAGACCAGCTGAAGCTGCCTGTAGTTCCTCACATCAGCCCGGATGTAATCATCTCTGTCCGTGTGAAACACATCCAGAGCGATCACCTTGTGTCCTCTTCTCCTGAGCTCGTTCACCAGGTTTGTTCCTATAAATCCAGCTCCTCCTGTTACCAAAATCGTCTGCGGTCCATCATCCTGCATTTTTATCACCCACTCTTTCTACAAGCATCTTGAAGATTTCCTCATACCGTTTCACATTTTTCGTCAGATTCATCTTCTCTTCAACAAATTTAATTCCGTTTCTGGACATCTCCTCTCTCAATTTTTTATCGTTCTTCAGTTTCAACACCGCCCTTTTGAATTCCTCAATATTACCCGGCTGTACAACAATCCCGCAGTTATACTCCTTAACTATTCTGGCGGTGTCATTTGTGGGAGGCACATTGGCTATTACGGGCTTCCCGAGACCCAGTAAATTCACCAGTTTTCCCGGAACGCAGGGGGCGGTCATTCTCCTGTCCAAAGATACAATATCCACATCAGAGGAGTTTATTATGTCAAAATAGACATCGCGAGGCTGTAAACCCAGCACCCTGGCGTTGTGTATCTTCTCTTCCTTCACACGCTCTTCTAATTTCTTTCTGATCATTCCATCCCCAACAATGTAGAACATTATATCCTCATGCTCCTTCATTTCCTTCGCAACATCCAGTATGTCATCCAGCCCCTGGAATGGCGATAATATACCTGCATAGGTGACCAGAAATTTGTCCTCAATCCCTTCCTTCTTTTTGAAGGTCTTAATCTTTCTGTATTTTTCTATCTCATCCATATTTATGCTGTTGTAAATGCACTCTATGTTCTCCTTTCTTCCCCCCCGCTGTTTTATCAGCTCCACCCCATTGGGTGACATCACAGTAATGTAGTCAGGATCCCTGTAAGCCTTCTTCTCCAGTCTTTTAAGCAGATATATGACAAGCCTGTTCTTCAGAACCCCGACGTCCGTAAGCTCATCTGGATGTATGTCCTGAAAGTTCAGGACATACGGCGTTCCAGTTTTTCTCCTTATCTTCTCACCCAGATTATACAAAGGAAGGGGAGGAATGTATATCAGAACCACATCAAATTTCATATTCAGCTTCTTGAACCTGCGGTAATAAACATGGGGAAGGATGAAATGTTCCAGTCCTCTCAAAATGAGCAGGTCCCTTCTGGACAGGGGATAAGTGCACCTGTGAACGGATATCCCATCCATTACCTCATCCATAGGATACCTCTTCCCAATATCCGATTCGTGCATGTTGTACTTTCTGGGATACGAGGTGATAACGTGAACCTTATGGCCATGCTTGACGAACTCCTTTGCGAGATCGTAATATAGATGTGCACCGCTCCCGATCTCCGGGAGCCAGTAAGCAACAACCATCAGAATTCTCATACTGATCCCATCGCCTTGTCTATTTCAATCATCTTCCTTACGCCTTCTCTGAATGTCGTTGTCTTCACGTTGAATTCCTCCCACCAGGGGTAATCCGGAAAGACATCTCCCGCCACCAGGGAATCAACCTGATCCGTTGTGAACTGGATATTGCCGGTCAGCTTCTGATAGGTCATCATGGCGAATTTGAACACAGGGACTGGTAGGTAAAGCCGAAAATGAAAGCCTCCTATCTCGTCAAAGACCGCCTTGATCATGTCCTTGAAGTAGACAATATCCTTTCCGTTCAGGCTAAAGATTTTGTTTTCTGGAAAGTCATCCAGCATGTTGATAACCATGTGGCACACATCGTCTATGTAGATGGGCTGCCGTGGCCACCTTCCATGGCCAGGTATTGGAAAGAAGGGAAACTTCTTAGCGAAGTTTATAAGGAAACCAATATTCTTATCATCCGTTGGACCAAACATTATTGACGGCTGGGGGATGCAGTACTTCAGACCGCTCTTCTCTACGAGCCTCTGACCCTCCAGCTTGGTCTTAGCGTAATCGTCCTTTCTTACAGAAAGGACAGCTGCTGAACTGAAGTGTATGATCTTTTCCACACCGTATTTCTTCGCCGCCTCAATCACGTTCTTCGTGGCCAGAACATTGTTCCTGTAGAACGGCTCATACGTGGGTGATGAAATCTGAGCGGCCAGATTGATTATAAACTCCTTGCCTTCAAACTCTTTCTCCCACTCTCCTTTTTCCGCGAGGTCTGCTATCACCGTCTTGGGGCCGAACTTCTTCACGTACTCCATGTTCTTCTCCGAGAAGTCAATCACTGTGATCTCCTTCATGTCAAAGTTCTCTTCCTTCATCACTCTGATCAGGTTCCTTCCTACGAAACCTGCGCCGCCTGGTATCACTATCTTGTAGCTCTTCATGTTCAATCCTCACCCTTGATTCTTCTCACCTTGAAGATTACTGTACCCCCATCGGTGTAGGGTTTACCTGGATCAACACACTGCATATAAGCGCTGTCCGGGTCATCTGGGGTCGTGAGACCGAGCATCACCGGGTCCCAATGGTGTTCCAGTATAAGGACATAATGAAGGATTGTTGATAGAGCATGGGTACAGAGAGCATCCGTCTTGTCCAGCAGAATTTTTGGGTCATCAATTACAATCTTGTCTCCCTCTTTGTACACCGGGCATTTTCCTATTATTTTGTCTACAGTAATTTCTAGCATATAATCACTCCGTACACTTTGTTGGTTTTCGGATAATGATTAGAAAACATAAAGTAATTAATGACTAACAATGATTGGTATAATAAGATTCCCTCACGAATGCGCATAAGGGGTTACCATCATTCAAAAGCTGGTAGAAATTCATCATACTTTCTTGCAATCATCAGATTAGCTCTAAGCCAGTCCACTTTGTTTCCCACATCAAACCTTTCCCCGGGGTACTTAAATCCATAGATTGCTTGCTGTTTGGAGAGTTCATGTAATGCATCCGTTAACTGAATTTCATTGTTTCTCCCGGGGGGGAGGCTGTCAAGGATATCAAAGATCTCGGGCATGATCACGTATCTTCCGATTATAGCCAGATTTGATTCCGTTTCCTCCGGGGAGGGCTTCTCCAGAAGCCTGGTGAGAACGTAGACATCCTTCTCAATCTCCTTACCCTCAACAATCCCGTGCCTGCTTATGTTCTCCCTGGAGACCTCCTCCAGGGCTATTATGGTTGAATGATAGCGGTTGTAGTATTTGATGAGGTATTCTGTGCATGGTGGCATTGTGATGTTGTCCCCCAGAAGCAGAACGAAGGGATGACCGTTCACGAAGGTTTTGGCGTATCTGACAGCATCCCCCAGTCCTCTCTGCTCCCTCTGCCTGACGAAGAATATGTTTGTATCGTCAAGGATTCTATCCAGCTCTTCCATGTACTCGTTCTTCACGTTGTGGTCCGATTTGTCAAAATGGTCCTCTATCGCCCTCTTGTGTTTACCTGTTATAATCAGAATCTCCCTTATCCCGGAGTAATAAGCCTCCTCCACCACGTACTGGATTATGGGCTTGTGCACAACCGGAAGCATCTCCTTGGGCTGCGCTTTGGTCAACGGGAGCATCCTTGTCCCATACCCGGCGGCGGGAATGACGGCCTTCTCTATCTTCATCACCAGCACACTCCTTCATATATCCTGGCGGTCTTCATTGCCTTCTCAACCCTCCTGCCATCCACCACAATCTTCCCGCTGTAATCAATCTTCTCAAACTCTTCCCATTCCGTAACGATCACCACCGCGTCAGAGTCCAGCACATCTTCCGGTCTTTCCGTGTAGGTAATATCAGGGAAGATCTTTCTGAAATTCATGGTAGCCATAGGATCATACGCTTTAACTTTTGCTCCTCTTTTTATCAGCTCAGATATTATCGGGATCGCCCTGCTCTCCCGTATGTCGTCGGTATCTGGCTTGAAGGCCAGACCGAGAATCCCTATTGTTCTCCCCTCAAGGACCTGCAGGTGCTTCTGAAGGAGTTCCACAGCCTTCAGGGGCTGCTCATCGTTCACCTCAAGGATTCCCCTTGTTATCCTGGCACTGATTCCCACCTTTCCAAAGTCGTTCACCAGTGCCCTCACATCCTTGGGGAAGCATGACCCTCCGAAGCCTATACCTGACCTGAAGAAACTCGGGTTTATCCTCTTGTCCATCCCGACAGCCTCAAACACCTTCCAGGTGTCTATGCCCTTCTTTTTACAGTAGTTTCCAATCTCGTTGGCAAATGATATCTTGAGTGCCAGAAAAGCATTGGACACATACTTTATGGCCTCCGCCGTCTTGATATCTGTTTTAACCAGAGGAGCCCTGAATGAGCTGTACAGCTCTTCCATATCCCTCATAGTCCTCTCGTCATTTGCACCCAGAACTATCCGGTCTGGATTGAAGAAATCCTCAAGCGCTCTTCCCTCCCTCAGAAACTCAGGGTTCATCCCCAGGCCAAAATCTCTGTACGCCGTTTTCCCGGATTCCTCTTCCAGTACCGTTTTCACAACCTCTTCGGTGGTCCCTGGAAGCACCGTACTTTTGACGATGACGGTGTGCCAGTCCTCCTTCTTCCTGAGTTCCTTCCCTATAGACCTCGCTGCTTCTCTCACATATTTCAGATCTATAGAGCCATCCTCCCTTGAGGGAGTACCCACCGCTATGATCGTTATCTGGCTGTTCCCGATTCCCTCCCCGTAGTCGCCTGTTGCGTAATATCTATCCCTGTTCTTCTCCATCAGTTCTGCAAGTCCCTTCTCATAGATCGGTGGCTTCCCGTTATTTATGGAAGAAATCTTATCTTCAACCACATCAATAAAGATCACCTTGTGACCCAAATCAGCAAAGGCTATGCCCGTCACAAGACCAACATAGCCAGAACCTACAACGGATATCGGTTTCTTCATCTATTGTCCCCCTAACAGGTCTCTGTGATACTCCTTAAACCACTCAGCGAATTTCTTAACCCCTTCTTCAATGGGTGTCCTCGGTTCGTATCCCAGGTCTCTCCTCGCCTTCTCTATATCTGCATAGGTTTCTGGAACATCCCCGGGCTGGATGGGGAGGAATTCCTTCTTTGCTTCAATACCAAGCTCCTTCTCTATCAGGGAGATGAAGTACATAAGCTCAACAGGTCTGTTTCCCCCAAGGTTGTAGATCTCATAATCCCGGGGGGTCTCAAGGGCCCTTATCACAGCGGGTACCATGTCCTCAATGTATGTGAAATCCCTCTTCATCTTACCGTACCCGTAAACCTCTATCCTCTCACCCTTGACCATCCTCAGTGCAAACTTGTAAAGTGCCATGTCCGGCCTCCCCCAGGGGCCGTAGACTGTGAAGAACCTCAGCCCCGTTGTGGGCAGTGAGAAGAGGTGAGAGTATACGTGAGCCATGAGCTCGTTGGCCTTCTTCGTTGCAGCGTAAAGAGATATGGGGTTGTCCACCCTGTCATCCTCCGAG
>Ga0180300_10000276_pt1 | contig 22061 bp, 21 predicted proteins | sample GuaBasSediGuay15_FD_121798 | JGI IMG/M metagenome (GOLD analysis project Ga0180300, IMG submission 121798) | Subseafloor sediment microbial communities from Guaymas Basin, Gulf of California, Mexico - Guay15, Core 4569-2, 21-24 cm | ecosystem: Environmental > Aquatic > Marine > Hydrothermal...
CCTCATAACGGAGGGTAAGGTGATCCACCCCCTCCTTTCCGATCCCAAGGCCAAGGATCTCAACCTCACCACTGCCCGAGTAATCGGTAAGTGAGAAGCTGGGAAATACTGCCCGGATCTGATCACCCCGCAGACCATGACTGCGAATCGATTGACCGGTCAACTCCCCGGCAATTATCGATCCTTCTCGTTTAATAACCCCGGTCACCCTCCCCTCTCCGCCCAGCCCGAATGGGGTGAGGAGCGGATTGATGGGGAAGTTGTGGAGGCTGAAGAGGAATGAATCCGGCCTTCCCATCCACATCGCTTGACCATCGATCGAGTAGATCGAAATCGAGAGGGAATCAAGACGGCCGGCCACCAGGATGGAATCGATCCCCAGCGGAAGCGATTGAAACCGCCCGGAAAGCCTACCTGCTCTTCTCGTGAGTCGGCCGGTGAGGATGAGATTGATGGGGAGGTAACGATTTAACTGAAACCGATCCAGTTCGATTGCAAAGGCATCGAGTTCCCCTTTTTTCCATACCGCCCAGCCGGAGGCAAAACCGGGTTCTGATCTTACCTCGGGAAAGACGATCCGGATCGAGTCGCCAAGGCTGCTGATGATCACCGGGATCGTTTCCGGACGGAGAAAATTGGTTAGGGTTCCGGTAAGGTTGGAGCCGATACGACCCCGATCCCAATCGATCCGACCGGAAAGGTGGAGCTGACCCGGATAGGAGGTGAACCGGTCGAGGTCGAGCCTTCCACTCACCTCAAAACCGCCCCGCCCTCTGATGATAAGACCAGAGAGGAGAAGGTCCAATCCACCGGTTGTCACCCTCCCTTTCTTTATCTCCACCCCACCCGGAGTGAGGATGACCTCGCCACCGGCCTGGAACTTCTTCTGCCGATAACAGAACTGGATTCGGTCGATCGAACCCGAGAGATTGGGGCCAAACCCTTGCATTCTCAGATCGAGATCGAGATCGGTGATGGAATCCCGGGCAAGAATGACCGATCCCGAGAGGAGATGGATATCACCCTGGACCCGGATGGGGATGAACCAGAAACCCGGCTCCTTTCCACCACCGGGGAGAAACTTCAATTTCGTTCCGGAGAGGTTGAGTTCAAACTCAAATGGGTTGAGCGACCGGATGAGGAGGAAGGCCTGCCGCGCGGTAATGGTATCGGACCTGGAGATGATCTTCAAGCCCTTAAGGATCATCCCACGGAATGGACCACCAACCCTCCTCTCATACTCAATCCTGAGATCCAACCTGGGAAAGGACCTTAGGATTACCGCGGTAATCAAAATCGAGATGAGGAGGAAACCGAGGAACTGGAGTTTAAAACGCATGCTGGAGACTGAGATAGATGAGACCATAGTCCTTGGGTGGCGCACCCTTCATCCTCTTACCCCAGTCGAGCCGGATCGGACCAAGAGGGGTGAAATATCTCAGACCAAACCCGGTTCCGATCTCCAGATCCTCGATATCAAATTCCCTATATCCCTTTTCGAGACCGGCGAGGTCCAGAAACAGGACCAGGCCGAACCTCCCGATCCGGAATCTCGGTTCCGATTGGATCCCGAACAGGAATGAACCATAGTGCTCTGATCCGATCGAATCCGGACCGATCTCATAGTCATGATAACCCCTCAGGGCCGAGGAGGCGACGAGCTGAAACTCCTCATGGGTCTCAAATCCCCGATGGAGGGGGAAGATCTCACCGATCCGGAAACGCCAGGCATAGGTGAAACCTGGCAGGGGGAGATAGACCCGGAGATCGAGAAGACCGCGGAGGAAGTGGTTGTCCCCACCCAGGAATGTCCCTCCTAAGGCGAGGGTGGGAAGCAGAAAGACCCCCCGTTTGGGATCGAGAATCTCATCACGCCAGTCGAGGATCGCCTTCCCGGTGATCGAGTTGGTAATCCCCTCCCGCAGCGGTATCCCCTCCCACCTCAGCCTCCGGTACTGATAGGTGAGACCGGCCTCCAGACCGGGACCAAAACCCCTCTTCACCATCCCCTGGATGCCAACCCCCTGACGGAGATAGGTTAGATGGTGTTCCCTTTCCAAGAAAGGGCCGATAGTAAGGGAGAAGGGGAGGTCAAGGGGATAGAGGAGTTTAAATCCGAGCGAGGTCCGGATCGAATACTCCTTCTTCAGGTTTATCCAGCCGATAATCGGGATGAGGAGTTGATTCCCGGTATGGATGAGGTTGAGATTCTCGAAGGTGATCGAGCCGATGAGCCGGCTCGGAGTCATAAATCCGAAGCCGAGATTGATACCATAGGGGCTCCCCTCCTCAAGTCTGATGACGAGGTCGAGGGAATCGGCTGCGGGTTCATACCGGAATTCGACCAGCCGGAAGAGGAAGAGGAGATAGAGATTCTTCTGCGATTCGGCAATCTTCCGCTGGGAGAATAGATCACCCGGTCGGATAAGGAGGGAGTGGCGCACCAACCGCTCCGGGACGTTCTTAAGTCCGGTGATGGTGATTTTACGGATGTGATACCGCTTCCCCTTCTTCAGATCCCAGAAGAAGTGGAGGGTTTCATGCTCAAAGATCGGGTAGTAGGAGAGGCGGGCGAATGGATAACCCCGATCGGCAAGATAGTCCTCCACCCGGGCGATATCCTTAAGGATCTCCTCTTCGATAAGATAATCGCCGGCCCTTAGCTTGGTATTGATGAGAATCGCCTCAGAGTCAGGGGGGTAATAGATCCGATAGATCCCGGGCCTTTTTCCCTCCTCGATCTCGAACCCGATCGAGACTGCAGTATCACCGGTTATCGTGGCTATGATATTGGTGCCAAAGAAACCCTGTTTCCGGTAGTAGTCAATCAGGACCGCACGGTCGTGGTCAATCATCGCCCGGCTTAGGGTTGAACCTGGACGGGTAGTGATGAGCTGCTGAAGCCGCTCCTTCGGGAAGGTCTCATTTCCAATGAAGTTGATCTCTCTCACCGGTTGAAGGAAGAGGAGAAGGCTAAAGGAGAATATTGCCATTATCGATGATCATCTTATCGTCGAGATAGAGGGTGGGCTTCTTGATGAGGCAGTCGATATGGATCTCAGCTGAGTTGTTGCCGCCGAAGCCGAGATTATCACCAAAGGCGATATGGACTGTGCCGGCCGCCTTCTCATCCTCTAAGATATTGCCGACCAGCCTTGCCTTCTGATTGGTTCCAACCCCGAGCTCACCCACGGTCTGGGCCGCTGGTCCCAGGCCCTCAAAAAGCCTCCGGAACCGACCCCGATCGCCCTCAACCTCCTTCATCTTACCCTCCTCGATCCAGACCTTTATCGGCCGACGGAGCAGACCAATACTGGCGATGGAGCCGTCGATCACCAGGTATCCATCGGCGGAGATGGGGGCGATATAGGCCTCACCAGCTGGAAGATTGGAGAAGGAGCCGGGTTTGGTCACGAGCCCGGTATCAGCGTGAGCGGTCCGATGGGAGAGATCGAGATAGAGGTCGGTGCCGATATCACTAATAATTCGCGCTTTTCTGGCCCCGGTAATGAGGGCGGCGAGTTTCAGGGTGAGCCGATGGAGCTTCTTATAATCGATCGGGATGGTCCGAACGAAGATGTCTTCAGTAATGCCGGGCAGGGTGATCCCCCTTGCTCCATAGAGATTTGCCTCACGTCTTGCCTTCGTGTGGGTGATCGACTTCAAAGTGGGGATGACAAAGATGTCGCAATGCTTGAGAATGGTGGCGATTATCGGGGGTGGTTCATTTCCATGCTCTTTTAAGGGGGGCATCTCAACCAGGATCACCTGGGCCCCAAGCCTCCTTCCTTCGGTGAAGAAGGCCTGGCCGATCCTCCGGCAGAAACGATCGGTAACAACGACCAGCCGCTCCCCGGACTTTAAACCCAAGGAGCGGGTGAGGGCGATCTGTGCCGCACGCTTTAGTCTTCTCATCATCCCCTCAGGGTGGTAGTAAAATCCTGAGAATATTTTATCAGCGAGAGGGCCATGAGCGCAATTGCGGCGTAGAGGCTCACCCGGAGTAGTGGTTTGAAGTTGACGATGTAGATGATCACCATCGCCCCGATAACCCAGCCCGCCACTTTTCCAAACCAGGAGGCGGGGATCACCCTCCTTCGAGTGGAGAGGAGATAAATTCCAGCGGAGATGACGATCGCCTCCCTTACGGATAGGATGATCAGGGCCCAAAAGGGGAAGCGATCGATGATAACCAAGGAGAGGAGGACCGCAATGAGGATGAGCTTATCGGTGAGTGGATCGATCACCTTACCCAGTTCACTCTCCTGATTGAGGAGCCGGGCCAGGAGGCCATCGGCAATATCGGAGAGGTAGGCGATGATGATGAGGATAAGGGCGAGCCTCATATTCTGGTTGATAATCGAGATCACCAAGGGGGGGATGAGGAAGAGCCTTAAGGAGGAGATCAGGTTTGAGATCGTAAACACTTGGCCTCCTCAATCATTTCCCGTGCCTTTTTCAGGGCCGCCCTGGTCAGGGTCTTCCCCCCGATCATCCGGGCCAGCTCAACAACCCTCTCTTCTTGATCGAGCGGTTTGAGCCAGGAATACGTCATCCCCTTCCGCTTCTCTTTTTCAACCAGAAAGTGGTGATCGGCGAATTTGGCGATCTGGGGGAGATGGGTGATACAGATGATCTGGTGATGGCGGGCCAGCTCTGAGAGTCGGAGACCCACCACCTCACCAACTCGGCCACCGATACCGGTATCGATCTCATCAAAGATGACGATCGGGATCCGATCCGAAGCGGCCAGGATCGACTTCATAACCAAGATGATCCGTGAGAGCTCACCACCAGAGGCGACCTTCCGCAGCGGTTTGGGCTCCTCACCCGGATTGGAGACGATATAGAACTCAACCCGGTCTTTCCCCTCCGGGGTAAGCTCGGTCTCCTCAATCCGGATGAGAAACCTCGCTTCCATCTTCAGACCCTTCAACATCGCCTCGATCTCTGCCGCCAGTTTCTCCCCCCCCTGACGGCGGATCTTTGATAGCCGATCGGCATACTCGAGGAGCTTCCGATGGGTGGAGTCGAGTTCGGCCCGCCTCTTCTCGAGATCAAAAGGGAGATTCTCAAGCTGTTCCAAGGCCGCCTTCAACTCCTTTCGCTTCGCCTCCATCGCCTCAATCCCACCGTATTTTTTCTTCAACCGCCGGATCTGATCCAAACGATTGATAACCTCATCGATCCGCTCGGGAGAATACTCAATCCGCTCCTGATAGGAGCTTATCTCCCGACCCAATTCCTCGGCCTGGATGAGGAGTTCCTTCAACTGCTGGGCATCCCGTTCCATTGCCGGATCGACTAAGGAGAGCTTCTCCATCAGTTCCGAAACCCGTGCCAGGAGGTCATAGGCAGAATCCTTACCTTCATAGAAGTAGTGGAGGATCTCGCTGATATAGGCCTTACGTTTCTCAGCACTTTTCAAAAGATTGAGCTCGCGGGTCAGGATCTCCTCCTCCCCCGGTTTGATATCGGCGGCCTCAAGCTCCTTAAGCTGATAGCTGATCAGCTCCTTCCGCTCTTTAAGCTCCTCCCCTCTCCTGACTGCCTCTTCATAGGCCCGCTTCCGCTCGAGATAAGCCCGATAGATCCGGGCGAGCTCAACCCGCTGAGGTTCGATACCGAGATAGGTATCGAGATAGTTACGGTGGTTGTCAATCCTAAGGAGTGACTGGTGTTCATGCTGGCCTACCAGCTCCACGATCCTCTCCCCAAGGTTCTTAAGCAACCTCATGGTAACCAGGGCATCATTGATATAGCCCGCCCGACCAGAGCCGATCAGTCTCCTGATGATGATCGGGTTCTCGGCGGGGATTCCGTGATCGGTTAAGAATCTGAGCACCTCATCGCCGAGATGGAAGACCCCTTCCACCACTGCCTGTTTGGCTCCGGATCGGATCACGGTAGGATCGAGCCGTTCCCCGATCAGCCCGCTCAGTGCCTGAATCATGATCGACTTTCCTGCCCCGGTCTCACCGGTGATGACATTGAGTCCGCTTCCAAACCGGACGGTCAAATTCTCAATCACCGCAAAGTTTCTTATCCTCAACTCCTCAAGCATCCTCCCTCCCTCCCCATCTCATCTTGGCCCGCAGGGTGTCGGTGAATTTGGTGGTGAGGAGTTTAATCAGCCGGACCGGTCTGGGGTATTTATAGATGATCACCTCCTCATCCGGTTTGAGCTCAAGCTGCTCCTGACCATCCCCGATCAGCCACGCCCCTCTCCCCTTCCTCCCAACCCTCACCCGGATCCTCCTTTCGGCCGGGATGATAATCGGACGGACCGAGAGGGTATGGGCGGAGATCGGCGTGATGATGAGATTGTCGGTCTCGGGAAAGACGATCGGACCTCCACAGGCTAAGGAATAGGCAGTCGAACCGGTTGGGGTGGCAACGATCAGACCATCGGCGATGAACCTGCAGATATACTCATCCTCAACCCATGCGGTCAGCTCAACCGCCCGGCCGGGGATCTTGGTGTAGACGATGACATCGTTAAGCCCCTTCACCTCTCCATCTCTGGCCCGGGCAGCAATCAGCAGCCGGGATTCGATTCGATACTCACCCCGGGCGAGGAGGTGGATCGCCTCCTCAATCCGATCCACGGGAACATCGGTGAGGAAGCCGAGTCCACCGAGGTTGATGCCGAGCAGGGGGATATCGGTGTCAACATAGGTTCGGGCAGCATGGAGCATCGCCCCATCTCCACCCATCACAACCACGGCATCGGGATGATCGGTAACGATCTCAATTAGATCGCCGAGCGCTTCAATCCTGGCCCTGGCCTCTGCCGCCCCTTCCTTCTCATAATTGATGACAAGTCTGATTCTCATCTTCTCCCAATCAGGATCCGGTCGTCTCCGGAATAGTCCGGATAGATCCTGATCTCCCTCAGGGTGGATGATGGGATCTCAATACCGGGATCGATCTCTAAGGCGAGAAGGCCACCGGGACGGAGGAGGATCGGGGCCTTGGTAAGGATATCCCTTAGCAGGACTGCACCATCTTCACCACCATCGAGGGCCGATCTCGGCTCGAAGCGGACCCGACGGGGTAGATGGGAAAGTTCCCCGGTAGGGATATAGGGTGGGTTGGCCACAACCAGGTCAAAGGATTGGGGTGAGAAGATGTCGAGATGGGGTGAGAGGATAAGCATAGCCCGATCCCGGAGCTGGTGGTGGAGGAGGTTGGCCCGACAGACCTCAAGGGCGACTGGGGAGATTTCGGTTCCGACCATGAAGAGGTGGGGAAGACGGGTGAGGAGGGCGACCATGATCGCACCACTGCCCACCCCGATCTCAAGACCGAATCGATATCCGTTCTCGTTGAGGATGTGCTCAATCAACAGCTCTGTCTCCGGTCTGGGGATGAAGACGCCGGGGGTGATAATGAGATCGAGCCCCATAAACTCAACCCGGCCGATGAGATACTGGGGTGGATAACCCCTCCTGATCAACTCCTCCAGTCTTCCGGTAAGTTGGGACCCGGCCGGTCTCCGATCGGTGAGGTAGGAGAGGAGGTAGGTGAGACTATGATTCATCTCCTCGCTCCCTCAATGCGGTGATGAGCGGGTCGAGATCACCATCGAGGATCTCGGGTAAGCGGTAGATCGAAAGGTTAATCCGGTGATCGGTAACCCGATTCTGGGGGAAGTTGTAGGTTCGGATCTTCTCACTCCGATCCCCACTACCAACCTGGGCTCGCCGGAGGTCCTTGATCTTCCTTTCCCGTTTCTCCTTCAGATGGGCTGACAGCCTTGCCCTCAGGATCTTCATCGCCTTGGCCCGATTCTTGTGCTGGGACCTCTCATCCTGGCAGGAGACGACGATCCCGGTTGGAAGATGGGTGATCCGGACCGCAGAATCGGTAACATTGACATGCTGACCACCATGGCCCGAGGCCCGGAAGGTCTCGATCTTCAGCTCTTTGGGGTCGATCTTGAGCTCGATCTCCCCAACCTCGGGCAGGACCGCAACGGTTGCGGTTGAGGTATGGATCCTTCCACCCGCCTCGGTGACCGGGATTCGCTGGACCCGGTGGACTCCAGATTCGTATCGGAGCAGGTTATAGGAGCCAGGACCAGCCGCAAAGATCACCTCCTTGAAACCGCCGATCCCGGTCTCATGTTTGGAGAGGAGTTCATATCCGATCCGTTTCTTCTCCAAGTATCTGATATACATCCGGAAGAGGTCCCGGGCGAAGAGACCGGCCTCATCCCCTCCAGCCCCTGCCCTGATCTCAACAATACAGCCCTTCTTCTCCTCGGGGGGAAGGAAATAACGGTCGATCTCATGGGCAAGTTGTTCCATCTCCTTTCCGAGCCGGGTAAGCTCCTGGGCCGCAGCCTCCCTCAGTTCGGGATCGGTGAGGAGCTCTTCGGTCTCCCGATACTCCCGATGGAGTCGTTCGTAGCGATCGATCCTGGTAAGGATCTCATTCAACTCCTTGAACTCCCTATTATACCGCATCTGCCGGCCGGGATCGGTGGCAACATCCGGACTGGCCAGAAAACGAGCCAGCTCCTCATGCCGCCGTTTCAACTTCTCCTTATCCCACTTCATGCTCAAGCACCGATTTCAGAGCGGCCTGGGCAATCCTGATCTCCTCTTCTGAAGGGGGGAGGGTGGTCAGATGCTGGAGGAAGCTGGGGATAAGGTGGAGGTGGTTAAGGAGGAGGAAGAGCTCATAGGAGAGGGAGAAGATGATCGGCAGGAGCAGGAAGCGGAGGAACAGACCGGCACCGGATATCGAGAAGACGAGGACCGATACGATAACGATGAGGAGGATGAGGTTGGTGCCACAGCGGGAATGGAAGGTCGAGTCTGTCTTCCGATCCTGCTCATAGGAGTTGACCACGACATGCTCGGCACCATGGAGGGAGAAGATCCGCCTCACATCCTTAAAGATCCGGATGATCAGAAGATAACCGATGATTACCACCACCTTGAAAATACCATCGACGAGGTGGAAGGAAGGGTCGGAGCGGCCGATTCCTACCAGAACAGTGAGATAATAGGGCACACCAATGAAGAGAAGAAGGCCGAGCACGATGGCGATCGGGATGCTGATCGGATCCTTCTTCTCACCCAGCATCTCACTCGAGTAGTTGAGAGCGGAGAGGGCGATGATGAGGAGCTCATAGACCGCAACAAGCCCCCGGATGATGGGGAGTCGGAAAGGGAAGTCCTTAAGTCTGGTCCGGTAGGGGAAGAACTTTACCACAATCTCACCATCTGGTTTTCGAACGCTGACCGCATAGCCGGATGGGGAGCGGATCATCACCCCTTCAACTACCGCCTGTCCACCCAGCGGTACCTTCCGCAGGGTTCCTCCTCCGGGCAGAAACCCAGATGTTGACAGCGTGGTTTGAGGAAGGCCCCCAGGGCCGGCTCAAATTCCCGCACCAGTTTCCTGATCCTTTGGAAGAGCGCCCTTATCTCCCACTGAGCGCGGTAGCAGAGGCGGAGTGATGAGGCATGGATCAGCTCCCTCAGATTCATCGTCATCACCAGGTTGGTCGCCTGGGCATTGGGGAGGAGATAGCGGGCATCCTCCTTCTCCACCCGTTTAAGGAGATCACGATAGAGCTCGTAGAGATTGAGCAGGGCGGTTTGAAATCGACGATCCCTTTTCAGATCGGGGGGGATGATGTAGCTGGTTGACTGGGTGACATAGCGCTGGCTCTGCTGCGAGTAGCTGGCCAGCCGATGGCGAACAAGCTGGTGGGAACAGGAACGGGAGATTCCCGCAATGGCAAAGGTGAAACTGACATGTTCCAGGACCGAGTGATGGCCAATGGCGAACAGCCTCTTGATCAACCTCACCATCTTCGGTTTGGATGGGTGCTCGGCCATAATCTCTATCGGGGAACGGGATGAGTAACAGGTGCGGGCTGCGGTATAAATAACCCGGATCGGATCCGGGGTCGCCCCGAGAAGCCTGACCTCCAAACTACACCTTTTCGAAACGCTCCTTCAGCGAGATATAACGGAGATAGTCTTCAAGCTCGGGGATCGACTTGACGATGAGACGGTTCGCTTCGGTCTTGAGCAGGCCAACCTTGCTAAGGCGATCGATGAAGAGCTTCACCTTATCCACATCAACACCAGCGACATTCCCCATATGCTCATAGTTGAGTCCGCCGGGAATCTCGATGCTCCCATCTTCCAGTTTCTTACCCGCCTCCTTGGCCCGGGTCAAAAGCATGGCAACAACCCGCCGCTCCTCATTCTTGATCATGAGGAGTTTGATCTGCTCATCGGCGGCTCGAAGCCTCTTGGTTAGAGTCTCCAGAACATATTCAATCAGTGGATTCTCTTTGATCTTGGAGAAGAAGGCATCCTTATCGATGATGATCAGCTTCACCTCATCGACTGCAATTGCCGAGGCCGAACGGGGGCTACCGTCGATAATCGCCATCTCACCGAAGAAGTCACCTTCTTTTAAGACCGCAAGGACCTTCTCCTCATCTCCTTCCCCTTTGGTGATCTTAATCTTCCCCGAGCGGATCAGATACATCTGATCACCAGGGTCACCTTCCCGGAAGAGGATCTCTCCGGGCTTCAAGATCTTTTCTCGACCAACTTCAGCCACCATACCTCCTTACTCTATTCTACTCCGGGTTGCTCGGCCGTCAACGGTAGATGGTAACAGCCAACTCCGGCCTCCTTCAGCATCGCCAGGGCCAGGGGATCGGGATACTCTTCAAGGTAGTAGATCTCGACGATCCCGGCATTGATCAGCATCTTGGTGCAGATGAAACAGGGTTGATGGGTGGAATAGAGGGTAGATCCCCTTATCGAGAAGCCGAAGTAGGCAGCCTGAATGATGGCATTCTGTTCGGCATGGATACCCCGGCAGATCTCGTGGCGGGAACCCGGTGGGATATTCTCCCGGAGACAACCAACCTCAGCACAGTGTCGGATGCCACGCGGGGCACCATTATAGCCGGTGGCGAGGATCCGCTTCTCCTTGACCAGGACCGCTCCTACCTTGCGCCGGAGGCAGGTGGAGCGTTGGGCCACCAGCTTTGCGATCTCCATGAAGTATTCGTGCCAGCTAGGTCTCATCCCGATATTATTGCAAAGTCGACAACCTTGTCATCTTCCTTAAGGGTGATCAATCGAACCCCCTGGCTGTTTCTCCGGCACCTCCGAACCGTCTCAGCGGCAAACCGGATGCAGATACCACCCCGGGTGATGAGGAGGATCTCATCCCGATCGGAGACGACCGCAGCCCCGGCCAGACGGCCGGTCTTACGGTTAATATTGGCAGCGATAACCCCACCAGCACCACGACTCGTCTTTCGGAATGACTCAACCTCGCTCCTCTTACCAAAACCATTTTCGGAAACGGTAATGATCCAGTCACCCTCCTTCACCCGGAAGCCGGCCACAATCCGGTCTCCCTGACTCAACCTCATCCCCCTCACCCCAGCCGCATTCCTCCCCATCGGTCTTACTAAGGACTCATCAAATCGGACCGCCTTGCCCGAGCGGGAGATGAGCATAATCTCATCACTACCTGAGGTCACGAAGACCGAAACGAGATGGTCATGATTGAGGTTTATCGCCCTGATGCCGGTGGCCCGGACCTTGGCGAAGGCCGAGGCGGCCACCTTTTTTACCCGACCGGAGTCGGTTACCATGAAGATATACTCGTGATCCGCGCCCGTGATCGGGAGCATGGCGGTGACCCGCTCTCCACTCTCCCAGGCTGGAATCAGATTGGCAATCGCCCTCCCCTTGGAGAGTGGACCCGCCTCGGGAATCTCAAAGGTCTTAATCCGGAAGACCCTGCCCCGGTCGGTGAAGAGAAGGATATCAGATCGAGAGTCGCAGATAGTGACGACCCGGGCGACATCCTCGGTCTTGAGATTGGTGATTGTCCGACCCTGACCGCCCCGGGACTGGCGGCGGAAGATAGTAGCGGACTGTCGTTTGATATAACCGTGGAGGGTAGCGGTGATAACATTGTCTTCCGGGATGATCAGATCCTCAATCGTGATCTCTTCCGGTTCGTGCTCTGAGATCTCGGTCCGGCGGGGATCCCCATACCGTTCCTTAATATTGAGGAGCTCATCCCGAATCAGCTTGAGGATATTCTCTCGGGAAGAGAGGATCTCCTTGAGCTGCTTGATCCTGGTCCGGAGTGTCCTTAATTCCTGAATTACCTTATCCCTTTCCAGACCGGTGAGACGAGACAGCCTCATCTCTAAGATTGCATTGGCCTGGATCTCGGTAAGACCGAATCTGGCCATCAATTCCTGACGGGCGGTCTCAACATCGGCGGCCCGCTTGATCGTCTCAATGATCTGGTCGATCTTGGCAAGTGCAATCCTAAGACCTTCCAGGATATGGGCCCGGTGTTCGGCCCGGTTCAATTCGTATCTCAGCCGACGGGTGACGATCTCGACCCGAAATTCGAGGAAGTGCTTGAGGATTTCAACCAGACCCATCACCTTGGGGATATTGTTGACTAAGGCAAGGAGATAGATCGGGATATTACTCTGAAGCTGGGTGTGATGATAGAGCAGATTGAGAATGACCTCGGGTTTGGCATCCCGCTTCAGCTCGATGACCACCCTCATCCCATCCTTATCCGATTCATCACGGAGATCACTAATCCCCTCGATCTTCTTCTCCTTGACCAGGGTTGAGATGCGGGTGATGAGGTTGGCCTTGTTCACCTGATAGGGGATGTCGGTGATAACAAGCTGCTTCCGGCCGCTCCGGATCTCCTCGATCCGGACCCGTCCCCGGGTGATCGCACTCCCCTTTCCAGTCCGGTAGGCCTTCAGGATTCCCTTCCGCCCCATGATGATGCCTCCGGTAGGGAAATCCGGACCCGGGATGATTCGACTCAACTCCTCAACCGTGAGATCGGGATTTTCGATCAGAGCAAGGATCCCATCGATCAGCTCGCCGAGATTATGGGGCGGAATACTGGTGGCCATCCCCACCGCAATCCCGGCGCAGCCATTGGCAAGAAGATTTGGGAATGGGGCGGGGAGCAAGATGGGTTCTTTCAGGCGGCCGTCAAAATTGGGAACAAACTCCACCGTCTCTTTATCGAGATCGGTAAGCATCTCGTCAGCGAGGGCGGTAAGTCGACATTCGGTATATCGGTAAGCAGCGGCCGAATCACCATCGATCGAACCAAAGTTCCCCTGACCGTCAACCAGGGGATAACGGAGGGAGAAGTCCTGCGCCATTCGAACCAGCGCATCGTAGACCGCCATATCTCCATGGGGATGGAATTTCCCTAAGACATCGCCAACAACGGTGGCACACTTCTTGTAAGGTCGGTTGTGGGCAAGACCCGCCTCCCGCATCGCATACAGGATTCGCCGTTGAACCGGTTTGAGACCATCGCGAACATCGGGCAGGGCCCGACCGACGATGACACTCATCGCATAATCGATGTAGGATCGTCTCAATTCCTCTTCGATAAATACTTCCTCAATTCTTTCCGCCATAAGTTATGATACTTAAATCCCCTGATAAGTCAAGGAAGCCGTGTAAACGTTAACAGATACCGTTACCAGTTTGGATTGGAGGTTCTACCGGTATGATCGGTTTCCGCTATCAGGAGATTGTCAAAGTGGCCCCGATCCAGGCCTTAGATGTGCGGACCCGGATCAGTTTCATCGCCTATGGTCGGGGGCGGAGGTGACGAAGAGGGAGCGGAAGCATCGGGCGAACGATGAGGAGTTATACATCCCCTGTGGTGGGGTGATCAAAGACCTCAAAATCCCGATATTGCCTTATTCCCTCCCATATATCTTGATAAATTAAGCCGCAGTATCCACTGGAAGGTTGGTAACGATGTGTGTAAACATTACAATCGTAATTGATTAGCTCTCACTGTTGACCCGGCCGATGGTGACAATATAATTGCCCATGAGACGGTTTCTGTTGATCGTTTCGATTATTATTGTCATTGCAATCGGGATCACCCTGAGCAGATCTGGTCAGCCCCGGGTCAAACCGATTGCGGTTGAGGAGAGTGAAGAGTGGATGGGGGTCTATCTTAAGGGGAAGAAGATCGGCTATAGCTACTCCCGAATCAAAGGGACAGAAACCGGCTATGAGATTGAGAATCGAATCAAATGGGATCTCTATGTGATGGGTGCCCGCCAGACAATAAACGCCTATGTCTCCGCCCACACCGATTCCGGTTTCCAGCTCTCCGATTTCTATCTCGACTTCCAATCCCCGGCTGGCCAGAAGAGGGTGAAAGGTAGCTTTCGGGGAAAGAGTTTTGAACTGTCGGTCTATGAAGGGGGAAACTGGCGGACCGAACACCGGACCATATCCCAGCCTCCGATTCTCCCCGAGGCACTGGAGAAACTCCTCTTAAGGGAAGGGCTCACCCCGGGCAGGAAATTCCACCTCTACTTCTTCGACCCCATCACTCAGGCAGTCCAGGAGGTCTCCGGTGAGGTGATCGGGAAAGGGACGACCAGGATCGGATCAGAACCGGTGGTGGCAACCCGGATCGACCTTACGGTTGCAGGTATGCCCGCCACCCTCTGGCTCGATGATAAGAACCGGATGATCAAACAGGAGACCTCTTATGGGATGGTTCTGATCCGGGAGGATCGGGCCCAGGCCCTGGCTGAGATCAAACCGGAAGAGGCGATGGATATCATCTTCCTCTTCCGGGTGAAGGCCGATCAGCCCATACCGAATCCGCGCCGGGTGCGATATCTCAAGGTCGTCCTCACCAATCTCGACACCACCGGCCTTGATCTCGAAGATGATATCCAGCGGATTGTCGCCACTGAACCGCTCACCCTTGAGATCGATCTGAACCGGGCCCGGATCGCCCATCCCCCTACCCTCCCGATTACCAAATTTAAGGAATCCCTGAGACCATCCCTCTATATCCAGAGCGATGATCCCGAGATCATCCAGACCGCCCGGAAGATCGTAAGGGAAGAGAAATCATCGATGGAGGCGGCCCGCCTTCTCACGAACTGGGTCTACCAGAACCTCCAGAAGCGGGCCACCGCCTCAATCCCCTCGGCACGGGAGGTCCTCAGGGATCGCTGTGGCGACTGCAATGAGCATGCGGTTCTGCTGGCCGCCCTGGCCCGTGCCCTTGGTATCCCGGCCAAGATCTATGTCGGGCTGGTCAACCTCGGTGATGCCTTCTACTACCATGCCTGGAATGGGCTCTACCTCGGACGCTGGATACCGGTTGATGCCACCTATGGCCAATTCCCGGCCGATGCCACCCATATCAAACTGAAAGAGGGCGGTATTGAGGAGCAGGTGAAGGTTCTGAAGGTCGTCGATAAGATTACCCTTAAGGTAGTCGGTTTTGAATAAACCCCTGGTCATCCAGGGACTCACCAAGTCCTTCAATAATAAACCGGCGGTAGTTGATCTATCCCTTGAGGTTGAATCGGGTGAGATCTTTGTCCTCCTCGGTCCCAATGGGGCGGGAAAGACGACCACGATCAAGCTGATCAATGGTCTTCTGGCACCGGATAAGGGCCGAATACTGATCGGGGGTATCGATCTTCTGGAAAAACCGGAGCTGGCCAAGGCGAGGATCGGCCTGGTCCCCGACATCCCTTTCCTCTATGAGAACCTCACCGGAAGGGAGTTCCTCTACCTCATCGGTCGACTGCGTAGATTGGAAGAAGGGGCGATCGAGCAGGGGATCGAAACATTAAATCCCTATCTCGACTTCGGCGACTGGTTCGATTACCGCTGCGGTGGCTACTCCCACGGGATGAGGCAGAGGATAATGTTTGCCCAGGCCCTCCTCCACAAACCGGAGCTCCTGCTCATCGATGAACCGATGGTGGGGCTCGATCCCCGGGCGATGCTCAAGATCAAGAAACTCCTGCGGGTTCTGAAAAGAGATGGGGTGGGGATCTTCATCTCAACCCATCTCATCCCTCTGGCCGAGGAGCTGGCCGATCGGCTGGCGGTGATTGATCATGGTCGGCTGAAGTATTGCGGAAACCGACCGGATTTCTCCGGACGGATTGAGACCATCTTCCTGAATGCCACCGGTGATTGATCCCCTGATCAACAGCTACCTGAAAAGGACCTCCCAGGGCCGATTTTCTTCCATCAAGCGGATAAGCTTCATATTTGTTGTCCTCACCTTCCTCTCCGGTGCCGGGATCTTCTTCTTTAAGGTCTATAATTACCTCCTCACCTTCAACCTCTTCGGTCAGTCACTCATCTTCCGGATTATGGAGAATCTGCTCCTCATCTTCTTCTTCATGATCCTCTTCTCCAACTTCCTGACCGCCATGACCACCTACTTCCGCTCCCCCGAGGTTGAACTTCTCTTCTCCCTCCCGTTAAGGCCGGAGCGGGTGCTGAGGCTGAGATTTCTTGAGACCGGACTCTATGCCAGCTGGGCCTCGCTCACCGTTGTAATACCGATGCTGTTAAGCTACGGGGTTGTGATCGGCTTTGGGATGGATGAGGCGGTCCTGATCCTGATTGCCGTTCTTCTCTATACCGGGATCGGTGCCGCCCTGGGCAGCCTCCTTCTCCTCATCCTCCTCAAGCTCTTCCCAGGATTAGGCAATCGATTCAGTATTGCGGCGATCATCCTGGGCGGAATCCTGGCCTACCTCTATTTCTGGTTCGGCAAACCCCAGCTCTTCCGCGTCTTTGAGCTAAGCACAGAGCTTGAGCTGGCCCGTTTTATTGAAGACCTGGGTGAGATCGGATCGATCTACCTACCCTCCAACTGGCTGGCATTCTTCATCCAGAGACTCTTCTCCAGTCAATCTTGGCTCATCTATCTCGCCCTCCTCTTCTTTACCGGACTTGCCCTCTATCTCATCCTGATTGAATTCGGCCAGCGGTTCTATCGGGAGATATGGCTCAAACAGCGGGAGTTCGTCACCGGTCGGGTGAAGACCTTCTCCAGACTTCTCGGGCAGAATCTCGGTCGCACGATGGCCATCGTGGCAAAGGATATCATCATCTTCTTCCGCAATCCGACCCAATGGGTCCAGCTCCTCATCTTCTCCATCCTGATGCTCATCTACATCTTCTCCATCTACCGATCCCGTTTCCTCTTCTCCTCCCCGTTCTGGAAGGCAGTGATCGGCTTTGCCAATTTTGCCTATGTTGCCTTCCTCTTCGCCACCTTAGGGGTGAGGTTCATCTACCCCTCAATCTCAACTGAGGGGAGGTGCTTTCTGCTTATGAAGGCAATGCCGATGAGGATCAGGACCCTCCTCTTCGCCAAGCTTATCATCTACGCCACTGCGGCCATCATTATTGGTGAACTCCTTATGCTCACCACCAGCCTCATCCTCTCTGCCGATCCCGGGATCCTCAGGATCTCACTGGTTGTAATCGGAATCGCGATCTTCACCATCGTCGCAATCAATCTCGGTATCGGCTGTATCATCCCCGACTTTGCCGAGACCAACCCATCCAAACTGGCTGCTGGTGGTGGTGGTGTGATCGCTGGCCTTGCCTGTCTCGCCTATACCTTCCTGATCATCGCCCTATTCGCCCGTCCCCTCTTCTTCTATCTGAGAGGGAATCCGGCCCAGGCCCGCCCCTTATTCCTTATCAGCCTCCTCATCTTCATCCTCCTCTCCTTTTCCATCTCACTTCTCGCCATTAAGATCGGCAGCCGCCGATTGGCCGGGACGGAATTTTGAAGGGGTTATCCACAGCCAGCATCGCCCGCCTCTTCCTCAAACTCGGGACGATCGGGTTTGGTGGCGGTCTGGCCATGATCGGTCTTTTGAGACACTATCTGGTTGAGAAGGAGAGGTTGATCGATGATACTAAATTCCTCAAGGGCCTCACCCTGGGTCAGCTCCTGCCCGGACCCTTCGTCACCAATTATGTCGAATACTATGGCCTACTTCTTAAGGGCTGGCTTGGCTCTCTCACTGCGGTCATCTCCCTCCTCATCCCATCCTTCCTCATCGTCCTCTTCCTCTCCTTCCTCTATTTCCGCTTCCACCACTATCCGGAGCTAAAGTCCGCCTTTGGTGGCGCCCTCCCGGTTGTGATCGGAATCCTTGCCGTCACCTGCTTCAGGATGGCAAGGGTCTTCATCAGAAGGCCGACCGACCTCATTATCCTGATCATCTCCTTCCTTCTCCTCTATCTCCGGATCGATCTCGCCCTGATCATCCTCTTCGGTGGTGGGATGGCCATCCTCTTCGATCGACTCCGATTCGGCATCTATGGCCTCGATCTGTTCACCATCTTCCTCGTCTTCGCCAAGATCGGTGTGGTCACCTTCGGTGGCGGTTATGGTGCCCTCCCGCTCATGGAGCAGGAGGTGGTCAATCACCACCACTGGTTGAACCTCACCGAATTTACTGATGGGGTGGCGATCGGCCAGCTCACCCCAGGACCGATAGCGATCACCGCCGTCTTCATCGGTTATCGGGTCAGCGGTATCATCGGCTCGCTCATCGCCACCATCGCCATCTTCCTCCCCTCCTATCTCATGCTCCTCATCCTCTGTTCGCTCTTGAGGAGGGTTGAGGATCAGCCCCTCTTCCAGATCTTCTTCTCCGGCACCAGACCGCCGATCATCGCCATCCTGAGCTTCCTTACTATCCGGCTCATCATCACCACCCCCCTCTCCCCCCTCCTCCCGATCTCGATCGTCCTCTATCTCCTGAGGACCCCGATACCTCTACTGGTGCTATTGGGTCTTGCCTGCGGCTATCTCCTGGCTTGACGGCGGGGAAATTACAAATATATTGGGAAGATGAAACGGCCTAAGATTGCGGTGGTGGGAATCGGGAGGTGGGGACCGAATATTGTCCGTAACCTGATCAGTATGGAAGATGGTGAACTGGTGGCAATTATCGACAGGGATAGCAGCCGTTTACGAAAGCTGAGTCAGATCTATCCCAATCTATCCTACCATGAGTCCCTCGATGAGGTGATAAAGAGGGTGGATGCGGTCTTCATCGCCACCCCCTCCTCAACCCACTACCACCTCACCCGAAAATGTCTCAAGGCCGGGATCGATGTCTTCGTCGAGAAACCTCTGGCGATGAATATTAGAGAGGCGGAGGAGTTAAACCAACTGGCCGATAGCGGGAAGCGGATCCTGATGGTCGGTCACATCCTCCTCTTCCATCCCGCCATCATTCGCCTCCGCCGGGAGATCGAATCGGGGAATCTGGGCGAGATCTATTATCTCAGCGCGGTCCGGGTCAACCTCGGAACAATAAAGACCGATGAGAACGCCCTCTGGTCACTGGGGCCCCATGACATATCTGCAGTCCTCTTTCTTCTTGATGAGTATCCGATTGGAGTCAGTGCCACTGGCGACTCCTACCTCAATAAGGACACACTCGATGTTGCCTTTGTCACCCTCTATTTCCGATCGGGTAAGATCGCCCATATCCACACCTCATGGCTCGATCCCCATAAGGAGCGGCGGCTCACCATTGTCGGATCGAAGAAGATGGCCACCTTCGATGATATGGAACCACAGGAGAAACTGAGGATCTATGACAAGGGGGTGGAGAGGGCCGATTTTGACAGCTCCCCGATCTCTGCCTTGAGTCTCAGGTTTGGTGATATCAGCATCCCGAAACTGCCCACGGTTGAGCCACTCCGGGCCGAGTGTCAGGCCTTTATCGAGGCGGTCCGGAATCGGAAGCGTCCCAGGAGCGATGGGAGGTTCGGCCTGGAGGTGGTGAGGATCATCGAGGCGGCCGAACATTCGATAAAGGAACGGAGGATGGTGGAGATTGAACCGTAGCTACTTTGCCCATGAGACAGCGATCATCGACGAACCGGTGGAGATCGGAGCCGGAACCAAGATCTGGCACTTCACCCATATCCGGAGTGGGGCGAGGATCGGGAAAAACTGTGTTATCGGTCAGAACTGTTATATTGCCGAGAAGGCGGTGCTCGGCAACAATGTCCATGTCCAGAACAATGTCTCAATCTATAACTTAGTGACCCTTGAGGACGATGTCTTCTGCGGCCCCTCCTGCGTCTTCACCAACGATCTCAACCCGAGGGCGGCCTATCATAAGCAGGGGCTTGATCAGTATCTCCCGACCTTGGTGAAGAAGGGGGCATCGATCGGGGCCAATGCCACCATCCTCTGTGGAATCACAATCGGTGCCCATGCCTTTATTGGTGCCGGTGCGGTTGTCACCAGGGATGTTCCCGACTATGCGATTGTGGCCGGTGTCCCGGCCCGGATCATAGGATGGATGTGCGAGTGCGGAATGAAGATCAAATTCTTTGAGGGGATCGCAATCTGCTCCAAGTGTCAACGCCGTTACCGTAAGGAGAAGGATCGGGTCACACCGGAATGATCCCCCTTCTCTTTCTCCTCCTCCCCCCATCCGGAGTTAGTGTCTTTGATACCCCCAACGATGGTGGTGGTTCGATCACCGTCCGCTGGGAACTATCTCCGGAAGACTCCCTCCTCTCCGGTTATCTGGTGGAGAGGAGCACCCATCCTGACACCGGCTTCTCAGCAGTTGGAAGGGTGGGAAGGGGGAGGGATGAGTTTGTCGACAACACCACCGAGGATGGCAAAATCTACTACTACCGGATAAGGGCCCGGATCGGAGAGGATCTCTCACCACCATCACCGATCTCAAAAGGGGTAAGCTCTTCTCCCCAGTGGTTCCATTTCGGCAAGATCAATGTCCTGATCGGAATCGTCACCTTCACCTTCTTCCTCTTCTATTTCATTGCCGCGGCCAAGGCGGGGAGGGAGCTCTTCATCCGGAAGATTGCCGGTCTCGATGCCTTGGAGGAGGCGGTGGGGCGGGCGACCGAGATGGGAAGGCCGATCCTCTTCGTCCCCGGCCTATCGACCATGACCGATGTTGCCACCATTGCCGCCATGAATATCCTCGGTGAGGTGGCCAAGACCGCAGCCCGGTATGAGACCCCGCTCATCGTCCCCAACTGCGATCCGATTGTGATGACCGTTGCCCAGGAGGTGGTAAAGGAGGCCTATACTGCGGCCGGCCATCCAGAGGCCTACAATCCGGATAAGGTCTTCTTCCTATCCTCATCCCAGTTTGCCTTCGCCGCCGGCATCGGTGGGATTATGATGAGGGACAAACCGGCAACCAACCTCTTTATGGGGATGTTCTATGCCGAATCACTCATCCTTGCTGAGACCGGTGCTGCCACCGGTGCGGTCCAGATTGCCGGGACCGATGCCGCCATGCAGCTCCCCTTCTTTGTCGTAGCCTGTGACTATACCCTGATGGGGGAGGAGTTCTATGCTGCCTCCGCCTACCTCTCCAGGGAACCGATTCTGGTCGGCAGTATCAAGGCCCAGGACTATAGCAAGATCATCCTCCTCCTTGCCACTCTCCTCGGTCCGATCCTCTACTTCGCCTTCCGTTTAGATCTGATCAAGCAACTCTTCCAGATCGCCCGATGAGGAGAAGGGTCCCGCTCACCATCGCCTTTGTCGCCGGTGTGGCCATGATCATCCAGTTCTTCATCCCCCATAAGGCATCAAAGGATTTCTACTTCTCAGTGCTCGACTGGTATATCATTGTTGCTGCCTTCAGTCTCGTGCTCGGGGTCCAGAGCCTGGTCCATGTCCACATCACCAGGATCAGGAGACGCCGGGAGGGATACCCCTATAGCATCCTCACCATCATCGCGGTTGCGGTCACAGCAATAAGCGGGATCTTCTGGGGCACGGGCAAGGGCTCCTTCTTCATCAGGATCTATCAGTTCATCACCGTCCCGATGGGGGCGACGATGTTCTCACTCCTCGCCTTCTTTATGGCCTCAGCCGCCTTCCGCGCCTTCCGGGCCCGGAATCTTGAGGCCTCCCTCCTGCTGGTGGCTGCGGTCATTGTCATGCTGGGCAGGGTCCCGATCGGTTTCTATCTCCTCCCCAAGCTCCCGGATGTGGTGGAATGGATCCTCTCCTACCCCAGCCTGGCCGCCTACCGTGGGATTGCGATCGGAGTTGGCTTGGGGATGATCGGGACCGCTCTCAAGATCATCCTCGGGGTTGAGCGGCGCTGGCTCGGAGAGAGGTGACGACACGAAGGGTGATCTTCCTCCTCCTCGGTATCGGGGTGACAA
>Ga0180300_10000277_pt1 | contig 22002 bp, 22 predicted proteins | sample GuaBasSediGuay15_FD_121798 | JGI IMG/M metagenome (GOLD analysis project Ga0180300, IMG submission 121798) | Subseafloor sediment microbial communities from Guaymas Basin, Gulf of California, Mexico - Guay15, Core 4569-2, 21-24 cm | ecosystem: Environmental > Aquatic > Marine > Hydrothermal...
CTTAGTACATTATAATTCCACCCTAATCTTGCTGTGGTACCGATTACGAAATCCACATCTTCTATAGCTTTATCAAAGGATTCTAAAACTCTGGCTGATTTTAAAACATCTTGTGCATGCATAGCCGATTTAAAAGCTTCGACTCCAATCTTTGCCTTAGGAGATGCCAAGATAAGCTTGTATAAACCAAAATTCTTCATCACCCTAGCCAAGGAACCTATATTTCCTTCATTTTCAGCGCCAAGGAAAATTACAATAACTTCCATTGTTCTCACATGTTAAGAAGTGTAAATCTGAATAATATCTAGATCCTGAAGTTCAAAATCTAATCCAACCTTTAAAACTTCAACTTTCTCAGATTTCCTCCAAACACGAGCAAATTTAAAGTCTTTAATAAACCTTCTATGTATTCTCTTGGCAACATCAGCTACCGTTGCTGGCTTCTTTAGAATTATTGGTTTTTCACTTACCCCTTGTGCGGGGTCTCTCGTATAAACTCTCACAACATCTAACATCTCAAAAAATGTCCTCTTTAATGCTTCAATTCCTTTCTGCTTTTTTGAAGATACTGGGACGACTTTAAACACACTTCCAAATTCCTCAACTAACTTTTCAAAATTACTACTGGTTCCAGGCAAATCCCCCTTAGTTGCTACAATTAAAGCAGGCTTATATGTAATACTCCCCTCAAGAACTGTGGTAAAATCTTCGAGATTCACAGGCCCAAATATTTTAACTATGGCATTATAGATGCCGTGATCGCGAAGTAAACTTACTACGTCTCCCACACTACAGTCTCTTAAATAACTGCTACCTATAACGTTTATTCCTCCCCCAGGAGTCTTTTCTACCTCAACTGGAGGAGGCCTCATATTAAGGTAAATTTTTCCATTCTTTAACTCCTCTATTAAGGTCCTCATTTGATGTTTTATATCTGCTGTTAAATCGATCACAAGAGCCACAACATCCGCATTTCTAATAACACTAAGTATTTGTGACCCAAGCCTACTTCCACGGCTTGCGCCTTCGAAAAGAGCAGGAACTTCTACGATTTGAATGGGTACATCCTCGTAGTATGTAACACCGGGTTCTGGCAGCTTTGTCGTAAAAGGATAATCACCAACCTCCACGCTTTTTCCAGTTAAAACATTAAGTAGCTCACTTTTCCCTACACATGTCAAACCGACAAGAACTATCTGCCCAGCACCTTCCTTTTTAACATGAAAAGATACTCCACCTACACCACTTCGTTTAGAACTTGACTCTAACTCTGCTTTTAATTTAGCTAGTTTTCTTTTAAGCTGCATTAACAATTTTTCTGTACCTTTATGCTTAGGAATAGCAGCGATATATTCCTCAAGGGCCCTTATTTTCTCTGTTAGCGTCTTTGCCTCCTGATACTTTCTTTGTTTTGCCAACGCTTCCGGGGGAAGGTTCGCGGGCAAAATACAAACCTCCTATCTCCACGCTGTGAGAACATAAAGTTCTTCGAAAAACGGTAATTTTCTAGTTGCAGTTACCTCTACCGAAAATCCTTTTTCTTCAAGTTTTTTTATTGTTAGTTGCGGATTTGAAAGATTTGATTGTACAAGCTGAAGTCTTCCTCTGCGTTTTAAATAATTATCGAATTCCTCTAAAAACTTATCTATAACTTTTCTACCTCTCTTCCCACCGTTCCATGCCTTAGAAAGCCAGTTGTTGATATCATAAGGGGATTTGGGTAAATAAGGCGGATTAAAAATAATTAAATCAAAGATTTTTTGGGTTCTTAACGGCTGAAATAAGTCCCCTAAAATAATGTTAACATTTTTGGTTAAGCCATTAATTTTCACGTTATATTTTGCACATTTAACGGCGATTGGGGAAATATCGGTAGTCACGACCATTTTTGCCTTCTTTGCTGCAATGATTCCTAGAATTCCACATCCCGTTCCGAGGTCAAGTACGAGGCTTCTTTCCTCTACATATAAATTATCGGCGAGAAGATAGGTGTCCTCTGCGGGTTCGTATACACCGTCAAAAATCTCAAACCTATATTCTCCGTAAAAAGCCATCTTACTACTCTTCATTTAAATGCTTCACCAACCTCCGAATATATAACGTTTGCAATATCCACGAATTCAGCTGGACTCAAAGTATATATCCTTTTTTGGGGACTTATATTCCTTTTTTCGAGAATATCTATAATTCTCTTCACTTCTTCCTTTTTTAGCCTTTTCCTAGAGAAAAGATGAGCTAAAGCTTTCTTCAACATTTTATTTCTATAGGAAAATAGGTCTCTGACTACATGTAGAAAAAATTCTTCATTGACTACTCTAAGTAACTTTGTTTTTGGTTTTAGAAGCACTATTGCAGAGTCCACCTTCGGTTTTGGATAAAAAGCAGTTTTTGAGACTTTTTCAAGAATCTGTACCTCTGCTTTATAGTAAACTGCCACAGTAAGCCTACCGTAATCCTTTGTACCCGGTTGTGCTGTCAACCGTTTCGCTACATCTAACTGGTACATAAGGACGGCCAACCGGAAAGGGGCGCCTAAAATTTTGAAGGTTACAGGTGTTGCTATTGAATAAGGAAGATTCGAAACTATTTTATTAAAATCCGACGGGAAAGACATCTTTAAAACATCTTCACATATTATCTCAACGCTTTTAGCTGTTGAAAACCTATCATTCAAAACTTTACATAGCTTTGGATCAACTTCTATTGCGTAAACTTTCTTTGCGTGTTCAGCCAATTTACTAGTTAGTGTTCCAAGGCCTGCGCCAATTTCTAAAATGACGTCATTGCGATCTACATTAGCGTATCCAATAATTCGCTCAACGATATTATTATTTATAATAAAATTTTGTCCTAGGTCCTTTTTCGGTTTTATATCATATTTCTTTAATAAAATGAGAGTTTCTCTAAGTAGATGGGTCATTTTTGTACGGTCCGTTGTTGAGGTTTAAATGGACGAACAAAAAGATAATACTTGTCTTCGCCTTCTAATTCAATTAATATTCGCTTAACTATGGCTTTTACCGGGTCTGGCATTTTTACACGAGACGTTAAATCTTTAAAACTTTCAAAAGGTTTCTTTTTTCTTTCTTCAAGAATCTCCCACATAATTTTTTTACCTATACCAGGTAAAAGTTCCAATTGGTGCATTCTCATTGTTATCGGTTGAGCTTTATTGAAAAAGTTGACAAAGAAAGGTTCTCTTTCTTTAATAATTTTCTCCAAAACATAGGGTAATTCTGCTTTAGCTGCGGCAGTAAGATCATTATATGTTATTCTTCTCTTAACGTGATCAATTTTATCTCTAAAACCCTTACCTATATACACTCTTTCATGAAGAGCTATATCCACATTTCTCTTTGGAACCAATTCTAATAGAGTGAAAAAATCCTCTCCTATTGCTAAAACTATCGGCTCCCTACTATACGTTGGTCTACGATAGTCTGGTCTACCTTGCGGTAAATAATCCAATACATACGCATATTCCTCAAACTTTTTCTTGGGAGCGTACATTCCAACTCTCTCAAATTACTTTTTGTATTTTTTAATTACTTCCATCATTCTTTTAAGTTCATCTGAAGTAAAAGTTTTAGACTCAGTAGTTAATAAGACCCTGAGTTCATGAACAGTATCTGGTAGTATATTGGCTATTTGTACAGCTGTTTCCGTTTTCAAACCAAATGCGGATGTTAACTCATTTACTAATTGTCTTGCCGCTTCAGCTGGCAGCTTCGAGAATTTAGAAACATAGTCTAAAGTTATTCTCTGCATATAGTTTAATTCTTCCCTTGATCTCTCTTCAAGCAATTGTCGTACTTCAGGTAGTGTCAAAAGAACTTCTTTAATAATTTTTTTTGGCAAATGCTTCACCTCTATGCTGGTGAAAGATGTTCAGAACGAGCAAATATTATTTTCTCAGCGTCTCCATCCCGAACAGATATTATATATGCTCGACCACGTTTTCCTATAATAACACCTGTTTTACCGTGAAATCTAGGGTGTGGTTGTCCTTTGTGAACACTAGGTTCAATTATTATGTGCACTCTATCTCCTATCTTATATTCTCTAAGCAATTTACCGATAGGAGGAAGTCCTCTTCTTCTGGGGTGCTTTCTTAATAGTTTCCTAGTTCTACTTCTAAATCCCTTTGATTTCCTCATGGTAAGCGCCTCTCAATCATTAAATTATTTAACCCTATTTACCACTAAGCAATGTCATAGTGAAAGCAGTTGTGCAAAATAAAAGGTTTTCGAATAGCATCACGCTGGAGTTTCTACATCAAGTACATCCAACTCGATGCATCTGGCTTTAGTATCTAGAATTTCGGAAACACTTGGAGTGGTTCGTCCTTCATCACCCGAGACGAGCTCTTTTACATATAAACCGCCTTGACATTTAACAATCATCTCAAAATGATGGTCATCGAGTTTTTTAGTCTTTACGTCATAAACAGCCTTTATACGAACTTTGTCAGCCCTTCTATAAGCAACACGTAGAGGGGTTCTCTGCCTAACAGTTATACCAGTAAGCATTTGTTCTAATTTTTTAAGTTCTTCTTCAGATATTGGCTTCTCAGTTTCCACCAAAACCCTATATACTTTAGCTGCTATCTGAGATAGAGCTTTCAGTTTCCTAACATCCTCTCTACTTGCCCACCTTAAATCTCTTACCTCGACCTTCCCTTGAGCATAGCTATTCACGTACTTCTCTAGATCTTTTAGCGATATAAAACGTTTTGAAGGAGTTTTTATCTCAACAATAAAAGGCCTGCCATTGCCTAGCATTCTAGCATCCAAATCTTCTCTTCCAGCTCCATGGAAAACGGCTTCTTCTCCTTTAATAACTTCAAGCATTGGTGTTATTATTAATTCTTCTACCGATTCTTTATGTCTCTTCCCGGTCCAACCACATTCTTCACAACCTCTTCCGCCACATTTTTTGCATGTCCATGTTGTTTGCGGTATTCCGCGGATAAGTTTTCTATAACGCCCGTAAATGAAAATAGGGTTCACCTTGACATCTATTTTATGCGAGAAGTCCTTAAGTATACGAATTAATATTACTATGTCGGGTTTTTCAAAATCTACCCTTTTTCCAAGTTTTTCCTGTAGCTTTTTTCCAATCTCTCTGTTTAACTCTCTTTTTATGGATTCTCCGTAAGATAAACCGACATTAGCTCTTAATTCATCTTCTTTTTCTAAAATGGCCACGTCTACATGTGATCCAACTAGAAAGGTGTTGAATTCATATTTCTCCACTTCTTTAACTACGTCATCTATAATGGTATCTATTCTTTGAAAAATACCACCACAAAAATAGCATTTCCAGTCTGCTTCATTAACAATTTCTTTTCCCTTTTTCCTAAGTAAATCCTTTGCCATGGAAAAGTTGCCATTTACAGCTAATATTTTTAAAATTTCATATCCTTGTACATATTCTTCTTCTAAAAGTCTGTGAGCTTCTAAAGTTAAAAGAACTTTAATGGAAAACCCCCTTGTAAAATTATCAGTTGAAGTACCTAACAAAGCAAAGCTACGGCCTAGGCAATGATTACAAACAGGGTGTTTTTTCAAGATATTCAGTGCCTTATCTAAAACATCGCTTTCTATCGCTCTGCCCTCCGCACAATTATTTCCTTCTTAAAGTGTCGACACCAGGAAATTTATGTATTCTAGGCACTCTGCGTCTAATCATTTGTTTAAAAACCTTCTTAAACATAAAGTATTGATCAACAAGTTCTTTAACGTCCCTAGTGGTGGTTCCCGAACCTCTAGCAATTCTAACCATACGCGACCGATTAATTATCTTCGGGTTTTCTAACTCTTCGCGAGTCATAGATTGTAAAATAACCTTCCATTTATCTAACTTCTCTTCAGCAACCTCTTTCACTTCATCCGGCAACTTGTAACCTAAACCTAAAAACTCCCAAATTTTCTTAAGAGGCCCCATCTTCCTAACGGACTCAAGCTGATAATACATATCTTTTAACGTGAATTTTCCAGTCATAAAACTTTTAACCACATCTCTCTCTGGAACTATTTTAGCTTCACGAATCTTCTCCAACAGCCCTCTAATATCTCCCATACCAAGTAGTCTACCAACAAAGCGAGGAGGATCAAACAACTCTATATCATCCAATTTTTCCCCGGTACCAATAAATTTTATAGGTGCTCCTGTTTCAGCAACTGCTGAAAGAGCACCTCCACCTCGTGCTGAACTATCCAACTTAGTTACAAAAATAGAACCAATGGGCGTTGCTTCGTGGAATGCTCTAGCTTGAGAAGCAGCTTGCTGACCAATGGTTCCATCAATTACAAGAATGATCTCATCAGGCTTTATTGCTTCAGCTAAACTTTTCATTTCCTTCATTAATCCTTCCTCTTCTTTATGTCTACCAGCAGTATCTACAATCACAACTTCGTATTTTTCGGCTGAAAACCTTTTAATACCGTTTTTAGCGATTTTTACAGGATTTTTGCCTTTTGGTTCTCCATATATTGGAACACCTATTTGTTGAGCCAGCTGTGAAAGTTGTTCAAAGGCTCCAGGTCTAAAGGTATCTGCACATACTAGTGCAACTTTTAATCCCTTCTTTTGAAAGTACCTAGCAAGTTTAGCAGCAGAAGTTGTTTTTCCACTACCCTGAATGCCTACAAGCATGATTACATTTGTCTTTCCAGGGGTAATTCGTGGTGGAGTAGGCGTTTTACCTAAGAATTTAGTTAACTCGTCATAAACAATTTGCACGATATACTCTCTTCTTGAGATTCCAGGGGGAACTTCTTCAGATAATGCTCGTCTTTCAATATTTTTAGACAGTTTTAAAACCAATTCAACATTAACATCGGCTTGTAAAAGGGATCTCTGAATATCCCTTATTAACTCTTTAACAACTTTTTCATCTACAAGTGGCGCTCTTAACAACTTTCTTAAAGCTTCATGCAAAGACCTTCCTAAATTCTCAAGAACCAAGATGCCAACCCCTTTTAAGGAAGTAAAACCATACATTTGAAGTTCAATGCTAAATAAAAACATTTCTTTATGGTAAGGATAAATCGAATAGTAAGAATATTCATCAACTACAGCCATATGTCCATACACTATTAAAAATTGAGGTAAAGTTTTAAGCCTTAAAAACTAAGAATAAAATAGTGAAATATCAATCTAAATGGTGTAAAATATGGAGGGAAAAAACGTAATAGATATTATACAGAAAAAAACAATAAACGCTGAAAACTCTAAGATTATACTTGGATTTCCAGAAGTTGGTCTAGTTGGAACAATCGCAAGTATGTTTTTGGTAGAAACCTTGAAAATGGAAGAGGTAGGATATTTTCGCTCCCCGCTTTTTCCACCGTTAATAATCCTCCACAAAGGAAAACCATCTTTCCCAGTTAGAATCTATAGTCACGATAAAATATTTCTGATTCTATCCGAAATACCCATTCCACCTGCAGCTATGTTTCCACTTTCAGCCAAAATAGTTAATTGGGCTAAGGAAAACAAAGCTGACATAATCCTAATGATAGGCGGCCTACCTGTACCGAACAGAATGGACCTCGAAACTCCAGAAGTCTTCGCGGCTGTTTGCGGTGAAAAAGCGGAAAAAATAGTTGAACAACTTCAAATTAAGAAATTAGAAGAGGGAATGATGGTAGGTCCCTATGCAGCGATATTTATGGAATGTTACAACAGTGACGTAAACGCTTTGCTTCTATCTGCCCAAGCTTTTGCCCGTTATCCAGATCCAGGAGCCGCTGCATCTGTAGTAACAATATTATCAAAAATATTAGATGTAGACCTAGATATTAAGCCTCTCTTAGAAAGAGCGGAGGAACTTAGAATAAGGTTAAGAGACCTCATGAGAACAACTTCACAAACAATGGCTCGAATGGGTAAATCGCAGGAACACGGTATTCCACCAATGATGTATGTTTAACCAGGGGTGAGTAAAGTGGGGGAGAAAGAAAGAAGAAAAGACATCTTTGAAAGAATATATGATATTTTCGAAGACGTAAGACAGAGAATTAGAGATACATTTGAAGAAATTTTTGAAACCTTCGAAACAGAAAGACCCATGTTTGATCTAAGAGAAAAATGCCTAGAACCACTTGTAGATATCCAAGAAACTGAAGACTATATTATCGTAACAGTGGACCTACCATGCGTAGATAAGGATGCCATAAAAATAAATGCAACTACAGATACCTTAGAAATTCAAGCTGACATGAAAAGAAGTATAAAATTTAATCGATGGGGCACAGTCCAACGTGAAGTCGAATTTCACAAGTTTAAAAAACTTATAAAACTGCCAAGCAAAGTGGATCCAAAAAGAGCTCAAGCGAGGTTTAAACATGGAATATTAGAAATCAAACTTCCAAAGAAAATCAAAAAGTTCCGCATTGAAATAAAATAGCAAAATAAGTTTAGAATACAACGTCCTCAGCACTCATAGAGTTCATCATTTTATCAGGCTAGTCCCTTTTCTTCATCGGACATGGCAATCTATCCTGTTGACTTTACGCGGACAATCTTTTTCCTACCTAAAATATCCCAATACTCTACTTGAACACCTTCTTTTAACTTTGCTGCAAGTTCCTGATCCTCAGGCATCTCTGTTTCGAAAAATATCTCTGGATTTTCTAAATCCATAATCATTAAGGGTCTAAGTGAGATAACCTGGCCTACACGCTTATTTACGACAGGAACTTCTATCTTAGCATCGACAGGCTTTATTATGCTTCTCTTTACGCCGTCGAATAATCCTATTGCAACAATTCTAGCTTTTGCCGCTCCATGCTTCCCTGGTTTGCTTTTTTCTAGGCTCACTATTTTACACGGTTCTCCGTCGATTATTATGTAGCTTCCTTCCTTTAAAGTTCCAACACCCACTACTTTGGATGACATCAACATCACCTTTTGTCTATCTAATTAAAGATCAAACCGTTTTTAAGGTTACTAGTTAATATAGTTCTTCGTCAACATGATTACCTAAAAGTTTCGTTGACCTAAAATAATCACTCCCAAATAAATTTACAGTCAATTTTTAAAATCATACAGTAATATTTTTCCATAATTAACCTGTAAATTTAGTTAAAAATCAAACCAAAAGCTCAAAGATAACGAAAACTAAGACATACACCCAAAAATTGACACATCACTTAGTCTATATCCTAAGAAAGTATCAACAGTTCACGGTTAGTATTTTAACACTAAGAAAAACAAAGATATATGATCTAAGAAGCGAAAAGTAATACTACCTTGCAAGTTTAAGTAAGGGCATTAGATGTCTATGTACTCTTTAAAGTGTTAAAAGGTGAAGTTTAATGATTAAAAGGGTAGCAATTACATCGCGACTGGACAAAATCGAGGCCATTAAACTAATTGAAAATATAATAAATTATCTTCAGTCTAAAAACATAAAGGTAATTTTAGATAAAGAACTTTTTAATAAAGTTAAATGTGATGTTAATTTTCAACTATTAGAAGAAGTACGTGCCGATTTAATAGTAACGATTGGAGGGGATGGAACAGTTTTAATGACAGCGGGGCGTCTTAAAAGAGAATGTCCAATATTTTCAATTAATATGGGTACTCTAGGTTTTCTAACAGAAGTTGAACCACACGAATCTATAAACGCTCTTGAAAGAGTCTTAAATGGTGATTTTGAAATAGAACGGTGTGAAAGGCTTTCTCCCATAATCAATGGAGAAAAACTTCCTGATGCATTAAATGAAGTTTTAGTAACATCAAAACAACCTGCAAAACTACTTCACTTTTTAATTGAAATTGACGGAGAGACGTTGGTAACAGAAAAAGCAGATGGTTTACTAGTTGCGACGCCAACGGGATCCACTGCATATGCGTTGTCGGCCGGAGGAGCAATTATTGATCCGAGAGTCAAAGCATTCATTATAACCCCCATTTGCCCCTTAGGATTCACACTAAAACCCCTTGTTGTCCCATTAGAGAGCATTGTAACAATAAAGCTGCTAAAACCCAGTACTGAAGCACTATTGGTAATTGACGGCCAATTTCGATATTCACTCCCTGCGAGAGCAGTAATAAAAATAACAAAGTCAAATGTTCCAGTCTTATTCATAAGAATAAAACCTGTTGACATATACAGGAGAATCAGAAAAAGGCTGCTTTATAGAGGCGAAGATATTGAATAAAAAAGTTTTAATCCTCGATGCATCTGCTTTTATAGGAAAATTCTACTTCTACCTGCCAAACGGCAAGTATATTACTGTTCCAGGGGTATTAAATGAAATTTTAGATGAAAAAATAAAAAATGTTATCGAAACTTATATTCAGTCTCAAAAGATTGAAATAAAATCTCCAAGCACAAGATCGATTAAAATAGTTGAGCAGGTAGCAAGCGAAACCGGAGACCTACCTTATATCTCAGAAACCGATAAACAAATATTAGCATTAGCTCTTGAATATAAAAATAAGGGGTTTAAAACAACCATTATATCAGATGATTATGCTGTTCAAAACATAGCAAAGAAGTTGACCATAAATTTTGTCTCTCTAGTTCAAAAAGGTATTAGGTATCTTATTTCTTGGGAAATTTACTGCCCAGCATGTGGAAAACGTTTCCCGCCAAGTTATGTTGATGATATATGTGATGTGTGTGGTGAAAAAATAAAAAGGAAAGCGGTTAAAAAGAAGTTATTAAGGGGTAAAGAAAATGAAAAGTTTAAAGGAATTAATAGAAAAAGCCAAAGAACTTAAAAATAAAGGATTAACGACTGAAGAAATAGCAAACGCGCTAAATGTACAAAGAGATACCGCAATATGGCTTGTACTACACGCAGAAAGGGAAAAAGAAAGAATAACAGCAATGGGAGACATATACGTGGATTGGAGTAATCTTGGTAGAAACGTAACAAGATTAAAGTACGTAGGAAAAGCAATGGCCGACTTCTTACAAGAACTAATAATTAGAGGAGAAATAGAAGAACCAGAAGTAATAGCTGGATTAGAGACAGGAGGAGTACCGCTTGCTCTACAAATAGCAGAAGAACTAAAAAAGGATTTTGCAATCATAAGACCAAGACCTAGTTTAGAATCAACCAGAGAGGAGAAACAAATTACAGGAATCGTAAGCCCGTCATTTGCAACGGTTAAAAACAAAAAAACCTTAGTTGTCAGCGATGTAATTACAACGGGAACGGTGATAAAGCATGCCGTGGAAAGCTTAAGAGAACTAGAAGCCAAACCAGTAGGAATACTAGTTCTAATAGATAAAAAATGTTCAGATGAACTTAATGGAGTACCGGTAAAATACCTCCTTCGACTCATACAAGTAACTCGTTAATCAAAAGTTTTTCTAAATTTAGCGATGAAAAAACCAGGAGTATCATTCAAATCAGGATAAAACCTCTGAACTAGATTATACTGCGAAATAAATTTCTCCCCTTTGCAACCATAAAAGTACTTCTGTTCCTCAAGTTCCAAACCCAACTCTTCTATGGCATATTTTACATTTAGCTCGTTTTCTTCAGGACTGAGGGTACAAGTACTATAAACGAGAACACCTCCCTTTTTAAGTATTTTAACGGCGGCTCGAAGGAAGGACCGCTGATAAGCAGACAACGCCAAAATATCTCTCACATTCCGTGTTTCATAAAGTTTCGGTCGAACACCCAAAGCGGAGCAAGGAGGATCCAAAAGCACTTTATCAGCCTTAAGAGAGGGAAACTTGATGGGAAGTTCTCTGGCATCACCCACGTATGTACTAACAATTTTCACACCTAGCCTCGCTAAATTTTCTTCTAACCCTCTAATTTTAGCTTCAGACCGGTCAACAGCAAGTATCTTCCCACAATTATTCATCAATTGAGCAATATGCGAAGTTTTGCCACCAGGAGCAGCACACATGTCCACAACAAAATCTCCAGGTTCAGGCTCCAAAACCCTCCCCGTTACAATAGCAGGAAAACTCTGAGGGTAAACTAACCCCTTCTCAAAAATCTCCGAACCTCTCAAACTTGGAACGCGAAAAAGAGATCGAGTAATCTTCACAGCCACTCCCCTACCAACCTTAACCATTTCCACACCATCCATCATAGCAATTCCGACACCAACAACCTGTCCATACTCATCTACAACCGCAACTTCATCTCCTTTCCTAACACCCTTAGCCCGCAAAACCCCCGGAGCAAATAAATGAGCACCCATCAAAACACTCTCAGCAGCCTTCTTGTCAGCAACTACAGTCTTTTTGACCTCAGGAAGCTCAAAAGGACCCTCTATTCTCAAAAAGATAACTTCATCTAAATCTCTATGTAACTCAATTCTATATCCATTTCTCTCCAAAAAATCAACAACATCCTCAGGCCCAGATTTTAGCGAATTCACGCGAATCGAAAACCTACGAGGGGGAGTCCTTAAAGCAGCCAAAATATTTTCTACCCTCTTCCCGTATCTTTCTAACCACCTTGCAACGATTTCGACAGGAAATCGATACTTTACCGCCAATCTTTCCGCATCTTTATACAAGTTACCCACATTGCATAACCCCCGATAAGCTACTACTTTCCATTTCTAAACTTGATAATCGGTTAGCTTTCGAACATTCAGAAACACAACACCTTTATAAATTATTAAATAATGTAGATAAAAATGAGCTGTGCGGGGGTGGCCGAGCCAGGTCAAAGACCAAAAACAGGGGGCTCGATCAAAGGCGGCGGACAGGAGTTAAAATACCTGGCCGAAACTCAAGATCCGCTGGCGTAGAGGTCTTAAAACCGCGCAAGCCTACGTGGGTTCGAATCCCACCCCCCGCACCAAATCCATCAACCTTTTAAGTTAACAAAAATGGTAAAACATTTTTAACATGTTTTTGCTTCTAAATGGTACTTTAGAAATCAAAAGATCGATTGTATAATTAAAATAAAATGGTTGAACTAAAGTTATTCCTGTACTTCGGTTTCCTCTTCTTTTCTTATTTCCTCTAATAGTTCTCTTATTCTTTCTGGCGGTATTGTAGGCTCTGGTTTTTCTGGAAGTAAGCCGTAAGGTCTGAATAATACTATTAGTATTATCGCTAGCCCGGCCAAGGTGTATTCTAGCCATATTGGGTCGAAAGGCAAGTAAGGCGCAAGCTCAAACCTATATAGCACTATTAGTTTTCTTATTATGATAAATATCAGAACTCCAATAACTACTCCTATGTTACTCCCAACTCCTCCAAGCATCATATATGCCCACGGCCAAAATGTCCACGTTAAACGGGTGAATGCAGCTGCATTACATGTACCACTGTATATTACGTAAAGCGCACCAGCGACAGCGGCTATCGAGGATCCTATCACTAAGCTTCGTGTTCTAATTTTCACGATGTCTTTTCCAAAAACAGTTGCTGCAAGCTCGTTGTCTCTTAACATCTTTAATGTTCGGCCAAATGGAGATTTTGTTAATCTTTCCACGATTAACAACATCATAAATGCAATTACAACTATTACAAAGCTAACCACTGTAAATCTGTACTTCCAAATCCATCTAAATGGGTCGGGAACCGCTGTAGCGGTAGATCCCCCAACTAATGGTTCATAGTTGTATCCAATCCACATAAGAACATCTCCGAAGGCTAAGAGAGAAATCCCTAAGTATGCCTCACGTAATCTAATGGCAGGTCGGGATGTTAGCCATCCTACCGCAGCACCGCACACCGCTGCAAGTAATAGTGATAATATAAAGTACGTTATAGAGAGGGGAACATTAGCGGCAAGTTTATTGCTAATTTCATCCACTACCCAGTAGTTATATTTGTAAATTGCGTACTCTGCTCCATATGGAAGTCCCATCATATATGCTAATATTCTTCCTGGGATTGCTCCCACGGCAAATGCTCCAGCTATCACAGCTATAACTCTACCGAATTGTGGAATACCGGTATGTCCTACTTCTAAGTTTAAACTCAGTGTAACTATCATAAATATCGAAAATTCCACCATTATGTGAATTATTAAATAAACAAACGGGGGCATCATGTTTTTGCCACCCTCCCCCTACCTTCAGAACCTTTATTCCTAATGCCTTTGAATATTCTCCCTAATTTTAATAGTGAACCCCACGGAATTCCAGCTAGACCTCGTGGAAATACCAACAACGCAACGCACATTATTATCAGAGGTACGACAGGTCTGTACGTTAATATCCATGGACCAACTAATGCTGCGAGTATCGACATTCCGACATATTCAGCCAATCCTACGAGGTAACCACCTAAAGTTCCTCCATATATGCTATAGAGTCCTCCTAATATGCTTGCTGCAAACATCGTCACAATTATTGTCCATCCCATAACAGGACTTCCAGTCAACACTAGAGAAATCATCGCCCCTCCCAAGGAAGCTAATCCACCACCAAGTATCCAAGATGTTATATACACTTTTTCAGAGTTTATTCCGATGATATTTGCTAGTGGAGGGTTTTCGACAGTAGCCCTTATAGCAATTCCAAACTTCGTTCTAACCAAGAATAGGTGCAAAGCTGTTAATATGCCAACGGCAGACACAAACGAAACTACTGTTATCGCTTTGATCCCAAATATCCGAAAATCATACGTACCCAATGTTATAAGCCCAGGATATAGCTTGAACTTCAAAGTAAGATAATCTGAATACATTTGCAGCGCCGAAAGTAGTATTAATTCATATCCGAGGGTTGACATCATCAACGTCACTTCTGACGCTCGCCGTCTTAATAATGGTCCATTTATCCATATGTAACATATTGCACCCAAAAGCCCTCCAAAAAGAAACGCGAATGGGAAGTAGTAGTAAGGTGAACCTCCGTACAGTTCTACTCCAGTGTACACGATGAAAAGCCCCCAAGTAGCCATACTTGCATGAGCAAAGTTAAAGGTTCTTGTACACATGTATATTAGCGTTATACCACAAGCTAACAGCGCCATCGCACTAGCATAAGCTATCCCGTCAGCTACTACCGGTGGAAACATTTTCCACACCTATCCCCTTTCACTTTTACTTTTTAAATAAAATAGTCGAAAAACTTTCCTATTAAGTTTTATCTAAACATGCTTTTTCATACGCTGTTTTTGGAGTTGTACACGAGTAATTAACTTTGATATGTAAAGATATAAAGTATTCTATATACAGTAATGGGCAACAAATTTTACCCATTTGTACAACTAAATATTATCCATATGGTAAACCTTAAATAATCAAATGTCAACTATCATATTTTAGCACCAAAAAATAGAGGAATAGGGGAAAGGGTATGTCTGGAATATTAGCTAGAAAAGAGGCAGTAATAGGTTTATTCATAATATTTCTACTAGTTGGTTTCGGAGGCGGTTACTTAGTAGGAAGTGTAATGGCTCCAGCAGCACCGAAACCAGGTTTAAGTGGAGATGTAACCATCGTGTTCCTATGCCCACTAACTGGAGACCTAAAAACATATGGAGAAAACAGTAAAGCAACTGCCGAGTTGGCAGCATCTGAGGTAAACGAATGGCTTGAAGCACGAGGAGAAGCTTGGAGACTCGATCTGGTGGTTGAAGATACTGCAACAGATCCAACAACTGCCCTAAGTAAGTTACAGACATGGCATGGCAAAGGAGTGCAATTTTTTGTGGGACCAATGTCCAGTAACGAAGTAAAAGAACTTAAATCATATGCTGATTCAAACAAAATATTAATAGTTAGCCCATCCTCCACGTCACCTGGACTATCAATAGCAGGCGATTTCATATTTAGATTCTGTCCAGATGACACCATACAGGGACCAGCTATTGCAAGATTAATATGGGAAGCTGGAGTCAGGCACGTGGTTTGTACTTGGAGAGAAGATGCTTGGGGAACTGGGCTAAAAGATGCTACCAAAGCAGCATTTGAAAACTTAGGTGGGACTTTCCATGAGGAAGTGGGATACGACCCAGGGCTCAAAGATTTTCCAACTCAAGCTGAAGCATTAAAAAATGCAGTGGAAGGCTTAATAAATCAAGGAGTTCCAAAAGAGCAGATTGGAATCTTGGCCATCTCGTTTGAGGAGATTATTCCATACATGGAGGACGCTTCAGCATACCCGGTATTAAAAGAGGTAAAATGGTTCGGTAGCGACGGAACATGCTTATTAAGCAAATTAGTTGAGCATGAAGCAGCAGCTCCGTTTGCAGCTCAAGTCAACTTTACCAACACGATATTTGCTCCTGGTGTTTCACCAAAATTTGAAGCCGTAAAATCCCATGTTGAGGAAGTACTAGGAAGAAGCCCAGATTCGTACGCATATGCCACCTACGACATTGTATGGTGCTTAGCACTGGCCTTAGACATAGTGGATGAATACAACGCAGAGAAAGTTAGGGACGTTTTGCCAATGGTGGTTAAAAACTATTTCGGCGCAAGTGGATGGTTTGAACTAAACGAGAATGGTGATAGAGCTTTCGCCGACTACAACCTTTGGACAGTAATGTATAATTCCACGGCTGAAGAATATCAGTGGGTTATGGTCGGAGTATATCGTGGCGCGGAAGACAAAATCGAATGGTTCATCCAAATCTACGGGTGAAATTCACAGTATTCTCCCAAATTTTATTTCTTTTTCTTTCCTAACGGTCCTAATACATTAAGCTTAACCTTATATAGTGGATTATTAAGTATAGAAGTTGTGGTGAGCGTTGTGAAGGAACTTCTAATCACTAAAAACCTAGTTAAGAGGTTTGGAGGGCTCGTAGCGGTAAATAATGTTAATATAAAGGTCAGAGAAAAAACAATAACATTACTAATAGGTCCAAATGGAAGCGGAAAAACCACTTTCATAAACGTGTGTACAGGTGTACTAAAACCAGACGGTGGAAAAGTGATTTTCGATGGAAAAGACATAACAGGATACCCGTCCCACAAAATATATGAACTAGGATTTGTTAGAACGTTTCAAATCCCTATGCCATTCCAAACCCTAACAGTTCTCGATAACGTACTAGCTGCTATGAGAAACCCAGGCGAATACCCCATCAAGGCGTTGATGAGAGAGTCCTGGGAAAAGTACGAGGAGGAAAACATAAAGAAAGCATTAAAAATCTTACACAGAGTCGGCTTGGACGAATACTGGGATAAACCAGCATATACGCTGGGAGGAGCCCACTTAAAGTTGTTAGAACTTGCAAGAGCACTAGCTACGGGAGCCAAGCTTATAGCGTTGGATGAGCCCATTGGGGGAGTAGACCCAGCATTTGCCGACCAAATACTATCCTACGTCAGAAAGTTAAAAGAAAGCTTAGGATTAACGTTTCTAATAGTTGAACACAGAATAGACATAACTGTTCCCTACGCTGACTATGCTTACGCAATGGATAGGGGCAGAGTAATAGCAGAAGGGAAACCTCAGGACGTAGTTAACGATCCAAAGGTAATAGAAGTATACATAGGCTAGGTGGTGTAAATGCTAAAGGTAAAAAATCTATATGCTGGTTATGGAAAATTCAAAGTATTATTCGACATAAATATAGAAGTTCCAGAAAAAGAAATAACCGTAGTCGTTGGACCAAACGGAGCCGGAAAAACAACTCTCCTAAACAGCATAGTCGGGTTAGCCACAATTCACTCCGGAGACATAATATATGAAGGCAAAAGTATAGCCGGAGTACCTTCACACAAAATAGCTAGAACAGGAATATCACTTGTCCCACAAATGGGAAACGTATTCGCTGAACTATCAGTATTTGAAAACCTTAGAATGGCTGGATATACGCTGGAGAGAGATGAACTCAAAGACAGACTTGACGAAGTACTAGAAATGTTCCCAGTATTGAAAGAGTTCCTTCATCGAAAAGCTGGAACACTAAGCGGCGGAGAGAGAAGAATGTTAGCCATAGCAATGGGACTAATAAGAAATCCAAAGCTAATGCTTCTAGACGAGGTAACCATGGACTTAGCTCCAATAATAGCTAAAAAAGTAATTCAAAAGGTAGTAGATCTTAGAGATGAATTAGGAATAACAATTCTTTTAGTCGAACAAATGGCTAAAAGAGCATTAGAGATTGGAGATAGTGCCTATTTACTTGTCAGCGGAACAATAAAGTTTAGCGGCAAGGCTGAAGAACTACTACAACACCCAGAGCTAGCAAAACTGTACCTAGGTGTAAGATAATTAAATAAATTAAACTAACGTACCGTTAATCTTTCACGGAAGTATAGTTGTCCCCACTTTCTCCCCTCTCAAGGCTCTTAAAATATTATGTGGATCTCGTCCATCAACTATTTTTACCAGTAATTTTGCTCTCTGCACTATGAGAATAGCTAAGGGATCAAAAAGCCTATATTCTCCAGCTTTAAATTTCGAGGTTTCCCGCATAATTTTCATTAATTGCTCCGTTGTTACCTGTTCGAGTTTTTTGGCTCCTGGAGTTCCCGGTGGAGCGGTATAAACCCCATCTACAGTTGTTGCGTTTATAAAAATGTCTGCCCTGATTGACTCGGCAAGTAGTGCTGCTACAGCATTAGTAGATTGACCCGGCTGCAACCCTCCCATAACAACAATTTTCCCCATTGAAAATATTGAAATAGCCTCCTCAATGGTGTCCGGAACCTTAGGATAAACGTTTTCCTTTATTGCTGAAATTAAAAGGTAGGCATTTAGCTTAGCTACTTTTATACCTACTAGGTCGCAAATCGCATCTGGTGCATTCAGTTTTCTCATAGCTTCTATATACTTTCGAGCAATATTCCCCCCTCCAGCAACAATCACTAAATTATGTCCTTCCTCTCTCAGCTTTCTGATGATCTCAGCGTACCTGGAGATTCTATCAACATTAATTTTACCATCATCTTGAAGCAATGATCCTCCAATCTTGATTACGATCCTCATTCTCATCCCTCGTTTAAATGCTAAATATGTATTGTCAAGAAGAGTTACCAATTAACTTAAATTTACCGCGAAAAATTTAATTAATGTGATGCAAAAGGGTTAATCCTAGTGTGTCGTGGAGGTTAACATGGTGGATTGGAGGTGCTCTAAAGTCTCCCCATAGATTGATCTTTTCACGATCATTAATACTTCAATTTCCAAGTTTCCTATACAGTCGTTTTGAATTTTACATTCAAAAATCAGAATTTGTTTTATTAGATTTTCAAAAAACCATTGGTGAGCACATATGAGTATCTTAGAGCCGAGATTAAAAGAAAAACGTTGGAAACCAGAAGTAGAGGAAGAAATCATCAAACTCTGGGAAAAAGAACAAACATACAAATTTAACGAAAAAACAGAAAAACCAATATACTCCGTCGACACACCTCCACCCTATGCTTCAGGAAAATGGCATATAGGTGGAGCAGTACATTATAGTCAAATAGATATGATTGCACGTTACAGAAGAATGCAAGGCTACGAAGTTCTCTTCCCCTTTGGCGTAGATAGAAACGGGTTACCAATAGAAGTACAAGTGGAGAAACAATACAACATAAGAATGATCGAAACACCACGAGAAGAATTCATAAAACTTTGCAAAGAACTATTGGACAAATATGAAGGAGAAATCGTATCCCTAGCAAAAAGACTTGGACTAAGCTGCAACTCCTTTAAACCAGAGGACATCTACAGAACCGATAGCCCTGAATATCGTAAAATAACACAAGAAACTTTCATAGAATTATGGAAGAAGGGATTAATATATGAGGATAACAGGCCAAACAACTGGTGCCCCGTATGCCACACAACAATCGCCGATGCGGAAGTAGAATATAGAGAAGAGGAAGCCTACCTAAACTACATTAAATTCAAAGTAAAAGAAACAGGAGAAGACATCATAATTGCAACAACTCGCCCAGAACTCCTTTGCGCCTGTGGATGCGTAATAGTTCACCCTGATGACGACAGATACAAACATTTACATGGAAAAACCGCAATTGTCCCACTCTACGGTAAAGAAGTACCAATAATTCCACATAAAGAAGCAAACCCAGAATTCGGAACAGGAGTAGTAATGATATGCTCCTACGGAGACTACGGAGACGTAAGATTATTCAGAGAACTAAAATTAAAACCGACAATAGCAATCAACCCAGACGGCAAAATGACAGAAGCCGCTGGAAAATACGCCGGGCTAACAGTGCAAGAAGCTAGAGAACAAGTGATTAAAGATCTAAAGGAACAAGGACTATTAATTAAACAAGAAAAAATAGTGCACCGAACCCCAATTTGCTGGAGATCCAAAGACCCGATAGAATTCGTAGCAATGCCAGAATATTACCTCAAACAAGTAGAATTCCTCGAAGAACTATTAAAAATAATAGATGAAATAAAGTTTTATCCGCCGTACAACAAGCAACTACTCATAAACTGGATTAACTCGGTAACAACAGATTGGCCGATAAGCAGAAGAAGATATTACGGTACAGAAATCCCACTTTGGTATTGCAAAGAATGCGGAAAACCTGTCACACCACCATCAGGAAAATATTACCAACCATGGAAAGAAGACCCGCCCATTGATAAATGTCCCCACTGCGGATCTACAAAAGGATTCAAGGGAGAGACCAGAACCTTCGACACGTGGATGGACTCAAGCATCTCACAGCTCGTAATATTAAAATACAAAAAGGACCCAGAGTTCTTCAAAAAAGCGTTTCCATGCTCGATTAGGCCGCAAGGAAAAGACATAGTAAGAACATGGCTATACTACTCCATACTAAGAACGTACCAACTACTAAAAGCACCAGCCTTCCGCGAAATATGGATAAGCGGCATGGTGGTAGACGAAAAAGGCGAAGCAATGTCGAAATCGAAAGGAAACATAGTAATGCCAGAACCATTACTCAAAAAATATGGAGCCGATGCAATAAGACTTTGGGGAAGCATGGAAGCAGGACTAGGATCAGACATAAGATTTTCCGAACAAAGAGTAGGTGGAGCATACAAATTCTTGGTAAAGCTTTGGAACATAGCCAGATTCATATCAGCCTTCCCAGAACCACAAAATCAAGTTAAACTAACAGCAACCGACCAATGGATACTAGGAGAACTAAACAAACTAATAGAAGAAGCAAAAGAAGGATACGAAAAACTAGACTTCCAAATACCAGCAACAAAAGTCAGAAGCTTCACATGGGAAATATTTGCATCCCACTACATAGAACTTGTAAAATCCAGAGCATATAATAGAGAAGGAAAATTCACAGAAGAAGAACAGCAAGCAGCATGGTACACGCTTCACACAGTACTTAAAACAATCTTAAAACTGTTAGCTCCAATAACACCCTTCATAACAGAAAAAATCTACAGAGAACTCTACTCACCAAACAAAAGTATCCACCTAGAAAAATTCCCACAGCCAAACCCAGAGTGGAAAACACCACTCACAGAAATAACCCAGACCCTAATGGCAATAAACAGCGCCATATGGAAATACAAAAAGGACCATGGAAAAGCACTAAGAACACCCATATCAGAAGTATGGATACCAGAAGAACTAAAACCCCTAGAAAAAGATCTAAAAGAAATGCATCAAATACAAAACCTCAACTACGGAACACCAAAAGAACCTCAAAAACTACAAAGAATAACAGTAACCGTCACAAAAACAAAAACCCAAGTCATATACCTAAAACTATAACCATCTATTTTGAAAAACAACTTACCTATCTATTCATTTTACGAATGGGCGTGTCCCATGCTATATTTCATAATTCTCACACAGAAATGCAACTTAACATGTAAATATTGTGGAAACCAGCCAAACCCCGACATAGAACCCATAGAACCAACATACAACATGAAAACCCTAAAAAACTTCATACAAAAAGACCCAGAACCAATAATCGCCTTCTACGGCGGAGAACCCCTCCTAAAAATATCTCTAATGGAAAAAATAATAGATCAAATACCAGCGAAACACTACATACTTCAAACCAACGGAATCTTTCTGCATAAGTTAAAACCAAAGTATCTACACAAACTTGACACTATCTTAGTATCAATAGATGGTAGAAAAGAAACAACAGAGTACTATCGAGGCAAAAACACATACGATTC
>Ga0180300_10000278_pt1 | contig 21962 bp, 23 predicted proteins | sample GuaBasSediGuay15_FD_121798 | JGI IMG/M metagenome (GOLD analysis project Ga0180300, IMG submission 121798) | Subseafloor sediment microbial communities from Guaymas Basin, Gulf of California, Mexico - Guay15, Core 4569-2, 21-24 cm | ecosystem: Environmental > Aquatic > Marine > Hydrothermal...
ACATCGTAGAAGACACACGGTGGTAGACGAAGTAAACGTAGAAGCCACATTGGCAAGCGGCATTACAGCTAATATTTCTGGCAAATGGTTAGGTTTCATTCCTGGACTAAAACTTGAGATAATTGGCGATAAGGGACAGATAAACATGGATTTGCTCAAGACGCCATATAACATTACAATAATGAAGGATGAAGAGAAAAGAACCATACATATGGGTCGCAGGCTTCGCCAATACTTGGACGTTTTCAGATTTAAACATCCCTCCTACTTTAACGAACATTTACACTTCTTCAAGTGCGTGGAGGAAATGGAAAAACCGCGAGTTACCGTTGACGATGGTCTTGAGGTCGTTAAAACCCTATCTGAAATCATGCCCCTTTATGAAGAGAGCCCTTACTCGCCTATTGGAATAGAGAAAGCGGCAATAGTGCGGGTGGAAAAAGATGTGGAAGCAGCCGTTCAAAAATCCATCGATTTGCTCGGAGGATTAAACATTAAGCATAACGCTTCAGTTGTGATTAAACCGAATGTTTGTTACCATAAGAATGTTGAAAACATGATTATCACAGACAAAAGGGTGCTAGAATCAGTCATCAATCTAGTAAAGCGGAAAACCAAGAATATCATTGTTGTTGAGTCAGACAGTAGGTCAGGTACCGCTGATGAGCGAATGGCAAAGAGTGGAGTAATGGATATTATTGAAAAATGTGGCGTTGAATTCTTGAACTTAAGTGAAGATGATTTTGAAGAGTATGAAGTTGATGGGCTCACCCTTCAGGTTCCGAAGACCGTGTTGAAAGCTGACTTTTTCATCAACATCCCTAAGGTTAAAACATGCAGCATTGAGCACACATTCATCACAATTGCAATGAAGAACATGTTCGGGGTTTTAGCGAATAAGGAAAAGCCGAAACTTCACAGAAAACTGATGGAAATCCTAGTGTTTCTTAATAGAACTATCCGTCAAAATCTTATCATAGTGGATGGAATCGTTGGAATGCAAGGGTTAGGTCCTATTCAGGGCACTCCAGTAGATTTGAATCTGATAATTTCAGGCTTAAATCCGGTAACAGTGGACGCTGTCTGTTGTCATGTTATGGAAATCAATCCATATGCTGTTGAAACTTTGTGGAAAGCTTACAAGGCGGGAGTGGGTGAAATTGACATTAACAGGATTGAGGTATTAGGTGAAATCGTTGATGACGTAAAGAAAAAATTTAATTATCCTATCTTTTCAACTAAGAATGCTCTAGACGCTTTAAAAACCAGCTTTAAAGTTTACCTAAGGAAGAGATAGGGTTAGATAAAAGATGCCAGAAGTCTCTGTGATAATTCCTGCTTTCAATGAGGAACAATACATTGAGAGAACTTTGATTTCCTTAAAGAGACAAACTCTTAAAAATTTCGAAATAATCGTCAAAGATGGAGAAAGCAGAGACAAAACCGTTGGGATAGCCGAAAAACACGCGGACAACGTAATTTCTAAAAGAGACATCTCCGCCGCGGATGCTCGCAATCAAGGAGCTAGCTGTGCAAACGGTGATGTTCTGGTTTTTGTGGATGCGGATACGCTGTTACCACCGCACGCGCTTGAAAGAGTTGTCAAACTTATGAAAACTAATAAAAATGTGGTCGGTGGGAGCTGTAGAAAAATACCTGATGACGGAAACATTCTGAGTCGACTGATGTATGAGCTGGTTAACATTTCTACTTTTCTTTCCTTCTATCTGCGCATCGGCGGGGCGCATGGTAGTTGTATGTATATAAGGAAAAGTGTTTTCAGGAAAATAGGGGGATTTAATCCGAAGATAAAGGTGGCAGAGGAGCAGGAACTGGTTAGAAGAGCCATGAGATTTGGAAAGTTCGCTTTTCTCTTAGACTTGTGTGTTCTAGAGAATTCTAGAAGAATTAAGAAGTGGGGAAAGCTGAAACTATACATGTCTTGGCTTATTGGCACATTCAAAAGCTTCAAAATTTGGAAAAAACAGACATATGAAAAGATAAGGTAAAGTTCGCGCTTACTTGAAATCTTTCCTTACTGCCATCACGTATATCGATGCAATTAACGTCAGAATCAAATATGCAATCAGTCCTAGATGAAACAGCAACACATCTACGCTCGGATAGAACGTTTCCCACATAACTGAGACATATAGGATAGGCGCGCCAAAGACTAATGCTGGAAAGAAAAGGATGGCTACGAGGAAGACTGCCCATCTCTTCATTCTGAACAAACCGTAGGCAGCTATTAGACTTAAGGCGGCTAGAGGTGCAACATGAATAAGACTGAAGTTTGAAAGCGCCAAGATTATGGCTTCGGTTCCCCCCACAATCACGTAGAAAATGGAAACCAGCAGCACTCCCAACCTCTCAACCTTTAGTTTAGACTTTAGCGGCATCTCCGTGTTCCTCTGAACTAACCGCTATGCGATTTTGAACAATAAATTAGTTTCGCACAAACAGCAAAAACAATTTGTGAGAGAAAGCCCTTATAAGTTGAGTCTTAAAGGAGTTAGACACTAATGAGCTATCGTGAATTATTCGTCTCTTCGCCTCCAGTTTTTAGTGGCTTTAAAAAAAGCTTTGAAGAAGCAGAATATGTACTCCTAGGAGCGCCCCTTGATGTCACCAGCACCTTTCGGGTAGCAGCTAGATTCGCGCCTCTCGCCATCAGAGAGGCTTTACCTTGCGAGGAAGGCTACAGTTTCAGAGCGAACGTGGATACTGAAGAATTAAAGGTTCATGACATGGGCGACCTTAATATCTCTGGAAATGTGGAGGAGACTCTGAAAAGGTTGGAGCTGGTTACAAAAGAGCTTTTAGAAGCAAACAAACTCCCTGTGATCATTGGAGGAGAACACACCATAACTCTAGGCGCAATGCGGAGTGTAGGTGGAAACGCTGCGATAGTGAGTTTTGACGCTCATTTAGACCTATTCAATGAATTCATGGGACTAACCATATCCCACGCCACATGGATGCGAAGGCTACATGAACAGGTTCGCCCCGAGAAGATTCTGGAGGTGGGAATCCGTACAGTGCTCAAAGAGGAGTTGGATTACGCAAGAAAGTCTCAAATTCCCTTATTCACGGCACATCAGATTAGGAGGGATGGAATTGAAAAAACAAGTGAAAAAATTAAAGAGCTTCTCAATGGTCATGAAAGAATCTACATTACAATTGACATGGACGTTCTTGATCCAGCGTTTGCACCGGGGGTTCAGAATCCTGAGCCGGATGGGTTGAGCATGAGCATGTTTTTAGACCTTTTGTGCGGTTTGTGTGATAACCGAGTGGTGGCTTTTGATGTGGTTGAGGTGGCGCCTCATTATGATATGGGAGTAACTGCTTTACAAGCTGCGAGAACTATAGTTGAGATGTTATGTCATATAGAGGCAGCAAGAAAAAAGGGATAGCCGGATAAATACACTCTACCATTTTTCTCAGCATAGGCTAAAAATTTCAAATGCACACGCAACGTTGATTTTGAATCTTTATTGCTGGTTCATAATCGTTAATAGAGATGTTTTGAAAATGCGTGAGCACTTGGAGATGACATGATTGGGCAATGCAGATCGTCGAGCAATTCTGCTCAAGCGAATCAATGACTCCATTAGAGGCAAGCAAGCATATTTGCGGGTCAAGTGGAAAAGAAAACAATACGACTAACATTCGTACATCTCAGGCTTCTTTCAGGAGTTTCGCAACGAAGAATCCGTTGCATTCATGAATGTGGGGATAAAGTCTTTGACATTCTGTTTGTCCTCGCAACCCGGGTAAGCCTATTCTCGGCGAAGTCTTCGTTAACGTGAACTCAGGGTGCCACTTTAGGAATCTTTCAATTAACATTTCATTTTCCTCCAAAGTGATGCTGCATGTGGAGTAGACTAGGAAGCCTCCGTCTTTCACGTGTTCTGCGCATTGATTCAACATTTCCCATTGAATTTTTGCCATACCTAAAACAGACCGTTTCAAAAGTCTCCATTTTGCGGATGGCACCTTGTTGAAGACGCCGGTGCTGGTGCATGGGGGGTCCAAAACCACTAGGTCAGCAGAAATTTTTGTTGGCAAAGTTTTGCATAAGTCTGCGAGAATTGGAAAGGCAATTTTGGCTCCCATGCGCTTTGTTTCTCGTTTCCAAACCTTCATTCTTCGTTTCGAATAGTCGATGGAGTATATGTTTCCCTTATTCTCCATTAGTTGAGCTAGATGGGTTGTTTTGGCTCCCGGTGCAGCGCAGATGTCTAGCACGGTCATGCCAGCTTTGGGGCCTGCAACTTCTATGGCGAGGCAGCTGGCTTTGTCTTGAATGAAAAAAAGGCCATTACGAAAGCTTCGTGTACTCATGAGGGGTTTTCTGGTTTTAACCACTTTGTAGACATGTTTGAGACGTTGTGTCTTTTCAAGGGTAATCCCCTCCTTCTCAATGCTTTCCAGAGCAGCTTCTTCAGATGTCTTCAACGTGTTTACTCGTATGTAGGCGGGTGAGATTTCTAGGGCATTTTCTAGGAATTTTAGTGCCTCTTCTCTTCCGAGTAGTTGGAAGCAATATTTGACAAACCATGTGGGATGGTAGGTTGAAAGTGCCACTCGCTCTTCATCTCTTAGCCCCTTTAAAATATCAGAAGGCTCTATGCTTAATATTTCGCCGAGTGCTTCTTCCGCTTCATGCAGTTCACGCCAACCCAAAATTGAGCGTCCCATTCGAGCTATGTTAACTGCCTTTTCAAAGCTGCTGTTGGTCAATTTAGCCTCATACGTATATAGGCGAAGGAAAGCTCGAGGTTTAGGCTTGAAATCGTTGAGAGAATAGGGCGTTAGCATTAAGTTTAGGAGAAAATCAATGAAGTTCTGTCTTCGAACTGTTTCGAATACTAGTTTATGGGCTAATCCAACGACTTTTGCATCCTTTATTTCTAGCTGTTTCGCTGTTTTAGTTAAGGCTAAACGCTCACCTAATCCTTGCTGTTCCATCCTACTCAGTGTTTCAATAGCAAGTTTCCAAGCAGCCCGTAACAATTTACTCTCGGTTGTAAGTGAAGAGGATAAGGATAAAAGGCTTAAGTCGCTCAGTTCACACAACTATTTTAGGTATAAAATCTTACATCTAGATGGGCAGAACAAATGACAGAAAAACAGCTGGACGACTTCTTTGCAACAGCAAAACCCGTGAAAACTAAGCAAACAGAATCTACTTCATCCTCTAAAAATAACGAAATCTCAGAAACCAAGCATGCCGCTTTCCAGTCTATGGCTCCCAAAGAGTTGCCGCCCTCCTATTTCGTATCCGCCACTTATGACGGAGAAAAAGCTTCTGCCCGCATCAAACTATACGAGCCGAAGTCGCAAAAAATCTATTTCTGGTATGATACAACTGGACACAAACCCTATTGCCTCACCAATCTTCCACCCAGCGAACTCGAAAAAATCAGCCGTCTAACCTCACATCCCGGCTTTGACCACTTTGAACCCGTGGAAAAGTATCATCCCCTTCTCGACCAGCAAATAACCATAACAAAGATTGTAGCTAAAGACCCCTTATCCATTGGAGGTCGACCCAGAGGCTGCATACGAGACATCATACCAGAAGAATACCCAAAGATAGCGGGTTTAGAACAAGAAGTAAAGGTTTGGGAAGCCGCCATCAAATATTATCAAAGCTACATTTACGACAACGATTTAGCTCCAGGCATGATCTACAAAATTGAAAACAACAAACTCGTTCCCGTTAGACATGAACCCTCTGAGAAAATGATTAAAAAAATTCATGAAGTATTCCAAAATGAACCTGAAGAGTTCCAGCAATACATAGAAAGATGGGCGAGACTTCTGGAATATCCAGCACCAAAATTCCGAAGACTTGCTCTAGACATCGAAGTTTCCTCGCCGATACCAACCCGTGTTCCCGACCCTACTGAAGCAGCTTATCAGGTGATTTGCGTATCCCTCTTAGGATCTGATGGAAAAAGGAGGGTTCTACTTCTTAGGCGGGAGGGAGTTGAAGAAGGCGATGAAAAACTGCCTTCTAATGTAAGTGTGGAGTATTTTGATTCTGAGGAAAAACTGCTTCTCGCAATTTTCGAAGCAATTTCAGAATATCCCTTCGTTTTAACATTTAACGGAGATGACTTCGACCTTAGATATTTATGGCATAGAGCTCAGAATTTCGGATTAAGTAGAAGCAAAAATCCCATCGAAGTTGGGAGGAGAGTGTGCTTACTTAAAGATGGGGTTCACATTGACCTTTACAAGTTCTTCTTCAATCGTTCTATCCAAATTTACGCGTTTGGTCGAAGATACAGAGATGTAACCCTAGGGGATGTTGGCAAAGCTCTGTTAGGAATAACAAAAATTGAATTAACCAAGCCTTTGACTGAGTTAACCTATACTCAGCTAGCTCGGTACTGTTTGAGAGACGCTGAAATAACCCTCAAGCTCACCACCTTCGACGATGACCTCGTTATGAAACTCATCTTGGCGCTCACCAGAATCAGCAGCATGCCCATGGAAGACGTGAGCAGACAAGGAGTTTCACGGTGGATAAGAAACTTCCTCCACCATGAGCATCGACGCCAAAATACGCTGATACCTAACGCAGAAGATATACTTGCGAGTAAAGGGGCAACCGTAACAAAGGCGGTCATAAAGGGAAAGAAATACAAGGGAGCCATTGTCGTTGAGCCTGTGCCCGGTGTGCACTTTAACGTGAAGGTCATGGACTTCGCCAGCCTATACCCATCCATCATCAAGGTTCACAACTTGGGCTACCAGTCAATTCGTTGCCCCCATAAAGAATGTATGAATAATAAGGTTCCGGAAACTCCTCACTGGATATGCACAAAACGAAAGGCTCTTGAAAGCTTGCTAATAGGTTCGCTTAGGGACCTTAGGGTTAAGTGGTATAAACCTAGGTCTAAGGATAAATCGTTGCCTAAGGAACTGCGAAGTTGGTACAATGTTATACAAAGTGCTCTTAAAGTTATTTTAAACGCAAGTTACGGCGTGTTCGGTGCAGAAACTTTTGATTTGTACTGCCCACCAGTAGCTGAAGCCACGGCTGCTATTGGCAGGCATGCCATAACTGAAACCATAAAAAAGGCTCAGGAATTAGGGATTGAAATTATTTATGGAGACACCGACAGCATCTTCTTGAAAGGCGTATCTCAAGATCAGATTGACGCATTAGTGGGGTGGTCGGAAAAGGAGTTAGGGATGAGGTTAGAAGTGGATAAGGTTTATCGTTATGCGGTTTTCAGTTCCAGAAAAAAGAATTACCTAGGAGTTTTTCCTGATGGAAACGTTGAGGTTAAGGGACTCACGGGGAAGAAGAGGCATATTCCTCTATTCATCAAGAAGGCTTTCGATCAGATGGAGCAGCGGCTTGGTCAAGTGAAGTCGCCAGCGGAATTTGAGGAGGCAAAAAGAGAGATTGAGAAGATAATTCGAGACCGCCATTCAAGGTTAAAGAGGCGAGAGTGGGGAGACAGACCAGATGAGTTGGCGTTTCATGTTGTTTTGGGGAAGCCTCCTAAATATTATAATAAGACTACTCCGCAGCATGTGAAGGCGGCGTTGGAGTTGGAGAAAAGGGGGTATGAGTTGAAGGCGGGTGACCTCATAAGTTTTGTGAAGGTTGTGAAGGAGCCTCATGTGAAGCCTCTTCAGTTGGCTTCTAACAGTGAGATAGATGTGGAGAAGTATGTGAGTTATTTGCAGTCAACTTTTGATCAGGTTTTAGATGCGTTGGGGTTGGATTTTAACGAGATTATTGGATTAACAAAACTCGAACGCTTCATGTGAGAGGAGAGCTATTTAGGTGTATTCTCGAAACGTAAAGCTACACTTGGTGCATCGGAAAAACTGCGTTGAAGACTCATCGCTACCCCTAGTTTGCACCTGCCACACATAAGCAAGATTGTTTCCACATTTAGGACACTCTATCCTAACCGTGGGCAACGTCCGCAGCTTCTGCTCTTCCTTCCCAATCACCGCTATAAGTTCTTGAGGAGAATGCTCTATAGTCTTAGCGACAGCCACCACGGGGGTAGCAGGCTGTTTTTTGTAACCGCATTTTGGACAAGACAGTACAATGGTGCCTTTTTTACCCCTTTTCTTTCGGGTTGGAGTTAACTTCATTCCACATTTGGGACAAAACTCCATTTTTGCACCACCATGTTTCTGTTACTTTCGCACTTCTCCTTCATTTCGAGTCTTTTAAATCTTTCTTATAAAAAGTTGAATAATTAGTGTATTACGTCGTTTTCAACCCCGATTTGGAACAATGAAAACTTAGTTCGCAACTATTCAGCATTTTGCTTCTTTCGAGCAAGCCCAGATGCAATAATATGCGCTACTCTCAACGCCTCTGGAACATTGCTTCGTGTGGAGGTGCTTTTCAGAATCTTTTCAGCATCCTTCTCCGAGACCCCCGCAATCTGCATGTAAACTGGTTCTTCACCCTCTCGAGTATACACTTCAACTATTTTTCCAGCGTTTTCCATCGCTTTCCATCGTCTTTCAGCTTCAGGCAAGTTTTCAAGAGCCGCCTTTATTTCTTCGAAGTTAGGTTTGTCTCGAGTAACTGCTATGACAGGCAACCCAATCATTTTGAAAAGTTTTTTAATATCCACCACGTTAAAACCAGCCAAAGTGACGCCGTTTAACACAACCACTCTAAGCTGGTCGTAGTGCGGTGAACGCTTTATCATAGCCGCTATTTTTTCAGTTGCGTCAGTTCCATCAACCTCAACTTCTGTTCGCATAACCCCGTCAAGCCAGTATCCCCCTCGATAAACAACTCCAACAACATCAACCATCCCCTTAGTGTGAGGAACAAAAACTCCATCATCAACACCTAACACTCTTATCTCAGGTTTCACGGAGCGAAACCTCACGGTCTTCTCGCTACTCATAGGTTGCACCGAGTCTTTTCCCTATCTCCCGCAACAATTGAGTTAACGCTTCAGCAAGGTCTTCACTTCTACCCATAATTCTTAAGCAGTCCTCAAAACCTACGACATCTCGTAACCAAGCATATACTATTAATGCTTCAGCAGCATCCCCCTGCGCATGACGGTCAATTCTCCCAGGCAACATTTTTCTCAAACCAGACTTCCTTACAGCCTCAGCTAAGATTCTATTATTCACTTTGACGCCCACTGGTTTCCGAAGTTTTCGTGATAATGCCAAAGAGTGAACAAAATTTACATACATGTCGCCGAGTCCAGCCAAATCCTTATCGAGCAACACCTCCTGAAGACTCTTGTATTTTTTTAAGAATTGACCCGCCCCTATTTTTGCTGCCATTGCTTTAACGCTCTCTCAAAGGATTTCTTGAACTCCTTGTTTTGGCTCTGCACTTTCTTCGCCGCATCTATCAACGCAGCCTCTGGCTTTCGCTTTCCTTTGGTATGAACATAAACCGTTGGGTTAGAAATAAGAGGATGTTCTATGTTATAACCAGCCATCTCAATAGTCTCGTCTTCCAAAAGAGCCTTCTGTAACAAGTTGCAAAAAGTGTGACCTTCACCCTCGATTTCTATTTTTAACTCATTAGAAGTTTTCTTCAAAACCTTGATTTCCACCTTTTTCCCTCCAACTAAATCTCCGCTTTACCATAATCGGACGCAACTTTTCGCTTTTCAATTTTACCACAACGAGGACATCGCATTCTTTGTCCCATTAAAGGCAAAAGATGTCCGCATCTGGAGCAGAAGGCATAGACAACACCGAGATTTTTATCCGCAGTCGACAGATGGAATACCCTGTTTGTATCACTAATCACCTTAGCCCGCATTAAATCACCTCTTTTGCACACCTCAAACATGTTCTCAACGAAACCTGGACTTACATCCGAAATATGTAGGACACCGCTAAAGAAGCCAGCTATCGTAGTTTTCCCAACTTTTGATATACGAAGAATAGCCGTTTTACTCTGTACATCCAATACTTGACCAAAAACGATACTGCCTACCTTCGGAACAGCCACCACACGAACCATTGGATACACTGAAACTTTTTTATTTAACATATCTATAAGTGTGCGTCCAGTAATTTCAGAATATACAATACCTTGCTCAGCATATGTTCCAGAGCCAGGTGAAAACTCTTCAATCACCCCAAGTCGTTCTCCTGGCGTAACGAATTGCCCGCTTTTTGTTCTTGATTCAGACATGTTTCACATCTTCTATTTGATATAAGTTAATCTTCAGCACATCCTTTTCTTTCTGTTGAAACTTCTATCTCCATGGGTAAGTTGCTTGTAACCTTTCCTCTAAGCTTCTCAATAAACCTTTTGATACAGCTGCTTCAAATAACCATATCATTTCCCGTTTCAAACCATTCAATTATTGACTTAAATAACTTTGATAGGTTTAGGTTCTGAAGACCAAATGCCATGCAAATTGCATCTCTCCACAGCAATCAAAGGATGCCCATGTTTCAGCATCACTACCATCTTTACTTTCGGGTCGCTGAACTCAGGGGTAAACTCGGCTCTTCCTAAAAATGTGTTGCCAGAGTAGAGTTCAACCCACTGGATGAAGTGGCCTAATGTATTAGGATGTTTCATGTATTTTCCCACCTCAACTGTAACTTCGAACGGTTCTCCTTTATTCACCTTTTCTGGCGCGTCAATGACTGGAGTGTGTTTCTTCTCAAGGTCTGTCATGTTTTCCTTATCTTTCACGGTGTTTACTCCGCAGAAAATATCGCCTTCACATGTATACTTATACATCTATTCACCTCCCCTCTCTTTTATTATAATGCCATTCTTTATCAACTATTTCGTGGTCCTTTATATATTATGTAAAATACCAAGGCTCTCTAGAAGTTTCATCCAAGCCCATACTTAGGTTCAGTTCTTGCATGTGCCTCCGCATGATGAAAACCGATTCCCCTTTGCTTATGCGCTGAAGCACCTCTTTAAAATCGATTTCTGCAACTTGAAAAACTTCAACGCTCGGGTATTCATCATTTTTCAAGAATAGCAGTTGAAATTCCAGAGACCAGATATGTGGCTACTTCCACTGGGGACCATATGATTATGACTGAGATATGGACAAGAGATGGAAGAGAACTCACGAAATTGATATCCAACCGTATAGGAAATATAAAAGGCATTAAGAAAAATTGTCTCGCCATCATCCTTGAGAATTGAAAGAATAGCTTCATCGTCATCATTTAGCTGTTCCTTTAATTATGTACAAATCAACAATAAATTCATGTTTCCGCTTTCTGTGAAAATCAAACATATACGGAATAGTCATCAACATGGCATACACAGCCTCAATTTTTCCACCACGCTTCTCAATGAACCTTTTCAAAAAAGGTGAGGGTGGAACTGGTAAGAATCTGGTCCCGCTTCCTCTCAACTTTTTAATGAAATCTCGATTGCTCTCTCCACTCTTATGAAGAGAGTAAATTCTATGACCCAGCGCTAGGGACTTCTCTAAAAACTTTCGATCTGCACCTTTTCTCTGCACGCCAAAGGGAGGATTCTGCAGAACCGTGTCAAAAGAACCGTGAATAGCATCAACATCCGCCAAGACCCAATGTGTCTTCTCTTTCACATTCATTTTTTCCGCATTTTTGTACGCTGTCTTTATTGCCACCCGATCAATATCTACGCCAAACGTTTCTTTTGCTCCGATAAGGACAGAGCCAATTGCGAGTCTTCCTGTGCCGCATCCTAGGTCCACTATTGTCTTATCAATGATGTCGTTGTTGGTGTAGGCGGCTATGTATAGGATTTCCGCTGCAGTTTCTGGAGGAATTGTGTATTGTTCTAGATAGGCTTTAGGCGTTGGGTGAGGCTCTATCTTTGAGATCGCCTTTTCTAGGTCTAGCTTTCGAACCAGCCTTTTCTGCATAATTCTTCCCAGTTCATCTCCCCCAACACAACAAGCGCTTCGTTTAGTGTGAGAACAGGTTTAAGAAATTTTGATGCTTCGTCCAGTGCCACTCGAGGGCAAGCGGTGTTAACAAACGCTTCTATGTCAGGGAACTGCATTAGAGCATTCGGAGTGATTTCCCTCGCCGCGAGTAATGTTGCGTTTCTCCCGTTTTTCTCCAGTTTTTTCTTTATCTTTATGGCGGCATCTAATCTTTTTTGCCCAGTCTTTAAGCCAACTAGCACTCCAAAGCTTTTCGCTTTCTCTGCTTCACAAATGCTTGCCCATCGTTGTCGAATTATCTTCTGAGCCTCCTTCTCAATAGAATATGCTCTTTTTTCAAAGGGATCAGCGACGATCGTCGGTTTTGCGGTGGCTAAAGTTGCACCTATAGCGTGAAATCTGCCGCCTCCAACGAAAAGAAACGCTTCAACATCTTTTGACACGGATTTAGCGTTGCTGTAGTCACAGCCAGTTACTTGTCCAGCATATTTCAGTCGTCCCATGTCTCCAATTGCAACCGTTTTTCCAGCCTTGAGGAGCAACTCTTTAGTTTCATCGAGTAGGTGGACGTGTTGTATGGTTGTTATTAATCCGATATTGCTCCAGCATTTGAGGAGAGAAACTGCTTTCTTCACTGCTTCTTTAATATCGACTTTTGCCTCTGCTTCGATGTAAACTGTTGGCACTTGTTCTTGTTTAACCATCTCGGTGTGACCATAATGTACAATTAGATCAGCGTCTAAGCTTTTGGCGTCAAATGTGGCTAAGTCGCATGCTCCATAGCATGGGTCAGCGGAGACCACAGCTAATGCACCAGCCTTTTCAGCAATAGATGCCAAGTGAGATCCCTCTTTTTTTAATCCTTCAGGGAGTTGTATGAGAACTCGTTTGGCTCTGCGTTTGCTTATCTCTTCTTTGAGTCTTTTCTCTTCGAGGTTAAATGTCGTGGCTTTCATTTAGTTTTACCAAATGTGACTTAAACAAATAATGATTAGTTGCTTAACAAAGGATTTTAGCTAATGGATTCATCCCACTCTGAAGCCCAACCTAGCTTAGAGCCTTTCGCTTCGTGAGATTTAACATGTTCCCGCGCTTCAGCCAGCTGTTCGAGCATCATTTTCCGCTCAAGACTCGCTACTAGCTGCCTTGTTTTAATAACAGCATCTGCATTCACGGATATACTATCGATGCCGCAGCGAACGAGAAACTCTGTGAAGTCAGGCAGATTGGATGGACCTTCCCCACAAATGGAAACGGTGCAACCGTGCTTATGAGCCACTTTAATTAAGTGAGCAATTATCCGTTTGACAGCAGGGTCCCGCTCGTCAAAGTATCCCATTGACCCAAGACGTTCTGAGTCGCGGTCAATCATTAGGATGCCTTGCGTCATGTCGTTGGAGCCTATGGAGAAGCCGTCGCAAAGTTTTGAAAATTCATCTGCCATTATTGCGATGGCTGGGGTTTCAGCCATAAACCATACTTTGAAGTCTCTGGATTTTTCAAGGCCTTCTTCTTTCATGATTTTTAGGCATTTTTCTGCTTCCCATGTAGTTCTAATTACTGGCAGCATAACCCACACGTTTTTCAGTTTCCATTCTTCTCTACACTTTTTGATTGCTTTGCATTCCAGTCTGAACGCCTCTTCGTACCATTCGCTTATGTATCTGCTTGCTCCTCGCCAGCCAAGCATTGGGTTTGCCTCAACTATCTCGTATTTCTCTCCACCCTTTAGGTCTCTGTACTCATTAGTTTTGAAGTCGCTGAACCTTACAACAACGGGGCGGGGCTGTATTGCCCTCGCAACTGTGGCAATTCCATCTGCCAGTTTATCTACAAATTTGTTGCCTTGTCCTATCTCGAGAAGATAAAGCGGATGTTCTCCTATGTAGCTGGCTAGAATGAACTCGATGCGCATAAGCCCTATTCCATCGAAGGGCAAGTCCTTGTACTGCTCAATCATGTCGGGAACGCCAAGGTTGAGGAGGATTTTTGTAGCGGTTACAGGAGCGGATGCAAGCTGAACTGAACCAGTTGCAGTTGGTGTTGGGGCAGTAGGCTTCATGTACTCAAGAGCTCCTTCATACACTACACCACTTCGCGCATCTACGGTATATTCTTTGCCAGTAACTAGCATTTTTGTGCCATTTTCGGTTCCAACAATGCAGGGGATGCCTAATTCGCGGCTCACAATGGCAGCATGACAGGTTATGCCTCCCTTATCCGTGACTATGGCTCCAGACAGCCTCATGAACGGCACGTAGTCTGGATTGGTCATTGTAGTCACCAAGATGTCTCCTTTTTTCATGAGTGTTGATGCATCTTCAGGTGTTAAAACGACCTTTGCTGTACCAATTACCGTGTCTCTTTTGCCAGCCGCTATGCCTTTAACAACGACCTTTAACTCTGCTGGTCCAGTGGCTGGAGTAGATGGCTTCGGCGCTTCGATTTCAGATGGCACCTTCTTTACACTCCACACGGTTTCGGGTCTAGACTGTACAATGAAAATGTTTTCTGGGAAGGGAAGGTCCTTGTCAATTGCCCACTCGATGTCTTGAGGCTGTCCGCCGTAGAGCTTCTCTACGCGCTTAGCGAGTTCACCGAGTTTAGCGATTTCTTCGTCGGTTAGGCATGGTTGTTCCTGTCGTTTAGGTGGTACATCAGCATGTATAGTTTTGCCAGTTTTTGGGTCTCGAATGTACTCAACTGTTTTTTTCTGAATCTTTTTCTCAATAACCTTCAGAGTCTCTTTGTCCAGAATGTAATCGTCTGGAGTGACAGCGCCGGAAACAACCGATTCGCCTAGTCCCCAGTTGCCTTCAATAACTATTTGGTTTGGTTCTCCGGTTACAGGATTTATGGTGAACATGACACCTGCTGCTTTGGCGTTAACCATTTTTTGTACGCCTACACTGATGAGAACTTGTTCGTGTTTGAAGCCCTTCCGGGTTCGGTAGAAAATGGCTCTAGGCGTGAACAGGCTTGACCAGCATCGTATCGTCTTCTGAACAAGGTCATCAGCTCCCCTAACGTTTAGGTAAGTTTCTTGCTGTCCCGCAAAGGAGGCGCCTGGTAGGTCTTCGGCTGTGGCGCTAGAGCGTACAGCTACGAGCACGTTAGTTAATTTTGTTTTTTTGCTGAGTTTTTTGTAGGCTTTTTTGATGGCTTCCTCGATTTCGTTTGGCATGGGGGTTGTTTCAATTATTTTACGAACTTTTCTAGATGCCTCCTCAAATTGGCTGGGAGTTTCAACGTCGGTAACGGTTTCCTCAATTGTTTTGTATATTTTTTCGGCGATGCCAGTTTCTGTAATGAATTTCTTGTAAGCTTGAGCGGTCACTGCGAATCCGGGGGGAACAGGTATTTTTGCTTGAAGCATTTCACCTAGATTTGCAACTTTGCCGCCGACGATGGGAACGTCTTCTTTTCCTATGTCTTCGAACCAGACTATAAGTTTCTCTTTTGATGATGAACTTTTTCCCAACGAGATTTACCTCCAATTAATCCGCCGTTTTCTCAACAACTATTCGACAAGTTATGGGCAGTTTAGCTCCTCCTCGTCTTAACGCTTCCTTAGCCGCTTCAATACCATCTTCATTCACGTTGGCGGTCATGATGGTTTGATTTGATTTTACTCGTGCAGCGGTTCCTATTGGTTTGCCAAAAGCATGTTTCATCCCATCCTGTAGTCGATCTGCGTGTGCTCCGAAAATCATTTTGTTTTCTCGAAGCACAGCGTGGGGATATGGTAAAATCCGTAAACAGTAATTATTGGTTCCTAATTTGCCGGAGAGAACTTGATTTGCTGCTATGCGTGCCGCTTCTAGGGCGTTGTGGCGGATTTGTGCCTCTTTGCGGGCTATCAGAAACGCTTGGTACTCAAATTTAGCTGTGGAGTCGCCCATGGTGAACTTTGTTATTCTTGGTTGAGGAGAGCCACGAATATACTTTTTTCTAGTGTAAGGCTGCCCTTTTACTCTTCGATAGTTGCGTGCTTTCACGGCGTTTCCCTTCTTCAGCTTTGTACGCTGAATATTTAAAGAATATGCTAATGCTCGGTTTATTAAAAGTATGGATTTACGTTCTAGAATGTTCTTATGCTTCATTAACGGATTATTTCTTAAACCACATTTTAGCCAGTTCATCAAAGTTTGGAAACAATTCCTTTAAGATTGGAATGTACATTTTTTTCTCTTCTTCAGTTACATATTGGAACTGGTATGGTCCATCGTACGGAGACGGGTCGCCTTCTCTAGTTATGAATTCGATGTGCATGAACGGGTCGCCTCGTTTAATGGTTATTGGTCGTCTGTCGTTGCTTAGGTTAACGAGTTCTAGAGCTAGTCTTCCTATAAAGCCGCTGTGAACCTTGGCGGCGTTAAGAAAGGATAGCCCCATTCTTCCATACTTGCTCTTTGCTGTTAGGTGAGCTACGTATTGGGGTGGAGTGAACACAACTTCGTAGGAGATAAGGTTTATATGTTCCAGATAATGCAGTGTGGTCTCTTCTCTTACTGTTAAAACGTATCCGTCGCCGTCCAAGAGGTTGTAGTCGAAGGGGTAGATGCACTTGTACTTTTCGATTAGTTCTATTAACTTGCTTTTGCCAACGATGCACATGTAATTCTCACCTTGACCTAGCAATAGATACATTTGTTTTATTTACTTCTTTTTGTGAGTTTCATGTGTAATCCACGTTAATGGCAGTATCATAATTTTAGCTATCCGCAACCATGCTTTTTCTATTGTAATTCTTTTCTGAAGTAAGCTTTAAATCAAAGAAATACGAAATGAAGCATTCTAAAATAATTGAGAAGTTGATGATTTATGGTTAAGGTGGAAGTTGACCTCGATAAGTGCGATGGAAACGGAACCTGTGTAGACGTTTGTCCAGTTGATGTCTTTGAGCTTCAAGAAATCGAAGGAAAAACTAAGGCGGTAGTGGTGGATAATGACGCATGCATCGTATGTAGAGCATGCGAGGTTCAATGCCCAGAGCAAGCAATAACAGTCACAGAGTAGCTTCGATTACAACTATGGTTTCAAAAGCAACTTTCTTTTGGGCAACCACTCGTGCACAGAATCGTTCTTCCCCAAGGTTTTGCATGGTTTCCTCCAAATTGGAAAGAGTTGATTGAACCAGAAGAATTCTCCCACCCTTCTTCAAATAGCTTGGCGCTTGCAATATGAATTGGTCAATGAGTTGCCTTCCAGTCGGTCCACCAGCCCAAGCCCGTTCTATCCAATTCTTCTCTTCTCTCATTTCCGATGGCAAGTATGGGGCGTTAAAAATAATCAGGTCGAATTTTTCCTTTTTCTTTACTGCACTGAACAAATCACTTTGCAACAGCTCCATTTTCTCTGCAACACCATTGAGCTTTGCGTTCATTTTGGCGCAACGAACTGCGAGAGGATTAACGTCTACGGCTACAACTCTTCTTGCCCTTTTAGCTGCGAGTATTCCTAGTATTCCACATCCAGTTCCCATATCTAGCACAACGTCGTTTTTGTTTACAACAAGATTTTCTGCGAGAAGGAAAGTGTCCTCTGCAGGGAGGTATACATCCTTAGAAACGTGAAACGTATACTCATCAAAGAATATCTTTCTCATGTCTTTTTCGGACAAAATCATTGGTCAGAGCCCCAAAATCTTCTGGTGCCAACTCTCTCACCCTCTTATCATGAAAGAGTAGCGAGTCCGCCACTTTCATCACATTTTCTTTCTCTACCCACCGGCGCAGAAAAGGAATGACAGCGTTTCTAACCTTCTTGTTTCGTTGATTAAACAATGTCCGCACAAGTTGAAAAAAGACTTCCTCGTCTTCCACAGGAAATGGCGGCTTTTCTCTTGGTTTTAAACGCACAATCATAGAATCTACATCTGGAGGCGGATAAAACAGGCTTCTAGACACATAATCTAAGAGTTCTGCTTCAGCCCGATAATAGGTGTTAACGGTTAGTCTTCCGTAATCTTTAGTGCCCACAGATGCTGTCAGTCTCTCCGCAAACTCTTTCTGAAACGTTAACACAGCACAGTTAAACTTTCTTTCCAGAAGCCAGAAAAGCAGAGGAGAAGAGATGGAGTAGGGAGGAGTGGAAACCAACTTGTCAAACTGGGGAACAGAAACGCTTAGTACATCTCCCTCGATGATGGCTACATTATCCAAGCTACGAAGCTCACTCCTCAATATTTTTACCAGTTTAGAATCAATTTCCACAGCGATAACCTTCTTACATGCTGAAGAAAGAAGTTGCGTGAGAAAGCCTAGTCCAGCGCCCACCTCCAAGACAATGTCATCCTTTTTTACAGAGGCATAAGAAATCATCCTTTCTAACAAAGCAGAATCTATCACAAAATTTTGACCTAAACGCTTCTTTGGAAAAACTCTATATTGACGAAGGAGACGCCTCGCCCTCTGAAAGAGAGGCATTTTTCCATCACTAGAGCGCCCGTGTAAACAGTCTATGTTTGCTTTCGCCAGCCAGTTCCTCCAAAATCCTCTTAGCAATCAGTTTAGCGGGGTTAGGCATATTAGCACGTTGTTGCAAATCCTCAAAATTCTTAAAAGGTTCTCTGTCTCTTTCATCAAGAATCTGCCACATATACTTTTTCCCAATGCCTGGAATAAGCTCCAATGCATGCATTCTAGGAGTAATCGCTTGAGCATTATTGAAAAAGTTGACAAACCAAGTTTCACGATTGAGCACAATTTTCTCCAAAACCGCAGGCAACTCCATCTTAGCGGTGCTAGTTAACTCATCGTAGCCAATTCGACCGATAATATAAGTGATTTCATCTCGAGCGTCTTTCCCAACGTAAACTCTGTCAGAAGTCTTGAGAACAACGCCTTCCTTCACAATCGCCTCAAGAAGAGTGAAATATTCTTCTCCAACAACCTGAACTAAAGCACCCGCCCGATAACCTGGTCTCGCTCCAGGTCTTCCATGGGGCAAAAAGTCAAGTACATACGCATGCTCTTCGTATCTTTTCTCCATACTCCCCGCGCCCACACTGTAATAGACTATTTGAAAAAGTCCCTTATTCCTTTTTTCTATGCTTATCTAAAAAAGCTAGGATTTCCTTCAGCTTAGAGGTCTCCACAATTCTGCGACCTCCAGCTAAAAAAACTCGAATTTCCTCCACGCTCTCTGGCATACAATTAACCAGCTGAACAGCTTCCTCCTCTTTTAACTCAAACTTCTCTACGAGTTCGGTTGTGAGTTTTTCTGCTGTTTTAGAATCAACTTTAGAGAATTTTGAGGCATAATCTAATGACCTTCGTTGGAACTGGTCGAGTTGTTCCTCACCTATTGATTCCAGTATTTCCTTTGCCTCTGGAATCGTAATGATTCGTTCCTTTATTGCCTTTTTTGGCATAGTTAAGCCTCTCTATGAGGTTCAAGATGTTCGGGGCGTACAATTATTTCTTTAACAGCCTTCCCCTGTGTAACGTTTACCACGTAGGCTCTACCTTTTTTGTTAGTTATAACACCGATTTTTCCATGATACCTTCGATGAGGCATGCCCTTGTGGACACTTGAGTTAATTTTCACCACCACTTTTTGTCCCGACTTGTATTCATGAAGGATTTTGCTGAGTCCTACTTTCCCCCGCTCTCTAGGTTTCTTCCTTAGAAGAGAGCGTGTTTTTTTGCGGTAACCTTTAGATTTTCCCGGCATTAATTATCCCTTCACGATTACGTTTAAAACGTCCAGCTCTAGAGGTTTAGCTTTAGCGCTAACTAGATTAGCCACGTTTGGGCTGGTTCGTCCCTCATCACCAGTTATCAGTTCCTTGATGTAAAGTCCCCCTTGACAGTGTATTCTCATTTCCACACTGTTAGGTGTCAACCTCTTTATCTTAGCCTCATATATGTACTTTTCTCGAACACAATCTGCTCTCCGATGCAAAACACGTAAAGGCGTTTGTTGATGAACCATAGTGTTAGTCAACGTTTTCTCCAGAGTCTCCAATTCTTCATCTGAAATATCTCTGTCAAACCCAACGACTACTCTGTAAACTTTCTCTCCCGCCTCGGCTTTCTTCAACTTCCTAACAGTATCTCTACTAGCAAAATGCAGATTCAGAACTGCCACTTTACCCTTCGCTTGCCTATTGATGGTTTCTGCGAGACTCTGCAAGTCTATAAGTCGCTTTTTAGGCTTCTTAACCTCCATAACGAAAGGTCTGCCGCGTCCTAACATGCGAGCGTCAACATCTTCCCGTCCAGCCGCATGAAACGAAACGTCTTCTCCACCGGTCTTTTGCAACATTGGTCCAGCTATGATCTCTTCAACGGATTCTTGATACATTTTTCCAGTTCCACCACATTTTGGACAGCCTTTCCCTCCACATTCATTGCAAACCCATTTGGATTGAGGTATGCCCCGAGCGAGTTTTTTGTATCTTCCTGCGACGTACAATGGATTGGCTTTAATCGTGACTTTTTCGGTAAATGGATTGACTAGGATTACTATGTCTGGTTTTTTGTAGTCCGCTGGTTTTTGTGTGATTTCAGAGATTTTTTTCCCTATGTCGCGGCTGAACTCGTTTCGCATGCTCTCGCCGTGTCTCACTTCAAATTCTGCCTTAAATTCGTCTTCTCTTTCTTCTATTTTAGTGGGCAGCTCCACTCCAACAAGAAACGTAGCATATTCATAGTCTTTCAATTTCTTTAAAGAGCGCTCCACTAGTTCGCTTATGGACTCAAATCGTCCCTCACAAAGATAGCATTCTCGCCTTTTTCCAGCTCTTTTTCTCAGTTTTCCTAATATTTCAGCCGCCATGCTAAAAGACCCGTTAGTCGCTAGAGTTTTCAGGAGGAAGATTCCTGCTTTCTTCCCTGTTAGCGCCTGTTGATGCCCCTTCATTGTTAAGAGAAGTTTGATGGCTTCGCCACGACTTTGGTCAGTTAGCCCGTAGCCTAAGAGAGCGAACTGTCTCCCTAGGCAATGACTGCAAAGGGGATATTTCTCCAGCATTTTCTGCGCCTTTTCAAGCAAATCCATAAGTTTTCCTCTTTTTCGCTACGGTTTTTTGACAGCCCCTAATTTCAAAGCGTCTCTACATTGATTTCGGAAACTTTTTTCCAAGGAACGGAAACTTTTTCCTCCGCAGAGTCTTCATCATCTTTTTCATCATGGAATACTGTTCAAGAAGTTCTTTCACTTCCTTTTCAGTGGTTCCGGAACCACGCGCCACGCGTCTTATTCGAGATGACGTAAGGATTTTCGGTTTTTCCCTCTCCTTCGGAGTCATGGATTGGATGATTATTCGCCATTTTTCTAGACGGTCTTGAGCAGTATCCATTATTTCGTCGGGTATGTTGTAGGAGAAGCCAGGAATCATTTTTAAGAGACGCCCGATTGGACCCATGTTTCTCATGGCTTCGAATTGTTCATACATGTCTGTTAAGGTGAATTTTCCACTTAGGAATGCTCGCATCTTTTTTTCGGGTACTTTCACTTCTGCTTCTCGCACTTTTTCGAGAAGGCTTTCAAGGTCGCCCATACCCAAGAGTCTGCCTACAAATCTTGATGGAACGAAGGGTTCTATGTCGTTGATTTTTTCTCCTGTCCCAATGAATTTTATTGGCGCTCCGGTTGCTGCAACGGCTGAGAGGGCGCCTCCTCCCCTTGCAGAGCCATCTAGTTTTGCAACGAAAATTGACCCTATAGGTGTGGCTTCGTTGAATGCTTTGGCTTGTATCGCTGCTTGTTGACCAATGGTTCCGTCGATAACAAGAATTGTTTCGTCTGGTTTGATTTTCTTTTCCAGCATCTTCATTTCAGCGATTAGGCTTTTTTCATCCTTGTGTCTTCCAGCAGTGTCGATGATGACTACATCTTGGCTGTTAAACTTCTTCAATCCTTCCGACGCAATTTTTATGGCGTTCTTTGCTTTTGGGTCTCCATATATGGGAACGTTTATTCGTTTGGCTAATTGTTCAAGCTGTGCATAAGCGCCGGGTCTAAACGTGTCCGTGCAGATTAGCGCTGTTTTTAATCCTCTCTTCTGGAAGTATCTCGCCAGTTTTGCGGCGCCTGTGGTTTTGCCTGAGCCTTGAATTC
>Ga0180300_10000279_pt1 | contig 21954 bp, 19 predicted proteins | sample GuaBasSediGuay15_FD_121798 | JGI IMG/M metagenome (GOLD analysis project Ga0180300, IMG submission 121798) | Subseafloor sediment microbial communities from Guaymas Basin, Gulf of California, Mexico - Guay15, Core 4569-2, 21-24 cm | ecosystem: Environmental > Aquatic > Marine > Hydrothermal...
GAAATTTCCAGAGCCAAGGTCAAAACCAAAGTGTTCCTTTTTCTTCCTTGAATACCATGTGATGGGGGAGTCCACCACTGTCTCATATCCATACCAGTCCTTTACCTGTGCAGTGAAGCCAGCGTAATAGTGCAGAAATTGGGGTTTAAGCCTGATACCGTAAATATCGGCTCCATCATTGATGGAGTTGGAGTAAAAGAGCATATTTTCTCCATCTGAAAGGTAGATACCTGTATAGTCCCTTCCCAGTGAATCCCTGTATTTCCCAATATCACCTACAATGTGGAAGGGGTCATCACTTTTAAGGGCGTATGTGTTGTAAAAGACACCAAGATGTGTTTTCCCGCTTCCGTAGCGTGCCTCAGCCCTCTGGAGGTATATTGAACCTGAGTACCTGAGTCTTGTCCAGGCCTCAACAGAGGATAGAAACAGGTTTATGTCAAAGATAACATCAATGTCCATGAGAGAGAGGGAGTCTGTCTCATACAGCATCATCATCCTGTTTACCCCACTGAATGATATGGAGGATGTGTAGGGCATGAGGACATCACCGTTTTTATTCACAACAATCACAGAGTTCTGGTATCCTCCGCTCACAACGGGATTGTCAGGGTCAGAAACCCATTCCCCGTCCACAATGTACTTGTACTCGTATCTTCCAGGTTTCAACTCTATCACAACTGTCCAGAACCCATTCTCATCCATCTCCATGGGGGTTCTTCCCCAGCCATTGAAATCACCAGCAATGAACACTGTCCTTGCATCAGGAGCAAAGTATGTGAACCTGACACCTTCATCTGTGTTTATGGGAAAAAGGGCAAGTAAAAGAAGCATTTTCCCTCCTTAAAAGTAGTATTTTAGAATCAATCTGACTCTGTTCACGGTTGTAATCCCCTCCCTGTCTGCAATATCACCATCATTCACCAGATCAGCATCTGTATGGGATGGTTCACCGTATTCAAGATAGATTTCAGAGTTTGATACGGGTGGCCTGTAGGCAATCTGGAAGAATGCACTCTCCCATGCAGTGCGCTGGTCCTCACCAAAGGCAACCCTTGTGTAAAACCACATGCTTTGAGAAAGGTTCAATTTCCCTTCAATGCCAAATATAGACCTCTGCCCAATTGAGTACTCAACATTTTTAACACCTATATCCTTGATTTTGTACTGGAATTTAAGCCTTCCTGTTTTTCCCTCTGCTACAACTTCAAAGAATGCGTGCTTCCATACATCCCCAAATCTGTCCCTTGTTACATCATAGCAGGTCTTGAAGGAGATGTTATTTACAAACTCAACATAGGCTTCAAGGTAATACCAGTACCTGTTCAGGTTTTCCCTGTATGTTTTCCCTGTGATTGTGATAGCCCTTCTTGGCAGCAGGTAAGAGATTTCTCCATATACTCCCCGCTTACCCTGATTATCAGTCCTTGAGGAGTTATATTCATTTGAGAGTTCGTCACGGAAATTCATACCATAAGAATATGCCTTGCCAAGAATAATGAATGGACCAAGTGGGACAATTCTGAGTTCCATTGCCCCTGCAAGATTTTCAGAATCAGGTGTATCAGGGTGATACAGGTTTTTTGCAATCTCACCCCTGAGTTCAAAGGGTCTTTTGAATAATCCAATACGTACTGAGGCTACCTCATTGAAGGAAGATACCCAGTCCTTTTTCAGGTAGAGAAGACCCCATGTGAGAAATCCTTCATATTTTTTCAGGTCCCAGATGATTGCCTGAGCCTTCTCTGTTACAGTGTATCGTGAGAAGAGGAAGCCAGAGGCATAACCCCTTTTCCACAGGTCACATCTAACCCCTTCAGCATTGGCTCCATAGGATTCGTCCCTCACTCTTTCAGATGAAACAAGATAGAGGAGGGGAGAGTCAAACCAGTGCCTATCCTCAGCCTTGAATGTGGCGATGGAGAAGAAATTTCCCTGGAATGTGAGGTGCATTCTTTTAAACTGAATCTTACCAGGTTCAAAGGAGAGTGCTGTGTATGTTTCTGTCCTTCCAGGTAGTTTGTAAAGAAAACCCATCTCACCATAATTCTTTTCCTGATATAGATTCCAGTACTCCCATTCAGGACTGGTGTACTGGTATTCAAACCATCCGTGAAATTCACCCAGTGAAAGAATGAGCAGAATCATAGTCTCCACCCCACAGATACAATGGTTGTTTCTCCAAGGTCAGAATTCGTGAGAAAGCCCATCTCAATATCAAATCGTGGATTGTGGAGATAAAGCCCAATTGCAGGTCTCCCATTCATCCAACCGGCACTACCTGATATAACCCTGTTCACAATGAATTCCACCCCTGCATAGAATTTTTTAAAGTCAGGGGTTGTCTCAAATGAGAGGGAGCCACCTGAGGTGATGAATCCGAACCCAAGCCTCTCCCTGCTTAATGCAAAGGCAAATCCTCTCAAAGAGAACCTTATTCCAGCATTCCAGTCATAGTTCAGTATAAATGATTTTGAGGCAGGTGCAGATTCGTACTTCTGTGAGAGTGAAACTCCAAATATACCATACTTTATACCTATTGCACTGATAACACGGGTATAACCCCTGTTTACCCGTGTTGCATTCAAGCCGAACCCAAGATTTACCCCTTTGAGAATAAATGAGGAATAAAGGTCGCCCTTGTAAAAGTCTTCAATGTTGAAGGGTCTGTAAAAGGTGATATGAACAATTCTTTTGCTTATGGAGGCAGGGTTTATAAAGATGTTTTCTGGCCTCTCCATCGGAGATATAGCACCACCCATTCCTGTTAGATATGCAGTTGAAGAGAGTATGAGAAGAAGCATTCAGTACCTCACAAATGCCTTTTTCAACATTCCCCTGTTTTCAGATGTGTAGAATTTCAGGATATATATGCCTTTATCAAGGTCATGGATGTCCCAGGAGTATTCAATGAAGTCTGTTCTTAAACCTTCAATAACATTCTTTAAGAATCTTCCTTCCTCTGTGAAAAGTGCAACTGTGAGGGTTGCTGTGTCAGTGAGTTCAACATGTATTGTCACAGGACCTGTCTGTGCAATGTCAGGTCTTATATAGACACTTTTGAATTCAGGGAAGGAAACCTTATATTCCTCTGTTTTTGATACATCTACAGGTGCAATTAGAGAATCAGGCACACCATCCCCATCACCATCAATTGTTATCTCCCTGAAGATATTTATGATAGCACTCCCGCTTCCCCTGACAGATGGGTCATCAGGCATTACATCTCCAGCACCTGCATAATCACCACCACATATGAGTGCAGTTAAAGATATTTTCTGAGGATTACCAAGCACTTCAAATGGTATGGCAACCTCAAGGAAATTCTTTTCTCCAGGACTGCCCGAATTTACACCTCTGTATGATACAGGGGATGTATTCTCACCTAATTTCCTTATACCACCCAGGGAAAGGTCACAGTTCCAGAGTGCCACAAGGAAGTCAGGTTTTGCTCCACTGAATCTTACATCCCTTGGATACCAGTCAAGCCCATTGGCATTATCAATCCCACCAGTCTCTGTATCAAGAAATATGAGCAGGGCATTATTATTCAGTGTATAAGAGCAACCTATAAAGAGGGTCTCTGCATTCCATGTGAGGAAGAGGGTGTCAAGTTCATTCTGGCTGCTCCAGTATGAGTCATTTGCATTGTCAATAACCACAGCCTCTTCAGGGGAGAAGTCATTCTCTCCATCAATCTGGATAGAATGGAAGGTTTCAGGGTAGAGGAGGAGTGTAAAAAGGCTACTTAATACCAAAAATTTCCTCATTCACCCTCCTGGTGGCATCCTTGAGTGCCTGTTCAGGTGTCTTTTTCCCATAAAGGGCTGATTCTATCTCAGGATTCACAATATTCTCCACACCCTGATAATCAGGTATAATGGGTCTTGGAACAGCCTCTTTGATTGCCTCTGCAAATATCTTTATATAGGGGTGCCTCTCAAAATCTATATTCTCCATACTTTTAACATTCACAGGTAGTTGGCCAAGTTTGTTTGCCCACAGGGTCTGGATGTTTTCAGAAACGAGGAACTGGAGGAATTTAAGTGCTTCTTCAGTGTGTTTTGACCTTTTGAAAATCACCATATCCGTTCCACCAATGGGGGTTGGCCTTCCATACCTTCCTTCTGGCACAGGGACAATCCCAAAGGGAATGTTTGCTTCCTTCAGTGATTTTATCTTCCACGGCCCATTGAAGACCATTGCATACTTACCGTTCTGGAATCCCATATCAGGGTCAACTGCACCAGGTTTCCAGGCACCAGCCTCTATACCCTCATCATAAAGTTTCTTGATAAACTTCAGTGCCTCAACTGCCTGAGGTGTATCAAGGGTGAACCTTCCATCCTTCATGAGCCTTGCTCCAAATCCATAGAAGAAGGGTAGATGCCACCACAGTGTGTTTCTCATGGCAAAACCATATATATTCTTGTTTTTATCCGTAAGTTTTTTACCCGCCCTAACAAACTCCTCCCATGTATCAGGTGGCTTTATCCCCTTTTCCTTGAAAAGTTTTTTGTTGTAAAAAAGGGCAAGGCAATTCACCTGGTCTGGTATGCCATATAGTTTTCCATTTATCTCAACGGATTTCAGGGCAACGGGTAACAACTCCGATGTATCAAAGTTTTCAATCTTTTTTACAGCACCCCTTGTGGCAAGTTTTGCTACCATTGCAAGGTCAACCCTTGCAATATCTGGTTCTGAGCCTGTAGCAAGTGCTGTCAGGATTTTGCTCTCCATGCCAAAGAAGGGTATCCTCTGAACCTGGACATTTATTCCTGTGGATTCCTCAAATGCCTTCACTATCTCCATGAATACAGCATGCTCTTCATCATTGTAAGATTCCCATATCGTGAGATTTTTACCTGTTTTACCTCCTCCACACCCAATAAAAACGAACAGGGGAAGGAGCAATAAAAACTTCCTCATTCTGCCTCCTTTTTTGAAATCATACACCCCACCCCATTTTTGTCAACAGAGGATAAATGATGGGATTAAAAAAACTTGCATTTTTACTTCGTGTAGATATTATTTTAATATGTTGAACTTTGATAATATAGTCGTTCTTTTAAAAACTTGCAGCAATGTGACCACGCTCGGCTTCCACGATATTCCCTTAATGGAAACTTCGCATATGTGCCAGACATTGGATGGAATTCCCAAACCTACAATGGCGGTTGAACTATGAGAAAAATTGAAAGAGTAGTAAAAAATCTCTCAAAGTACATGCTAATTTATACTTTGTTAATTCTTTACCTGCTCATAGTGATTTTCAGTTCAGGGTGCCCGAAAAACCCGGAGGAACACTATATTTCTGCCCTCCCTTCTTCAGCACAGATTCTTTTTGTCTCTAACATGGATACAGGCAGTCGCACAAAGGAGATATATGCAATGGATGATAATGGAGAGGATGTTACCCGAATTACCCATTCTCCCTATCACCATTGTATTGTTGGGATTGACAGAACAAAGAGATACATACTGGCTACAAGGGTTGTGGAAGATACGGATAGTCCCGAAGGTCTGGGGGATGAGGATAGAAAAAGTTTATGGCTTCTTGACCTTGAGACAGGGAATGAAAAAAGATTGACAGACACTTCCAATAATGCTGAAGGGGATAGTTTTTCACCTGACGGTGAGTGGATAGTATTTCATATGGTTTTAGCAGGAGAAAATCAGGCGGATATCTATAAAATGAAAATAGATGGCTCCGGTCTTACAAGACTGACCCATACGAATGATGCCACAGAAAGTGACCCTTCCTGGTCTCCCGACGGTGAGAATATTGCATTTGTATCGTACAGTGCCCAAGTTCCAAGATTTGTTCTTAAGATAATGGATTCTGATGGGAATAACATGAGAACAATTTATGACCCTGCTGATACTGTTGCAACTCCTTACTTTAAGCCAGGTGTGTATGACCCTTCGTGGAGTCCAGATGGGCAATGGATTGTTTTTGAAAAACCCGTTCATTACAGTGGTGAGAATGGAGATGCTGGAATATGGCACATTTACAAGATACATCCTGATGGAACAGGCCTTGTGGATCTCAGCAAACAGGGGGGCCATGAATCTATGGCAGAATACCTTCCTTCTTTTTCAGGAGACGGAAGACAGATTGTGTTCAGTGCAAGATATGGCTCATCAGACCCTGCCAATGTGCAGATTGATATATTCGTAATGGACGATAGTGGGAGTTCTCTCAGCAGACTAACCGATTTTGATACGATTGAAGACTTTGGGGTCTGGATAAAATGAAAAAGAAACTTTACTGGGTTAAAGGTATCTCCCTCACTTTTGTATTCTTCCTTGCGGGTTGTTTCCTGAGAGACAATTCAGATTTTAATGGGTTTAAAATAATATTTGAAAGTAGCAGAGATGTTCCACAGGGCGCTACTTTCCCTCAAAAATACATTGAATTATACACTATGAATCCTGATGGCTCCAATGTTATGAGGATAACAAATAACCAGTACTGGGAACACAAACCGCAGGTTTCTCCGGACGGCACAAAGATTCTTGTAACCATTCACTACTTACCAGAAAATGTAGATGAGACAGACCCTGGATGGGAAATTGCCGTGATGAATATTGATGGTTCGGGGCTTACAAAACTGACAGATAATGAATATTTTGATGGCAACGCCAGATGGAACGAAGACGGTACAAAAATAGTGTATGTATCTGATTCAAATCAAAGAACCTCTGAAGATTTAGAAAACCACCTTTTACCTCAATATGATATTTATGTAATGAATGCGGATGGAACCAATAAAACAAAGTTAACCTCTGGTGAGCCTGGTGATGTCAATGCTGACCCCTGTTTTTCTCCCGATGGGAGTATCTTTTACATCCATTCGGAGGATTATTCCAATCATTTTGATTTATGGAGAATGAATGGGGATGGTAGTGAGAAAATGCTCTTTTTCAGCCATAATGAGACAATTCAGGCTATTAATGACCCATCTGTTTCACATAATGGTGAGAGGATTGTTTTTGAAGGAAGAGTTGGGAATAATGCGGAAAGGTTACTGTATAACCTTTTTTCCTTGAATTCCAATGGCTCTGAACTTTTAAGATTGACATTAAACGATGGCGAATCTGATATATGGCCCAGTTACTCCCCCGATAATAATTATATTGTTTACTTTACCTATGAGTGGGATGAAAACGGAGGGCATACTCAGAAAATAAGAATTGCAAAATCGGATGGGAGTGAAGAACAGGAAATTTCAAGTTTTCCATGGGAATCCTTTCCAGGCTGGTTTGAAAAATAAAAGGCCACCTTGAAAGATTAGGGTAGTGTAACAAAAAACAATAGGAGGGAAATGCCATGGATATGGACAGAGAACAAAGAGAATTTATGGACAAAAAGCACGAGGTAATGGATAGATTTTATGATTTATGCGAGCAGTATAATGGGAGCAATGCGAAATTCATAAAAAGGCGAGTGAAACAGTTGATTGAGGAGGACCCTGATTTTTTAGATTCGTACTTGTTACTCTATGAGATACTAAAGAATGAGGGTAATTCCTCTGAGGCAGAAAGGGTATTGAATGATGCATATGAGAGAGCGCTGAGATTGATAACCGATGAAAATGGCAACTGGCCAGATAGATTATCCTGGGGTTGGCTGGAAAATAGACATATCATAAGAACCATTTTGAATAAGGCTATTTTATTATGGGAAAAAAGAAAGGTAGATGAGGCCCTGGATTTATTAAGAAAATTGCTAAAAACAAATCCGGGTGACAATGTTGGAGCACGCTTTTATATACTGGCAATTAGAATGAATATGACCCTTGAAGAATTTGAAAGACGCTTTGACAGGGGTGGTTATTACGATATGGATTTGTCTCACTGGTTTGATGAGAATTATAAAAGATTTGATGATGAATTTGGCTGGTGGGAAAAGGCCATAGAAGAATATATGTAATGGGAGAGGGGTTTCCCTATACTATTATCTCTTACAAAAATGCTGGAGAATGCCTTGAAAAAGAAGATAGATTAGAAGAGGCAGTTGAGTGCTATAAAAGTGCAGCAGAATTCTTTAAAAAGGCTGGTAATACTGAAAATGCCAGAACATGTGAAGAAAGGATGGTGAAACTCAGAAAATAGGTCTGAGATGCTGTGAAGTGGACATTGTCTGGCTGAGTGATTACCTGCTTATTTGATTACAATGAATTTATGTCTTTCCGTGAGTTCACCCTGATTTAATTTTATAAAATATATACCAGGGGGAAGGGAGCCGATTATGTAGTTACCAGGTCTGACCTCAGAATACACTTTTATAACACGACCACTGATGTCATAGATGTAAATACTGATATCAACACTGCTGTTTACAGAGAACTTTATGTTCTTCCCAATAGAGGAAATAAACCTAATAGATGGTCCGGGATTGCCCAGATATGTATATGCCTGTGATGTAGTCTGAATGGAGTCAGTTGGATTGAATCCATAGGTTGAGCCACCCATGTAGTAAAGCCCATCAATTCCACCGAAGCCTGTTATTGAGCCTCCATCTCCCCTGAAAACAGCATATGGCATTTTCCCTGTTTTTATCCAGGTGTTGGAAAGGGCATCATAAAAATATCCGTAATCAAGTGGTGTGTAAGTTTCATCGCAACCACCCAGGATGTAAAAAGTATCTTTGTAAACTGTGGATGCACTCCCCCATATTTTTTGAGGAAGTTTTGCAAAATCAGAAGTGTTGCATATCCATGTGTTGGTGGAGATTAGATAAAATGCGGTAGAATCAATGGGGTTTGTGCCATCATATCCGCCACCTATGAATATGGTGTCATTTAATGACCAGTGTGCCATGAGTTCAACCGGGTAGGGTATATCACTCTTTTTTGTCCATGTGTCTGCCTGTGGGTCATACTCCCATGTAGATTTATATGCTGTACCTGTTGTATTATTGTATCCCCCAAATTTGTACAGTTTACCATTCACAGCTTCACATCCATAAAACCATACAGCCTCCCCTGTACCAGGTGAAGAAGACCAGTTGTTCCCTGAAATGGAATACTTGAATAGGGTATCTAAAATGGAGTCCAGAGAATAAGAATAACCTCCAGGAATGTAAATTGTGTCACCAATCAGTGCAGCGTCAAACATGCAGATATCAACAGGAATAGGCGCACCGGTTGTCCATGTGCCTGCATCCATATTATAAATATATAATTCTGAATGGGATGTAAATCCGTCATATCCACCCAGCAGGTAAATAACATTTCCATTTGTTACAACTGCATGGTCCATATCAGGATATGGTAAAGAGTCGCTGAACATATGCCAGTTTGTGCAAATTATAGTTTTTGATATCGTGTCATTCAGAGGATTTATGTCATCGGGCTGGATAGAGTATGAAAGGAGCGTAAATATGCCATAGTTGGAGGAACTCCAATTCCCAAAATCAATATCATAAAAATTACCAGGTGTGATCTGGATAGATGTATCACAAACGAAACTGTCATCAAGCATCTCTGTATGGAACCACGAAGTATAAGTCCATGAATCTGCATCTGCAGTATCTGAATGGTATTTTACAATTACGGGATATACCTCGTCCTTTGAAACAACTTCAGGTGGCGAGATGATTGAATCAGCCTTGAGGTCTATATCAAGTTTAATTATTTCTGTAATGGAATTATTCCCTGGGGTTGAGTCCTGGGTGGTTATTGTGACCGTATATTTAAGAACATGTGGGTCAAGTTGCGAAATAGTGCAATCACCAAAGTTCAGGTCCAGTATACTGTCAGGGGGAAGAGAGTAAACAGTGGTATCTTTTTCAAAGAGAATACCCGTTCCTCCTGTATCAGTTATTTCTGTGTGAACACCAAATGTGAATGTTGAATCCCCTGTATTTTTTATTCTTGCAATAACAGGATAATTAATGGGTGAAAAATATTGAGGAGGAGACAAAAGGTCTGAAACTGCAGCGTCGTACATTCCTCCTTCTGTAAATCCAAGAAGTTGAACATTGTCCACACCATAAGCCCAATCCCATGTTTTTGTGGATTCTACCCAGACAAAGTTGACCTGGATTGATTCTGCAGGTAAAAATGATGATAGGTCAAGGGTGTCAACAAGGCTTGTATCACTTGTGTATATAACCAGGATATTCCAGTTTTGCCATAAATTGTCTTTGAAAAATCTTGCCCACACCTGGCCAGATGAATTGAAAGAACGAAAATTAAAACCAACGCTGTAAATCAAAACGAGGCTGTCAAATTCTGATATACAAAGAGAGGGTGTTCTTAGTTTTTCATCACCGGGAGGAGCACTTGAAGAGGCATCATCATCCGAGTAATAAGCATAGGCTGTTCCAAAATCAGGGGGTTCATAGGAAGATAGGTCTTCCGTAGTTCCAGTAGTCCAGGTTGCACCATCTCCATTTTCATCAAACACATGCCAACCACTTGGAATACCCGTTTCAAAGTCAGCAAAAAGAATAGTACTCCATGGTCCTTTGGTCAGGTCAACAGACCTCTTTACCATTAAAGCATAGAAAGGGAAACCGTGATGAATTAAGTCTGGCTTGAAGTCCCCTTCACCTTTACCAGTGTTTATACCAGCATAATTTGAAATTGACAAAATTATAAAAACGTAAAACATATCCCTTTTTTTAAATATAAGATAAAATTATCAGAATGTCAATAAAGCTTTTAAATATTTAATGGATTGTAACTAATGGGTGCACAAATTTCTTGACTTTACCTTAAATCAATGTTAGATATGTTCACATGGATATATTCAAAACCATTGAAATAGGTTGTTATACTCTTTTTCTTCTAAATATCCTTGTGTTAAGAAGAAACCGTGAGTTTATCCTGTTATTATCATTGTCATTGGTTTTTGCCTTTCTCTTTGAGAATTCAGCAGTGATTCTTTCAAAGGACAGTGTTGGTGGATACCACTATTCAGATATGTTTCACCTCTATCTATTACATACACCTCTGTTTGTAATACTCTCCTGGTCGCTAATCATATCTTCCACCTATTTTTATTTAAAAACAACCAGGATTCCTGAAAGATTGATTCCTATTTTCACAGGGCTCCTTGCTCTCATGTTTGACCTTTCAATGGATATATTTGCCATAAGGTTCAGGTTCTGGTTCTGGAATGGTTATTCATTTTCAGATGGATTCTTTGGTGTTCCAGGGAACAACTACCTTGGATGGTTCCTTGTATCATGGATATTTGTGCTTGTGTATCAAAGGATAAGGTGGAAAATACTGGCACCAATAATTGCCTTTGCCCTTTATACTTGTGTTATGACACTTATTATTTTACCTGTTCAGAATGTCCTTGGTATTGAATACATGTCAGAACTTATCTTTGATTTAGTCCTTATTGTATCTGTTATCCTGATTCATTTAATTGTTTACAGAAAACACTGGCATAAGCCATACCTGTCTTCAGACATGATACCGTTCATTATAAACAGGATTGCATTCCTTTTGTTTTCCGTGTTTTCTCTGTTTGTATTTTATAAATTAGTTTTTCTGCTTGTGGTGGGGATTATGATTTTTATTGAAGCGGTAATTTACACTTCCCTCCATAGGTGCCGAGCGTTCACAAGTTCACAACTCACATTTCCTATATTTCTATATCCATTTTTCTAATAGACTGATTTTTAGTCTGATGTAGTTAATTGGTCTGTATTTTGCTTTTTTCTTTTTTTGGGGTTTTTTACATGTGTTCACAGGTGTTAGGGTGAATTTACATTATCACTTATTACTTATGATTATTAAATAATAGGAATATTGTCTTTTTAGCGGAGAAATAAGCAATAGTGGTGGTTTTAACTTTATGGTTATTAGGATGTTAGGTGGAAAGGAGGTATAATGTAGGCTGGGTGAGTATATGTGGTAAGGCTGCCAGTATTCAGTAGGAATGGCAGTGTGTGATATGGAAAGAGTTGTGAACTTGTGAACGCTCGGCACCCTGGCGGGAGCGATATAAAATATAGAAATGGATGTGCCTGTCCCTCAGGGAGGCAGAGGGAAGATGGTTATTGGGTTTAGAAAGGTAAAGGTTAATAAAGGGATTAAAGATAGATTGTTCTATATCCCCGAAAAGTGATATGGTAATTCCCCCCTTGACATTACAGGATTTTTTGTAAAATTATCCTATGAGAGCGGGAATAGCTCAGTGGTAGAGCGCCACCTTGCCAAGGTGGAAGTCGCGGGTTCAAATCCCGTTTCCCGCTCCATTTTTCTGGCGGCATAGCCAAGTGGTCTAAGGCGACGGTCTGCAAAACCGTTATTCCCCGGTTCGAATCCGGGTGCCGCCTTTAAAAATATTCAGGAGGTTCCAGTGCTACCTATTCCCCATGGTGGAAAACTTGTTAATCGTTTTCTTGATGAGAAGAGCAGAGATAATATAATATCAGAACTCCCATCACTGAAAAAGATTGAACTTTCAAAGGAACTCGCCTTTGAGGTGGAGAATATAAGCACAGGACTTTTTTCACCCCTCCAGGGTTTTATGGGTGAGGAAGAGGTTGAAAGTGTGGTTGAAAACATGAGGTTACCTGATGATACACCCTGGACTATACCCATTGTTTTTGATTATGATGATACACTTGGTGTAGGGGAAAGGATTGCATTCACATATCAGGGAGAGCCCTTTGCTGTGTTTGACATAGAGGAAAAATTCACCTTTGACAGGGAGAGAATGGCACAAAAGGTTTTCGGAACAATTGATACTTCCCATCCAGGGGTGAAAGAGGTGCTGGGTTTGAAGGAGTATCTTTATGGTGGAAAAATATTTACATTCAAAAAACTGCCTGACCCAAACGAAAAATTTGCCCTGACTCCAAAGGAGACAAGGGTTCTTTTTGAGTCAAAGGGATGGAAAAGGGTTGTTGCATTCCAGACAAGGAATGTTCCCCATCTTGGGCATGAGTATGTCCAGAAGACCGCACTCACCTTTGTTGATGGGATTTTCATAAATCCTGTGATAGGGAAGAAGAAGAAGGGAGATTTTAAGGATGAGGTGATTCTTGAGGCTTACAGGGCATTGATTGACAACTACTATTTGAAGGATACAGCAGTGCTTGGAATCTGGAACACAAGGATGAGATATGCAGGCCCAAGGGAGGCAATATTCCATGCCATAGTGAGAAAGAATTATGGTTGCACCCACTTCATTGTTGGAAGGGACCACGCAGGTGTGGGAAACTTTTATCCTCCATATGCTGCCCAGGAGATTTTTGACCACTTCCCTGACCTCGGAATAACACCTGTGTTCTTCAGGGAGTTTTTCTACTGCAAAAAATGTGGAACAATAACAAACTCAAGGGTATGTCCACATCCTGATGAGGACAGGGTGAATTTTTCTGGAACAAAAATAAGGAATATGCTCATATCAGGTGAAGACCCTTCACCCCAGTACATGAGGCCAGAGGTTGTTCAGGTAATCAGGAAGTTTTCCAATCCCTTTGTTGACTGATTTTTTTAATGTTTTCTCCCTTCCTCAGTGCATCCATTATCCTTCTGCTTTCTGGAGGAAGGGCTGAACTCAGAAATTTATGTACCTCTTCAAGCCATCTGAGTTTCTGGGTACATGAAAGTTTTCTGAATCTTTCAACTGCATGTTTGTCAACATAAAAGTTGAAACCACCTTTACCCATTCATTATCTCCCTCAGTATCTCTATGTCTGATAAATCCTGTTTTCTTCCACTTATTGTTTTCAATCTTATAAGGTCCTCAATACACACAACTGGAATGGGTTCACCTTCGGCGTTAAACACGTTTTTTCTTGAATATAGTTCTTTGAAAGGAATGGGAGGGTTTATCAGAATATCAAGCACCTCAAAGGGATGTTCAGGATTTACGAAGGAGAAAACAACCATGTGTTTTTTCTCTATCCATTCCTTTCTTTTATCTTCATCAAGTAGTTCTTCTGGAGCAACAGGGATTGTGGGTTTTAAATCAAGTTTCTCCATTGCCCTGAGCAAATTCTCAATATTTTCACGGGAAAGTTCCATAACAATATCAAGGTCTGCTGTCATTCTTGGAATACCATAAAGGGTGGCAGCAACGCCACCCACGATAAGATATTTTACTCCCTCTCTATTTAACGTGCTTATTAACCTTAGGTATATTTCAGCCTCCTTCTACCTGTTTAAATACGATGTTCCCATTCTCCAGTTCTGCCACAACCTTACCTTCTTTTATTTTACCCTCTATTATCTCGTTTGCAAGTGGGGTCTCAATATATCTCTGGATTGTCCTTTTCAGGGGTCTTGCACCATAGGCAGGGTCGTATCCCTCCCTTGCCAGAAATTCCTTAACACTATCGGACATCTCAAATTCAATATTTCTCTCTTTGAGTCTCCTCTTGAGGTCAACCAGCAGTATATCAACAATCTCCTTCACGTGTTCAAGTGTCAGTGGTCTGAATATGATAATTTCATCTATCCTGTTGAGAAATTCTGGCCTCATTGTCCTTTTCAATGCATCAAAGACCTTCTCCCTCAGGACTATATAATTATCAGCGAGTTCCTGTATGATGTCAGATGCAATGTTTGATGTCATGATGATCACCGTATTCTTGAAGTCAACAGTCCTTCCTTTTCCATCAGTGAGTCTTCCGTCGTCAAGTATCTGGAGAAGCACATTGAAGACATCAGGGTGTGCCTTCTCTATCTCGTCAAATAGAATTACCCTGTATGGTCTTCTCAGGACTGCTTCGGTCAGGTATCCACCTTCCTCGTACCCAACATATCCGGGAGGTGCACCTATGAGTCTTGATACAGCATGCTTCTCCATGTATTCACTCATGTCAACACGGACAAGTGCATCCTCTGAATCAAAAAGTACCCAGGCAAGAGCCTTTGCAAGTTCTGTTTTTCCAACACCTGTGGGACCAAGGAATATGAAAGAGCCAATAGGCCTTCTCTCATCCCTCAATCCACTCCTTGCCCTTCTTATTGCATTGGCAATGGCAGTGACTGCCTCTTCCTGGTCAACAACCCTTTCATGGAGTTTTTCTTCAAGATGGACAAGTTTTTCCCTGTCCTGTTCAAGCATCTTTGAAACAGGGATTCCTGTCCATTCTGATACAATCTCAGCAATATCCTCCTCTGTGAGTACATCTGTTAAGCCTTTCTCCTCCATCCATTTCTTTTTCTTATCTTCAAGTTCCTTCTGGAGAAGTTCAATCTTCTTTTTCAGGTCTTCTTCAAGAGATGGATTGTTTCTTGCCTCCTCCTCAAGTTGCCTTATCCTCCTCTCAATATCCCTTATTTCATCAGGTGTTTCAGACAGTTCAATCTTCCTCCTTGCGCATGCCTCGTCCATAAGGTCTATTGCCTTGTCAGGAAGATACCTTCCCTGGATGTACTTCTTGGAGAGGACAACTGCTGCTTTGACTGCATCATCTGTAATCTTCACACCATGATGTTTTTCATAACTTTCTTTAAGACCCATGAGAATTTTTATTGCGTCTTCAACAGATGGTTCTTCAACCCACACAGGCTGGAATCTTCTCTCAAGTGCCGGGTCTTTCTCTATATACTTCCTGTATTCTTCAATTGTTGTTGCACCAATGGTCTGGATTTCACCCCTTGCAAGGAATGTCTTCATGATGTTTGCAGCATCAACAGCCCCCTCTGCTGCACCTGCTCCAACAATTGTATGGAGTTCGTCAATGAAAAGAATCACCCTGTCCTTCTGTTTCTCAATCTCTTTAAGTATGGCCTTCATCCTCTCCTCAAACTCACCACGGAACTTTGTCCCTGCAATGAGCCCGGGCAGGTCAAGGGCAAGCACCTTTTTATTCTTCAGAACATCAGGTACTTCACCCTTCACAATCCTCTGTGCAAGGCCTTCCACTATGGCAGTCTTACCCACGCCTGCCTCTCCCACAAGCACAGGGTTGTTCTTGGTCTTCCTTGCAAGTATCTGGATGACTCTTTTTATCTCCTTCTCACGATTTATTACAGGGTCTCCAAGTTCTGCTGTCATGTCCCTTGTGTATTTCTCCAGTATTTTGTACTTGCTCTCTGCATCCGGTTCTTCTATCCTTTTTTCACCACGAACCCTCTTCAATGCGTTGTATATCTTTTCCCTGTTTATACCATACTTGCTGAACAATACTGCAACATCACCACCTGCATCTGTGAGTGCAAGCAGGATATGTTCAGAACCAATATACTGGTCAGTGAGCCTTCTTGCCTCCTCCCATGCGTCATTTAATACCTTCTGTGCCCTTGGTGTGATATATGCCTGTGTTGTTCCATAGACCTTTGGTCTTCTGTTGAGCATATCAATGAGTTCATTCCTGAGTTCAAGGTGGTTTATCCCCATCTCCCTCAGTATATCAGGGATTATACCCTCAGGGTCTTCAAGGAGACCATACAGTAGATGCTCGGCATCCATCTCTGAATGGTTGAATTTTGTCAGGGATGCCTGTGCTATCCTTATTGCCTCCTGTGCCCTTTCAGTGAACCTATCTATATTCATATTTTTCACCTCCTTATCTGTATCTTGTTGCAAGATTATTATAGTTTATTTTTTGAAAAAATCAAGCCCAGAACTGATAAATGAGTAAATGTGAAAGTGTCTAAAATTCAAACTGTTGCATATATCCCTTTGACAAATTTTTTATATTTTTTATAATCTTACAAAAATGGAGGTAAAAAATGCTCCCAATTTTTATTATTTTATTGCTGGCAGAACCTGTTAAGGTGAAAACACCCAGGGGAGATGTGGTTGTAAATGTTTCTGGAAAAGAGAAGGATGTGAGTATTAAGGATGTTAAAAATAGTATTCTGGACAGGCTTGAAGAAATTGAGAAACTTTTGCCCAAACCAGGAACTGAGATGACACACATGAGAAGGAAGAGGCTTATAAATCTTCTTGAACAGATTGCAGGGCTTGTTGAGTTTATCCCATCAGAGGGTGTTATATCTATTGGTGATACATTGAAGAAAAAAGAGACAGTTATTGAGGGGATGGATGATGCAAGTTTCAGAAAACTTGTTGAAAGGTTGAATCAGGAGGAATTTTCTGAAGATAAGTTAAAAATCCTTGAGGTTGCGGCCTCACACAATTATTTTTACGTTTATCAGGTATGTAAGGTTCTGGAGGGGTTTACCGATGGGGAGGATAGATTGAAGGCGTTAAGATTGCTATGGCCAGTTGTTGTTGACAGGGAGAATGGTTTCAAGATTCTTTCACTCTTTGAGTTTGAGGATGAAAAAAGTCAGGCTGAAAAAATACTGAAAGAGGATTGACATTGGGAACTATCAAATTTATAATGAAAGAAAAGGCAGGTGAAATATGATGGATGATGCCCTTGAAAAGTTGAGGGAGCGCTTTGAGCGTGACCCTGATTCTCTTGTTTTTGCCCAATACGCAGACCAGTTGCGTAAGGCAGGTGATTATGATGAGGCAATAAGGGTGCTTGAACTGGGACTTCAAAAGCACCCCAATTATGCAACTGGTTATCTCGTACTTGGGCGTTGCTATAAGGAGATGGGTAATTTCCAAACAGCCATGGAACAACTCCAGAGGGCAGTAGAACTTGATTCTCAGAGTATCCTTGCCCACAGAGAACTCGCTGAGGTGTATGTTAAACTGGAAATGATAGAGAGTGCAATTTCCACGCTTGAAAAACTTCTGAATTTAGACCCACTTGATGATGAAGCGAGGAAGAAGATAGAGGAATTAAAACCAAAACTTGAAGCAAAAGAGGAAGAGATTATTTCAGATATGGGGAAGGAGGACTTTTTCTCCTACTTTGAGGAACAAAAAACAGCAGAAGAGGTGGAAAAGAAGGAAGAAAAGGTTGAAGAGAAATCAAAGGAGGAGTTTGAGTCCTATTTCAGGGAGGAGAAATCTGAAGCACCCCCAACCGAGGAGAAAAAGGATATTGAAACCCTGAGAGGTATAGAGGAGGAAACCAGGGTGATTCAGGAGAATGAGACAGGTGAAAAGGGTGAAGAAGGCACTGCCTCATTTGAGGAACTCTTCGGGCATGAGGAGAAGGCCGAGGAGGTTCAGGCTCCATCAACAATGGAGGAACAACCCTTAGAGGAAAGAATTGAACAGGCACCATCTGTTGAGGAAGCACCAGCAGAAGAAAAGAGAGAAGAACCTGTTGTACCACCTGAAGAGCCAGTAATGGAAAAAGAGGAAGTTGTTGAAGAAACAGCCCCTGTTGAGGAGATTCCTGCTGCAGAAGAAGAAAAGCCAGGGCTGAAGGATATTTTTGGTGAAAAGGAGGAAGAGGAAGTTGAAACAGTGGAAAGACCACCTGTTGTTGAAGAGGTTAAACCCGAAGTAGAAGAAGGGATAACTCCACAGATGGAGGAAAAAACAGAAGAGGAGATTGTGGAGGAGACTGTGGCGGAGGTGCTGGAAGAAAGGATTGAGGAAGAGGAGAAGGTAGAAGAGATTCCACCTCAGGAAGAGATGATTGAAGAGGTGAAAGAGGAACCTGAGGTGGTCTCAGCAGAGCCGGAAGTAGAGGGATTTGTAGAAGGTGGAGAACAGGAGATACCTGTTATAGGTGAGGAAAAGGTGGAAGAGCCTCAGGTTGCTGAAGAGGAGATTGTTCCACCTGTTGAGGAAGCAAAAGAAGAGGAGGCGGTTGAAAGGGAAACAATAGTAACAGAGCCTCCACAGGAAACTGTCCCTGAAGTGCCGGGTCTTTCACCCAGATACACGGTTGAACTTGCAAAGATATATATTAAGCATGGTTTCAAGGAAAAGGCAGAAAATGTGCTGAATAAGGTTCTGGAGAATGAACCAGGAAATGAAGAGGCAAAATTCCTACTCAAGGATATAAGGGGAGAATCTCTCCTTGAAGAAATAAAAGAGTCCAGACCACCACTTGAGGCAAGTGAGGAAGGTGAGGATACAGGATTGCTTGAGAATATAAAACCAGAGGAACCAGACCTGACTGCTGGTGAAAGTGATATACTTGGAGCAATAGAAGAGGAAAAAAGCCCTGTTGAAACTGGAGAACCACTGGAGGTGATAACAGAGCCCACTGGTGGTCCTTTTGAGGAAGAGGCAGAAGAGAAGCCAGAGGAGAAAGAGGAGGAAGAAGAAAGAAAAGAGGAAGGATTACCATGGCCTGAAGAACCCCGCTCCCTCAAAGACCTCTTTGGGGAGGAGGAGGAATGAATCACGAAAAGAGAATAAAGGCGCTCCAGAAGAAGATAAGGAAGGACGGTCTGGATGGAATGTTGATAACAGAGAGAAAAAATATTTATTATCTCACAGGGTTCACTGGTGATGCTGGACTGCTCTTTGTATCCCCGAATTCTGCACTTCTTGTAACTGATTATCGTTTTGAGGGTGGAGTTGTTGAAAAGATTCAGGGTGCAAGATACCTGCTTACAAGGGAGGGTTATCTGAAGGGTCTGAAGAATGACCCCATATTCAGAAAAAAGAAGGTTATTGGTTTTGAATCCTTTGGTGTGAGATATGGGACTTACAGGAATATAAGAAAAACCTTGAAGGTGAAGTTGAAACCCATGAAAGATGTGGTTGAGAGGCTCAGGGAGATTAAGGATGAGGATGAGATAAAACTCATGAAGAAGGCTGCGTCCATTGGTGATAAAGCACTTGAAAAGGTTCTTAAGATTATCAAGCCAGGGATAAGGGAACTTGATATAGCACTGGAACTTGAGTATCAGATGAGGAAACTTGGAGGTGAAGGGGTATCCTTTACAACAATAGTTGCCAGTGGGAAGAGGTCTGCAATCCCCCATGGAACTGCCTCCAACAAGAAGATTAAAAAGGGAGAACTCATCACGATTGATTTTGGAACATACTATAAGGGATATGCCTCTGATATGACCAGAACCTTTGCCCTTGGCAAGCCATCAAGGTTTTTGAAGGATATTTATGATATTGTTTATCATGCCCAGAAAATAGCAAGGGAACAGGTGAAGCCAGGGATGAAGATGAAGGAGATAGATGCCCTTGCCAGAAAATATATTGAGGACAGGGGTTTTGGAGATAGATTTACACATTCACTGGGTCATGGGGTTGGGCTTGATGTCCATGAATATCCAGGTGTGAATCAGAAATCCCGTGATGTACTCAAAGAGGGTATGGTCATCACAATTGAGCCAGGTGTTTATATTCCTGGTAAAGGTGGGGTGAGGATAGAGGATATGGTGGTTTTCATGAACGGGAAAAAGCTTGTCCTCACAAGATTTCCCAGGGAACTTATAATACTATAAGGAGGATGTATGGCAGATACCAGTGATATCAGAAAGGGACTTACCATTGAACTTGATGGACAGATATTCAAGGTTGTGGAATTTTTACATGTGAAACCTGGTAAAGGACAGGCATTTGTCAGAACAAAACTGAAGAATGTTGAAACAGGTGCTGTGATTGAGAAGACATTCAAGACAGGAACCACCATTTATCCTGTGAGGCTTGAGGAGAGACCTGCCCAGTTTATTTATAAAGAGGGAGATAACTATGTGTTCATGGATATGGAGACATACGAAAATTACCCAATTCCCGGTGACGAGATACAGGAAGAAACAAAGTACTTGAAGGAGGGGCTTGAGGTATCCCTGCTATTTGCCAAGGATAGGATTGTTGGGATAAAACTGCCCAATTTTGTTGTCCTTGAAATTGTTGAAACAGACCCTGGTATAAGGGGTGATACTGCACAGGGTGGTTCAAAACCAGCAAAACTTGAGACAGGTGCAGTGGTTACTGTGCCCCTTTTTGTTGAGACAGGGGAGAAGATAAAGATAGATACAAGGACGGGTGAGTACATAGAGCGGGTTAAGGAGTGAAGGTATTCAATCAGACTTTAACAATTGAAACAAAAGGTTTTTCCCACATTATAGATATAACAAACCAACTTGAATCTGCTGTTGAAGAATCAGGCATTGAGAATGGCACTGCACTTGTTTTTGTCCCTGGCTCAACAGGTGGGGTGACCACGATTGAGTATGAACCAGGTCTTTTAAAAGACTTTCCAGAACTCATGGAGAAATTGATTCCCTCAAACAGGTCTTATCACCATGACCAGACATGGCACGATGGGAACGGATTTTCGCACCTCCGTTCTTCATTGATTGGAACATCACTTGTACTCCCCATTTACAGAGGGAGTGTGATACACGGAACATGGCAGCAAGTGGTTATTGTTGATTTTGACAACAGGCCGAGAAGGAGGAATGTTGTTATTCATCTTCTTGGTGAATAGTCTTTTCAGGCCTGTTATTCCTGAGTTCAATGGAGATACTGCTTACACCTACCTTTTGAAACAGGTTGAAATGGGGTACAGGATTCCTGGCACACCCACCCATAAGAGGTGTGTTGAATTCATAAATAACCATCTTAAAAAATATGCAGATACAGTTCTATTCCAGAGATTTAATAGGGGTGGTATTGAGTTTACGAATATAATCGGAGTTTTTAAGGGTAAAGGGAAAGGCCTTCTACTTGGTGCCCATTATGATTCAAGGCCATTTTGTGAAAAAGACCCTCAAGAAGAGTACAGAAACAGGCCTCTCCCTGGTGCAAATGATGGCGCAAGTGGTGTTGCAGTGCTTATGGAGATTGCAAGGGCTTTGAGCAGAAGGAGGCCAGGAAAGACCGTTTATCTTGTGTTTTTTGATGGAGAGGATTATGGCAGAACTGATGAGGATATGTTCATAGGTTCAAGGTATATGGCCTCCAACCTTCAGTTTGACATTGGTGAGGTGATTATTATTGATATGGTTGGTGACAGGGATTTAAATGTGTATAGGGAGGGTTATTCCCAGGATTTCTCAAGGGAGTTGAATGATAAAGTTTTCAGAATATACACTTCCCTTTTTAAGAAAACCTTTATTGATAGTGTAAAATACTACGTGAATGACGACCACATCCCCTTTATACATAGGGGAATTCCAGCCATTGACATCATTGATTTTGACTATAGATACTGGCACACACATGAGGATACAC
>Ga0180300_10000280_pt1 | contig 21921 bp, 18 predicted proteins | sample GuaBasSediGuay15_FD_121798 | JGI IMG/M metagenome (GOLD analysis project Ga0180300, IMG submission 121798) | Subseafloor sediment microbial communities from Guaymas Basin, Gulf of California, Mexico - Guay15, Core 4569-2, 21-24 cm | ecosystem: Environmental > Aquatic > Marine > Hydrothermal...
GATAAAAGAGAGGGAAGAAGCGAGAAAAGCAAAAGATTTCAAAAAAGCTGATGAAATTAGAGATAAATTTAGAATGAAAGGTATTCAACTTGTTGACACTCCTAGAGGGACGAGATGGAGAAAAATATAATTTATTAACCTAACATAATTATTATTATAATATAGCATTATTAGCATATTTAAAATATGTAAAAATGACCAAAAACTATGAGAATAATAAAAGGTCCAATTGGAAAAGTTGTAGGAGTTATACTGATTACATACACTCTAGCCTTATCCACTTTCACATTGAGCTTTGTTAATATAGGGCAGCTATCAAACTCACATTGTTAAAATCCCTCTACTCAATGAGTTTTATGGAATTGGTTGTGATAAGTGGCGCTATAATGTGCTTTGGCATACTTTTACTTCTGGCTGTTTGGGTTAAATCATATTATTAATAAAAATAAAATTAATTACTAACGGGTTATCTCGACGATGAATTGGTTTCAAAAAAACCAAGTTAATAAGAAGTTTTTTCGAGCTTTTTTTGCGTTTTAGCCTCAAACTTAGCTTTATCTATTATGAAGCGAGTATGTTTGGCATCGCTTATCTTTTCCACCTCATCAAAAACCTCTACTGAAAATTCAAGCCTCTTCCTATCTACTTCCTTCAGCCTCGCTTTTGCTGTTACGTTCGATGAAGTGTATGACGAGGTAATGCTTCAGGCTGAGAAGTTTGGCTGGGATCTCAGCAAAATTCACTTCATCGACAAGGTTAAGGAGATGGACATTTTGGCGGGAGGTCGTAGGACCTGAGTTACCGCATTTAAGGTCTTGTATCTTCTTTATCCGATTCTTCTATCACTATGGTAACCAATTTCTTAAGTTTGATTATTTCCTTGATCTCCCTTTCCCTTTTAACTTTGAAGGGGATCGCTTCACTACTTAGGTTTAATACTAAATCTAAACTTTATAAACTGGTGCATCAAGCAATTCAGACAGCATCTCAATGTAGGTGGGAGCAGGGTCTATCGATTTCATCTTTGTGTTATATATTTCAAACTTTATTTTATTCTTTTTTAAAGCAGAAGTTAACGTTTGTATCTCCTCCTTTATTGGTTTGCCGAAGAGCGGTGTATTTGCTTTTCCATCAGACATTAAAATACACTTTACAACTGAATTTTTGTTTTTCATTCTAAAACTCTTGGCAAGCACTAGTAGAGTTTGTAAAGCAGACGAAAGCGGAGTTCTTCCCCCCGTTTTAACGCTTTGAAGAGCACCCATAACGTTAGCATACTTGCGAGTCGGAGGAACTAAGATTTCTGCACCGTAACCCCTAAAGGCAATCAAAGCGAGTGAATCTCTTTTCACATAACTGTTTTCTATTATTTTCTTGGCAACACCTTTAGCGATACTTATTCTACGCATTGCTGCCATACTGCCGCTAGAATCCAACATAAGAACAGTTAACCTTGGAACTCTCATCTTTCTTACTCTAACTCTTATATCCTCATCTTCTATCTCGTTTCTGAGTTTAGATGCTGAAGCTCTTATCGTTGCAACCAAGTCGATATCGCATAGCTGCTCTGATTTTGAAGGGATAGTATTTGAAACTGGGTGACCATGTGGGTAACCAATAACAGTTGCCCTTTCATCCTTCGAACCTCTTGCAGCCTTACCTCCTTCATTTCTCCCTCTATTCGAACTAATATTTAAATTAACGTCAACTGCTTCAAATTGCTGCTCGCCATCGCCTTTCGTTTCACTGTTTTGATTCTGAGTTTGCGTAATGTGTTCGTGGTTGTGTTTTTCATTTTCTGACTTTTCTTGTGGAGATGACTGAGAATGAGAATGAGGGGTAGAGGGAGGAGTAAGAGGAGGAGTGGGAGGTTCAAATGGTTTCAGCTTAATTCTATGTGGCAATGCCAGCTCCATTGCCTTCTTCAAATCTTCTAAATTGACTCTTTTTCTACCATCTAGCGCTGCTATCGTCTTTGCCGTTTTAACGGTAACTATCTCAGCTCTGTGTGTTTTTATACCATTCTCGATTATCGTTTTGGCTAAAAGTTTTAGCAAATCATCATCTATCTCAACTCCATTTACGATCTTCCTCGCCTTTTCCACAGATTCTCTAAGCTTTTCCTGCTCCCTTTCATATCTCTTCCTGAAGGTGAGAGGATCAGCCTGAAATTCCTCAACTCTCTTTACTATTTCAACCCTTTCCTCCATGCTGTCAGAAGCTTCAATGTTAACAAAAAGTCCAAACCTGTCGAGAATTTGCGGTCTTAGTTCGCCCTCTTCGGGATTCATACTACCAACTAGTATAAATCGAGATGGATGCTTTAAGCTAACGCCCTCTCTCTCAATTACATTCCAGCCCATAGCAGCGGAATCCAAAAGAATATCGGCTATGTAATCGTCAAGCAGATTAACTTCATCGATATACAGAATGTTTCTGTTTGCTTCAGCAAGAATTCCTGGCTGCAAAGCTCTAATGCCTTCCTTCAACGCCTTTTGGATGTCAATAGTTCCAACCAACCTATCGACCGTAACACTCAAAGGTAAATCAACAACCCTCATTTTTCTTCTTGCAACTTCAATGTTGTCATCGTTCATTTTTTCAATACAAGCTTCACACATTTCAAGCTCATTATTTGGATTACAGTTAAAAGGGCAATCTTTTACAACTTCTATTTCTGGCAAAACGTCTGCTAACGCCCTCACCATCGTTGATTTGCCAGTTCCCTTATCACCACTAAGCAGAACTCCGCCTATTGCTGGATTTACAGCGTTGCACAATAAAGCAAGCTTAGCTTTTTCCTGCCCTACTATTGCCGTGAATGGAAAATACATTTTTTTAACACCTTACTTCAACCTCTCCCATACTTCAGACACATCCTTTGTACTTTCGCTCCAATTTTCAACATCGTTCATTGTGTAAATGTCTATAGCCCCACCTTGAACGTCTCCGATGATATCTTCTTCCAAAATACCCTCTATTTCCACATAAGCCTCTCTGAGTCTTTCTATTGTTTCGTCATCAGCTTTCCACAAGCCTCTTTCATAAGCCTCAAACAACCTTCTGGCAATTTCTTCAATTGCATAAACGTTGTTTTCCTCAAACCATCTCCTCATTTCCTCATCTAGCACATAGGTCTTAGTTATCTCATCGAAAACCCACTTATCAACGAGCTTTGCTGTAACTTGCCAGCCATATAAATGTAAGATCTTTTTGGAAAATTCATTAGCCCCCCTATAACCATGTTTCTTCATTTCTGAAATCCACACCGGATTTAGCAGTTTAGCCCTCACTATTCTTTCAACTTCATCCTTCATCTCTCTCACTTCAGTTACAGAAACATCCTTTGTATCAACGACAACTATTTCTGGATTTTTGCCCAAGCTTTTAACAACATTGTAAAATCCCCCATGGTATGAGAAATAACAGCAGCAGTTGAATATGTCATGCTCATCGCTTATATGGTTCCTCGTTACAACGTCAACCGTCTTCAAGTTCAAAATAAGGGCTTCAACAGCTTGCTTTCCAAAATGCTTCCTTGTGTATGCATAACTGCTCCACTGAATCCATGTTTTTGCTAAATCCTCATCACTTTGCCATGCTGAAGCTTCAACTGCATAATTAACGCCAGCTCCATAAGCTCCAGGAGGGGCACAGTAAACTCTGCTTAATGCAAGATCCTTGTCTATACCTAACTCAGATAACTTTGAAACGTGTTCTAAGTAATGCTTCCTTACGAAGTTCATGTCCGATGGTTCATCTAGTACTGCAACTTTTGATACTGCCTCATCTATTAAGTATATGTAATTTGGTAAAGTATCTCTCACTATACCACTAATTCTCACAACAATGTCTATTCTCGGCCTTTTTAGATCATCGAGCGGAATGACTTCCAAACCCTTGACGTTTCCGTTAATCCATACAGGTTTTACACCTAAAAAGTACAGTATTTGTGCAATCTGTTCTCCATCGGCCTTATATCCATCTATGCTCCAAAGCCACTCTCCAATGGATTCAGGGTACCTTCCATGTTTTTCTAAATAATATTTTACAAGCTTGTTTGCCGTTTCAACCCCGATCTTCCAAGCAGCTTCGGTAGGTAAAGAAGTCGGATCTACAGCGTAAAAATTTTTACCAGTCGGCAAAATTTCAATTTTACCTCTTGTTAAAGAGCCTGACGCTCCTGGTTCAACGAATTCTCCACTAATCCCTTTAACAAAGCCGTCATACTCCCTTGTACATTGCTTAATCTTCTCTGCGATTTCTAAAGCTCTTTTAAAAGCTGAAACGACTTTTTTATCTCTTCTTAGCTCAAGCATAAACAATACCTCCAAAAACTTTCGAGATGTGTTTATCTATTAACTCAAAAACGAGATCATCAAAATCTTTATTTTCAGCATCTAATAAATCTTGAATTACATTTACGGCAACTTTATGTAAAATTTGGAGGGTTTCAGAGTTTGTCAATCCCAGTTTATTAACCTCATCGGGCTTAGCTTTCATCTCATCGTAATCTAACCCAATATACTCAGCCAGAACCCTCCTTATTGATGGAAATTCGTGACTGTCGTAGGTCATAACAGTTGCAACGTACTCAGCAAGCTTCTCTATACGGGGATGGGCAAATATGTGTAGCCCCATTTCTATTTGAGTCCCTCTAACAGCATCGATATATCTGTGCAGGTCTTCAATGGCTTTTTCTGCATCCTTTGCTTTGATTTGAATATTGCTCGCTTTAGCTTTCTCTATCAAATCTCTGTATATTATTTCAGCTCTTTCGAAATCGCCAAGTTGTTTGGCTTTCGAATACTGGGCTAAGAGAGAATCTATATCTTCAAGTACTTCTGCCATAGCCATCGGAGGGTAAATGTGGTCAACAATTGTTGCATAACTTCTTCTCTTCGCTATAACCCCCTCCATTGGATTCGCAACATTGTAAACGTAGAGGTGTGGAACATCATCAATGCTTATTTCTGGCCAGCATGAACTTGATAATCCAACACCTTTACCAGGTCTAAATTCAAGATACCCATGTGTACCGAAATGAATTATGATATCCGCTTTGAAAACTTTGGTAATCCAACGATAAACGGCAAGCCACTGATGAGGTGGTGGAATGGTTGGATTATGCAAAATTCTACAAACCTTTCCGTCACATTTTGCCCCAGCACATCCAAACTTGGGTTGGGGAGTTATGAAAACATTGCCAAAGAGTAGGCCAGGAATCACGAATTTGTTCTGATATACCATTCCAACAAGTTCTTTCTCTACTTTTCCAGATAAAACATCTTCCGGCTTTCCCCATTCTTTAACGATTTCTTCTCTTGCTTTTTCCGGAAGTCCATAAAACCATTCTAAATAAGTGTTTAAATCTACAAAGTCAACTACACCTCCTTTTTCAACGATTTCCTCAACAGATGTCCATCTAAACTCGCTGATAGCTTTTCTGTTAAGTATAAGTTCTATCAGTTCTTTTCCGTCATTCGGTGAGTTCTCTGTTTTATATCCAATCTCTTTTAACCTCCTTAAAAGTCTTGCTATGCTTTCCGGAACATCCAAACCAAAGCCAACTGCAACACTCGCCTCCAAACTTTTGCATGGAGGATTTATTAGCACTATTGCGATCTTTCTTTCTTCTGGCTTCTTATTTTTCAGTTCTATCCACTTCTTTATCCTCCTTGCCAAATACCTTGTATGTTCTTTGTATGGTTCAAAAGATTTAACGCCGTCATCGCTTAACTTTGAACCAGCAATGTATATTGGTTCAATTAGTCCATCAACTTCTGGCATTATTATTGTGTAAACTTGGGACAGATAATCCAAGCCTTGAGGATTTTCTTGCCACTCAGCAATGCTTTGAGATGATGAAAAACATGGTTGAATTATTGGAACATTTAAAGCTTTGAGCAAATCAACTTCTTCTACCTCCCTAAACCTCTTCTCTTTATCCCATCTCCCATGATCCAACAAAAAGAAGTAGGTTAGATTAAGTACAGCATTAACGATAACTCCTCCATCGCAGATGAAAAATTTTCTGATTGTGTCCTCTTTCGAAGGTGTACCCAGCAACTCATCTCTCCAGCCATGTGTAAATACTGGTAGCACCCCTAATCCTTCCTCCTCAAAAGCCTTAACAATAACATTGAAATGTTTTAAATTATCATAAAGCCAGTAGGTTCTGTGGATGAGCAGGCCGACTAGTGGTCTTTTATTGTAAATCTTGAGGTAATTCTTCGTTTCTCTAAAAAGTCCCAGCTCAGGGTGGTATATGCCATGCCAAGGCACATCTTTAACATCTTCAACCTCTACATCCATTCCAAGACTTTTGAGCAAAAATCGGATGAGATTTCTTAAGTTGTCCTCTCCACCGGTTTTAAAGTAAGCCACTGCCTTGTTTAATATGCTCAAAGAGCCCCTTGAGAGATGAACGTAGTTATCTGTAGCTGAAACAATAATCTTTGCCTTTGAACTTTCAATAGCTTTTTCAACTTGTTCAGGTAATTCATAAACATAGAGGAAAATTACATCACTTTTTGTTATTTTTTCGGCATATTTTTCGCTCAAGAAATCGCTCACAGCCAAACATTCAAAACCCAGTTTTTCTGACTCCTCATCTAATATTTTAGATAATGTGGGAAGCATTGAGGCGCCATAACCTATTATAAAGCTTAATTGCATGTTAGTTGTAATACTAGTTTATATTTAAGTATTACTATTTCTAAAGAATTCATAAGTTTCTTAAGATTCAACTGTTTCTAAGGCTATTAGTCTAAAAGAGCTTACACAAACGACTCTAACCTTCATTTCGTATACATGGCTGAGTTCATTTTCATTTAACACATTCTCAGGCTCTCCAATCGAATAAATTCTGCCATCCTTAGTTAAAGCGATTTTATCGGAGTACATGCCAGCTAAATCTGGGTCGTGAAGCGTTAAGATTGTTGCAGTTTTCCTATCAAGCTTGATTTTCCTGATTATATTTAATATTTTGACCTGATTCTTGAAATCGAGATGGGCTATAGGTTACCATTATTGTGGTTTTTGGAGATTTAACTGTCGATTTTTCTTGCAAACATCCAGCAATTAGACATCCGGCGATTATTAAAGATAAAAACGATACTCATACCTGATTTTTTACAATGAGTGTTACTATTCAATAAAAAATTAAGAAAATTTAAAACAAAAAAGCACAAAAATGTAAATTTTTAAAATAGATGCAATCAAAAATCTCCATGGATTTCATATCGGTAGTCATTAAGACGATCAGTTTTACATCTCCAATACTCCTAATCATGTTTATCGGGTTGTTCGTTTCTGAAATTCTTATTGAACTTGGTTGGATGAAGAGACTAGAAAAAATTGGAAAACCGCTTACTAGCCTATCAAATCTCCCCAAAGTTTGTGGTGTAACCTTCATCGCAGCGATAGGTTCTCCAACTGCAGCAAACACTATGCTTCAAGACTTGAGAGAAAACAAAGTTCTTACAGATAAAGAAGTACTTCTTGCCTCTTTACTCAATACAACTGTTGTACCTATAAGAGAGACATTCACGTATCACTTACCTGTAATCTTGCCTGCTCTGGGATTGTATGTTGGTATGGTTTACATAGGAACGCTGTGGCTCGGAACGCTAGTTTTGCTGCTTTTTGTAATTGTTTGTGGAAAAATCCTCCTGAAAGATAGGAATGTTGATGTCGATGCAAGTGTAAGTGTTGAAGAAGTCGCCTTTGAAAAATCAATCGGAAATGCTACTAAAAAATCTCTAAAGAGATTTGGAAGGATAGGTTTTACGTTTTTATCCGTAACTTTTGCAGTTTTCATGCTTATGAATCTTGGTATAATTGAAAAAATTGAGGAATATGTCATACCTTTTGCAAAGATTCTAAATCTTCCACCAATTGTTTTTCCACCTATTGCAGCATATATAGCTTCGCCGTTAGTTGGTTTTTCAATGATAGGTTCTCTAATCCACAGTGGCGTTATAACTGAAAAGGAGGCAATAATCTCCCTTCTATTTGGCAGCATTTTTATGTTGCCTATTCTTTACCTTAGATTCTATTTCCCACAATGGATTTCAATTTTTGGGCTTAGATTAGGGATCTTGAGAGGATTAACGAGCATGAGTCTTATTATGTTAACGAGGATTATAATTTTACTCATTTTCATTAAATTTTAAAATAAAAAATTAAAATTAAGATTATTCTTCTTCAACGACGATCTTGAAATGTACTTTTGATATTGGTCCATAACCGAACACTTCAACCCTGTCGAACGTGTCAGAATCATCGATTTTTATCCAATGATCTCTTCCTGCTTTGTCTTCGTAGTTAAAGAGGTAGGAGGAATCTATAAGTTCAACGATCAAAATGTATTCCTCTCCCGGAATTAGCTTTGCAGCGGGAATCTCTGCTTTGCCATATTTCAGTGAAGTTATATAGCAATATCCTCGATCCTTGTAATATTCAAATTTGCCTCCTAAAGGATTCCATCCCCTCTTTGTGCATATCCAAACAGTTCCTTTCAAATCTCTTGGTGTATTTATCTCCACGTCACTTGCCCTTTTAAACATGATCGTTCCGTTTGAGTAAATCCACTCTGCTCCACTGATTCTAAACCAGCAGTTTTTAGCGCTATTGTTGTAAAACGTTATGTCCTTGGCATATGCACCTACAAACGTTCCACCCGGGCTGAGAACTATATCATTATCATCCTTTGCACTCGTAGAGATACTTACAGCAATTGCTGTTGTTACCCCAATGCATATCACTAAACCCACAAGTAGTAGCGACTTTCTCATAACAAATCACCAAATAGTAGCGTTGCATATTATTTTTAAGTCTTTTGGTCTTACTTAATAATAACATTTATATTCATAAAGCATAACCGAAGAGTATGAAGCTGTTCGTTACACTCGTAATCATATGCATTCTCTGCATATCTACGGCAAGTGCATCCGTAATCAGGGATGTCAAAGTGAATACACCAACCGTAGTTTCTCCCAATGAAGAATTCAACATTTTCATTGAAATTGACGAAGATCTACCAACAGTTGTTGGCGTGACTTTGAAAATTCCAGAAAGATTTACGCTAGTAAACTGCTCAACGCCATACAAAGTTTCGGGGAACAACATGTCCTTGGCCATGATAAACGACACGAGAGCAGAATGTACATTTAAAGCTCCGTCAAGTGAAGGAACGTTTATATTCGAAGGAAGATGGGTAGACATGCTAAACAAAGGAGAAAGTAAACTTAAAACGTCGATTTCTGTGAGCAAAGTGATTGCAACGCAGATTCCCACAACCACCATAACTCCCACAACTACAACTACAACACCCACAACTACAATCGTAACAACTACTACACCACCAGCCACAGCGAAGCCAACACCCGGCTTTGAGTTTATAACTGGAATACTCTCCATCTCCTTGATCGCACTCAGGAGGTGGTCGAGATGAGAACAGTTTTTCTTGCTTCAATATTGCTAATTGCATCTATTGGGTTGGCAAATGCTAGCGATTACATGGGCTTGTTTAATGATAACAGGATAACGAAGGACGAACTTGCAAATGTTATCGCAGACTACATGCTCGGAAGTTCGAGGTTGAGCTTGGATGAGATTAGAGATGCCTCTTACGTCTACATTCACTGGAGCGGAGAACCAAAGTCAATTGTCGATTCAGCAAATAGAACAATAACGATATACAAGCCAATAAAAAGGATAGTAGCATTACATAGCGATGCCGTTGAAGCTTCGATGGTATTAGGTGCTAAGGATAAAGTCGTTGGGGTAAGTAAGTATACGAAAGAGAGCAAAAGGCAATTTCCAGAGTTGAGTGAGTTGCCATCTGTTGGAAGTTGCTTCGATCCAGATATAGAAGCCGTAGTAAGCCTAAATCCAGATGTTGTTATATCCTATGTCAGATGGCCAGATTCGAGCAAGCTCGAGGAGAAGCTTGAACTCCTCGGCTTGAATATAGCTGTGATCAGGCTCGACTTTTACAAAGGTAGCACAATGAAGGAAGAAATGGAGAAGCTGGGTTATTTACTCGACAAAGAGAAGAATGCGAGTAAATACATCGAATGGTTTGAGAAGTATGAAAATCTCGTGAAGTCAAGGACTCCTGAAAAGAGAGTCAAGGTTTACACCTGTGGTAAACCCTTAAGGGCTTTCGGTGAGGGGACCGGGCTTTACGATCTCTCAGTTATGGCTGAAGGAAAAAACATTCTGGAGGGTAGGGAAGGTTACTTCGATGTCGATCCTGAACAGGTGATAGTCTGGGCGCCAGAAGTAATATTGAGGTGGAGTTATGCAGGAGGATACGAAACGAATGACATCAGTGGAATGAAAACTGAGTATGAAGAAATTGTCTACAAACCGGGATTTAAAAATGTACCAGCGGTAAAGAACAATAGAGTTTACGTGATGTCTGCTGATCTTGCAACAGCTCCGTCATTCCCAGCCGCTCTTGTGACTGTTGCCAAATGGCTCTACCCAGACAGGTACAGCGACACCGATCCAAGGGAGATCTTTCAAGAATACATCGACAACTTCTTACACATAAACTACAATGTAAGTGAACAGGGAAGCTTCGTATACCCTAAATGGTAACTTCGAATGATGGACACGACAGAACTCTTGCGAGTTAAGAGAGAGTATGAGAGGTACGTAGGTAGAAAACTTCTTTTCATAATTTTTACTTCAACCCTAATAATCGTGGTTGCCGGAATTTCCGCAACGCTCGGTTCATACCCGATTTCTGTTTCGGAAGTTTATTCGATAATCTTGAAGTGTCTAATCAGTCATCCTGAGAGCACAAAAGAATCGATTGTCTGGAATTTAAGAATGCCAAGGATAATTCTAGCAATAATTGCTGGAGCGGGATTAGCTTCTAGTGGAGCGATGACTCAGGGGATTTTGAGGAATCCACTTGCAACCCCATACACCTTGGGAATTTCATCTGCTGCCGGGCTTGGAGCTGCAATCGCAATCATACTTTCAAAGGGCATCTTTGTGGGCAAATATGTGATAGTGGGCAATGCATTTCTTTTTTCTCTAATACCTACTTTCATTATACTTGCCTTAGCCCGATTTAAAGGTTCAACGCCTGAAACGATGATATTAGCTGGAATTGCAATGATGTACATTTTTAGTGCAATAACGACCATACTAATGTACTTTGCTGAGCCAGAGGCTGTAAAATCAGCATACTTCTGGATGGTGGGTGACTTGGGAAGGGCTTTATGGGAAATAATTCCAACGATATTCATATCTCTTCTAATCTGCTTCACCCTATTGATGTGGAAGACGTGGGATGTTAACGTGATGATGATCGCTGGGGATGAAGTTGCAAAGAGCTTGGGAGTAAATCCAGAAAGAGAAAGGATTTTTGTGATGCTCGCCTCTGCATTTCTAACGGCATCGATCATAAGTTTCACTGGCACAATAGGTTTTATATGCTTGGTAGCGCCACACATATGCAGAATGATCATAGGTGGTGACTACAGATACCTACTCCCAGCCTCAACCCTCTTCGGAGGAGCTTTGCTGCTTATATGCGATACAATTGCAAGGACAATCTTAGCACCAGTGATCCTTCCAGTTGGAGTGGTTACAAACTGCTTAGGAGGGCCTATGTTCTTGTATCTGCTCATGAGGAGGAAGAAGGAGTACTGGTAGTATGAAGATAAGGATTAAGGGTTTAGAGTTCAGCTATAACAGTATTCCAGCTCTTAAGGATGTGACGATAGACATTTACGAGTCTGAGATCGTTGCAATCGTAGGTCCTAATGGATCTGGAAAGTCTACGCTACTGAAGTGCATAGACAAGATTTTAAAACCTCAAAAGGGTGCTATACTAATCAACGGAAAGAGTGTCAAAGACTTCAGTCAAATTGAAATTGCAAAGGCTATAGGTTACGTTCCTCAGGGTATTAAACAGTTCTTCCCAGCTACTGTTTTTGAGGTTGTTTTGATGGGTAGAAGACCCTATCTGAGTTGGAGGTGCAGTAGGAAAGATCTCGAAAAAGTCTTTGCGGTTCTTAAGCTTCTAAACATTGAGAACATTGTCATGAGGGATTTCAACGAGTTAAGCGGTGGACAACAGCAGAAGGTTCTAATTGCGAGAGCATTGGCTCAGGAGCCAGAAGTTCTACTACTCGATGAGCCTACTGCAAACCTGGATATCAAACACCAACTTGAAGTCATGGAAATGATAAGAACGATCGTTAAAGAGAAGGGAATTACTGCGATTGTAGCTATACATGACTTGAATTTAGCTTCGAGATATGCGGATAGAATCGTTATGATGAGAAGCGGGAAAGTATTCGCTGTTGAAGATCCTAATAATGTTTTAACACCGACTAATATAGAGAAAGTCTACGGCGTGAAAGTTAGGGTTATTAAGCTTGATAGGATGATGTATGTAGTACCTTTAGATCCCTTAGATTCTCTTGATTAATAAATTGAATAATATAAGTGTTTTTTTATTATGGTATGGAATCTACAAAACCACAATGGCTATAGCACTTTCCAGTCCTCCCGTCTCAATAAAGAGGGGTTCACAGCTTTTATTGTTACAAAACTCCCCTTTCACCTGTAGGTATCTGAACTGTATTATAACCAGATTTTTAAACCCATTTACTGACTTGCACACTAGTATCTATGATTGAAAAAATCCTCGTTCAAACGTTGAAATTTCTGATAAGAACGATTCCGATCTCTGCGTTGGGGGTTATATTTGCAGAGTTCATTGTAAACCTTGGCTATGTAGACAGAGTGTCTTTTATCGCAAGGCCAATTGTATCGTTTGCAAGATTGAGAAAGGAATGTGGAGTTAGTTTTGTTACAGCATTTATATCTCCTACTGCTGCAAATTCAATGCTTGTTGAATACTACAAAAACAAGCTAATCGAAAAGAGAGAGCTTTATATATCTTCAATTATAAATTCTTTTCCAGCTATCATCATGCACTGGAGATATATGCTCCCAGTTTTAATACCTCTACTCGGTCTTACAGGATTAATTTACTTTCTTCTTCTATCTCTTGTTGGTTTGTTGAAGACACTGATCGTCATGCTCATTGGAAGGATACTATTGAATGAGAGCTGGGATAGTGAACCAAATAACCTACCTATGATAAAACCTACACTTAAAGAGGTTTTCGAGAAGAGCATAAAAAATGCTGTAAGTACAATAAAAAAGATCTCAATTACAATGACAGTAACAATTTTAATTGTGAACAGTTTAGTTACCCTAGGCTTTTTTGACTTGCTTGCTGAAAACCTAAAGACATTCTCAAGCTATCTTCCAATCGAATCTACTGGATTGGCAATAATCGCAGCGCACTTTGGTGGCTATGTTGCATCATGCACGGTTGCGGCTGATCTGATGAGCAGAGGTTTGTTGAACCAAAAAGGGATTATTTTGAGTCTACTTTTCGCCGAGTTAATTACAAGTATTGCATCGGTTAGATACCTAATGCCTTACTATATCGGCATATTTGGGGCTGAAATAGGGGGCAAAATTATGGTGATGTCTATAGCTCTAAGAGATGCCGTACTCTTGCTGGTAATATTCCTCATCAGCAGTGTATAAGATCGTATAGAGAGTCGACAGTTATTTTATCTGTTGACACATTCATGACGATTTTTTCATACATTTCCTTTTTTCGCTGCTTGGCAGCGAATGTTAAGGGAGTTGTAGCGATCTCCTAACTAATTCCACAGTTCGTCAAAGCCTGTCTCAGGAAATGACATGTTAAACCCAAGCCATTGTCATCATCAAAAATTTTTGGAAAGATGGAACTAACCATATTTGAAAGAGAACGTTGTGGTAAGAGTTGGTAAAGAAAGGATGGAAATGGAGAGGAAATTCAACGGATTGATAACTCTGGGAGATGCTGACAGAAAGCTGAATGCTTTCAAAAGGCAGATAGATCTGATCCATGTATGGAGAGAAGTCAACTACAAGCTGTGGAAGCATAACGTTGATATGGAGACGAGGAAGCGGTACGTAAATGGAGTTAAGGGGATTTTGCTGAAGCTAGAGAATTCTCTGGGCAAGTCAGATTTAGAGAGCAGAATAAAGAAGGCAGAAAAAGCTTTGAATGTATTCGTTGAGGAGATGGAAGAAAAAGGCTATTGGAGGGTTTCAAGGTTCTTCAGGAAACACATGAAAAGCATTCTTCTCTTTGCTTACAAAAAGCTTGGAAGAATAAACATTCCATGGCACAACAACTGGATGGAGAGAAAGATGGGTGAAATAGCGAAGAGGATGAAGAATAAGGATAAGTGGAGTGAAAGAGGGGCTGAAAATCTTGGTAATTTGCTTATGAAAATGAGGTTTGAGAAAGCAATCTATGAATCGTTCATCGTTGAAGTTATGAAGCTGGATAGAGATATAAAATGGGGGGTAAATTTACACCTATGATGGAACACGACCAAAAAATTTAGTAAGAATGGCACAAAATATCCCCAAGAGACCAAATAACCCAAAGAAAAGTTGGGAGTTATTGTCCACATAAGAGGTGAATTATGGGGAATACCTCATAGAATCGATGAAAAAGTTAAACTCTAAAACAAAGATTTAAAGACTAAAAATCCTCGCATTCTCATCTGCAAATTTCTGGATTTCTGCGATCTCCTTCTCACTTAAATGCCTAAATCTTGCTTGCCTCCTTAGATACTCTTCAACAGGCTTTTTTTCTTTTACCTTCATAACATCCATAATCTCACCACTAATAACCTCATAGTTAACCCACAAAGCCGTTTCATTTGCCAATCTACCAATTTTGATTGTCTCGCTACTTTCAAAACCCCATCCTGTAGGACAAGGTGTTAGGATGTGTATATACTTCGCTCCATCAAACTCCATCGCTTTCTTAACCTTCTTATACAAATCTTTAGGATACGAGGGATTAGCAGTGGCAACGTAGGGTATTCTATGGGCTGCAACAATTGCAGGTAAATCTTTTTTAAACGTTTTATTTCCAATACTAACTTTTCCTGGCGGAGAAGTTGTTGTGTAAGCAGCATAAGGTGTAGAACCGCTTCTCTGTATCCCAGTATTCATGTAAGCTTCGTTGTCAATGCAAATGTAAATCACATCATGCCCCCTTTCCAACATCCCCGACAAAGCTCCAAAACCTATGTCTGCTGTCGCCCCATCTCCAGCAAAAACTGCAACGTTAGCATCCTTACCAATCCTTTTCATCGCTACCTCAACACCACTTGCAACTGCTGGAGCATTCTCGAACAGCATGTGTATAACCGGTACTTTCCAAGCGCATCGCCTGTATTGCGTAGAATAAATCTCAAGACATCCGGTCGCCAAACAAACAATCGTGTTTCTGCCTAAAGCTTTCATTGCAATTCTAACAGCCAAAGCCTGACTACAACCAGCACAGGCTGTGTGTCCTGGTAAAAACAATTCTTCTTCAGGCAATTCAGCAATCATGCATAAACACCTCTTAACCCAATCCAATCGCTCTCCTTCTCAGCCTGTTTGACGTCTTCGATTATTCTGCGTATGTCCTCAATTCTGATATCTCTACCTCCTAAACCCACTGTATATCCGAAAATTCTTGGCTTTTCTTCAACGTTATAGAATGCTGATTTGATTTCGCTAAACAAAACTCCCTCAAAGCCATAACTGAATGCTCTATCTATAACTGCAATTGTTTCAACATTTCTTAAAGCATCCCTAATTCTATCTTTTGGAAACGGTCGATAGGATATCAATCTTAACAGTCCAACATCCATATTATCTATTGCATCCTTTATCGTTCCACAAACAGAACCCATTGAAATTATCGCTATATTGGAATTCAAATTATATTCTTCGATTAGATCAAATTTTCTTTTGAATTTTTTCTCAAATTCCTCCTTCTCTCCCTCCAATTTAGCCATCGCAACATCCATCGCCAATTGTTGATCGTATTTAAACTCCATGTAATCGTCAGGCAAGGCATAAGCTCCAATTAACATTGGATTTTCAACGTCGAGTTTGTAATTTGTTTGATATTCTGGCAAATAATCATCAACTTGCTCTTGTTTAGGAATTGAGACTGGCTCATAAACATGCGTTAAAGTGTAACCATCCATGCAAACCATTGTTGGCAACATAACTTCTTCAGCCACTTTGTAAGCTATAAAGGTAAAATCAACAGACTCTTGAACGTTTTCAGCATAAAGTTGAATCCAAGAAGTGTCTCTTTGAGCCAAAGTGTCGGATAAATCATTCCAAATGTTTAGTGGTGCAGATAAAGCTCTGTTTGCAACGTGCATTACGACTGGCAAACGCATTCCAGATGTTGCATGTAATACTTCGTGCATTAAAGCCAAACCTTGAGATGATGTTGCTGTGTAAGCCCTAACACCACAAGCAACAGCTCCAGCTACAAGGCTTAAAGCTGAATGCTCTGATTCAACATTTATGTATTCGGCATCCAACAACCCATTTGCAACTAACCAAGCTAACCTTTCAACTATGTGTGTTTGAGGGGTTATAGGAAAAGCTGCAACAACCTTAGGTTTACAAAGCTTTACAGCCTCTGCTACAGCATGAGAACCTTCTATAACCACCATGTTTTCTATTTCTTTGCTTTTGTTCTCTTTATTTATTCTATTTCTTTTTCTTTTTTTCTTACTCGACATCAGCATCACCAATTATTTAACCTCAACGACCATTGTTATCGCCCCTGTAGGACATTCCTCAGCACATATGCCACATCCTTTGCAGTAATCGTAGTTTGGTTGAGGAATGCTATCAACAAACTCAATACATCCCTCCGGGCAGTAAAGCCAGCAATTTCCACATTCAATACATTTAATTTCACACTGAGTCTCTTGGGGGCAAACTCTTCCGCAAATGGCAGGCAGTGCATTCTTATCCCTAACTATCCTAGCAGCTTTCTCAAAATCTCCTTCAGCAACTGCCTTGATAAAAGCAGGAATGTCTATGTTGACAGGGCATCCATCAATGCAGTTAGCCTCATTACACTGATAACATCTCAAAGCTTCTTGCATAGCCATTTCACTTGTATAACTCAAAGCAACTTCATCGAAACATCTAATTCTAATCTTAACGTCCAATTCAGGCATTTCAACTCTCATAAAATCCCCTCAAAATCTCCTTCTCTTCTTTACCAAAATCGGGATACCTCCTTGCGAAGTCTTCTTCTTTCTTGAAAATCGTCAACCTCTTTAGCAAATCATCAAAGTCAACTCTATGTGCATCAAATCCAGGGCCATGTACACAAGCATATCTCGTTTGATTGTCATATCTTACCCTACAACTTCCACACATCCCACTTCCATCAACCATAATCGGATTTAGGCTTGCTATCGTCTTTATTTTGTATGGTTCAGTTTCTTTGGCAACAAACTTCATCATAATCGTTGGTCCTATAGTTATCACCTGATCAATCTTTTTTCTTTTAAGTAGATCACTTAAAGCGTGGGTGACTAAGCCCTTAATTCCGTAAGAGCCATCATCTGTTGTAATAATAAGCTCATCGCTGTATTCTGCGATCTTATCCTCCCAAAATATAAACTCCTTTGTTCTTGCTCCTATGATAGATATAACTTCGTTTCCCATTTCCTTAGCTTTCTTTGCTGTGATATGGACTGAAGCAATACCTGTTCCACCACCAACAATTGTTATTGTGCCTTTCTCAATCTCAAATGGTCTGCCTAAGGGTCCAGCAAGATGATAGAGCTTATCTCCTTTCTTCATCTCACCAAGTTTATATGTTGTCTTCCCAACCTCCTGAAACACAATTGTTATTGTTCCTTTCCCCCTATCAAAATCTGCAATCGTTAAGGGTATTCTTTCTCCCTTCTCATCAACCATTACGATAACAAACTGGCCAGCTTCACAATACTCAGCGATTGTTGGGGTTTTGACAACCATTTCCTTCAACTCGTTGTACAACTCAATCATTTCAACTATCTCGTTCTTATGGTTTTCATCAGACTTGCATTTGTGCTCCCTTCTCTCCTCAGCCAACTTATTTTTACTCCTCAAATACTCATCAATTGCATATGCAGCCCTTTTTCCAGCACCCATTGCAGCTATGACAGTTGCAGCTCCTGTTGTAACATCACCACCTGCAAAAATGTTTTCAACACTCGTTCTTCCACAAGAGTCTGCCTTTATTATTCCTCTCTTTTCATCAACCTCAACATTACCAATAACATTTGGTTTTTGCCCTATTGCGACAATCACAACGTCAGCTTCAACAAAGAAGTTGGAGTTTTCAATTGGAATGGGTCCTGCTCTCCCACTCTCGTCCTTCTCACCCAACTTCATCTTAATGCATTCTATTTTCTCCACCTTGTCCTTCCCAACAAACCTGATTGGTTGTGTCAAAGTCAGAATTTTAATCCCCTCTTCTTTTGCTCTCTTTATTTCCTCAATTCTCGCAGGCATTTCCTTCTCGCTTCTCCTATAAATTATCGTGACTTCTCTTGCCCCCAACCTCATTGCACATCTCGCTGCATCAACTGCAACATTTCCACCTCCAATTACAGCGACCTTTTTACCCCTCTTAATTGGTGTATCGTATTCGGGAAACTTATACGCCTTCATCAAATTAACTCTAATCAGAAATTCGTTAGCTGTGAATATTCCAGGCAGATTCTCTCCTTCTATTCCTAAAAATGCTGGTAATCCAGCACCACTTCCAATAAAAACTGCATCGTACTCTTCTCTAAGCTTTTCCATTGGAATTGATTTGCCAACAACAACTCCCGTCTTAATCTTAACACCTAAACTTTTGACATATTCTATTTCTTTTCTGACTATTTCTTTAGGCAACCTAAACTCAGGAATGCCATAAACTAAAACGCCTCCAGGCTCATGCAGAATCTCATAGATTGTAACATCATAACCCATTCTTGCTAATTCAGCTGCAACCGTTAATCCTGCTGGTCCACTTCCAACAACCACAATTTTTCCACCATTCCAAGGTTTTTTTTCGGGAATCCTTATTCCCCTCTGCATCTCCCAGTCGGCAATAAATCTTTCCAAATTCCCGATTGCTATCGATTCCCTCTTTCTCTTACACTGTGTTGAATCTGTTACAGGCTTAAAGTTTCTCCATGAACCAGTTTTATTGATTATACTCGTCCCAACATCTGCAACCCTGACGCTTGTGTTGTTCGCCATACTGCCTTCCATTATCTCATCACCTCGTAAGCTTTCTTAACAGCCTCAACGTTCTTCTTTCCTAATTCTCCCTTAAAGCGTTCTGAAACTGCTTCAACAACCGAATCAATTGAAACAACTCCTAATTTTGCTATTGCTCCAAGTAAAACTGTGTTAACAATCGGTTTGCCAATTATATCCAAAGCAAGTTTTGTAGCGTTTATAGTCTTAAATGTTATGTCGTCATGCTCAATTTTTTTTGCAGAATTAACCAAAACGATACCGTTCTCTTTAACATCCAAATTTATCAAGCCCAAAAGAGTTGGGTCTTGGACAACAGCCAAATCGGATTTATAAATCTGGCTTCTTAGCCTTATAGGCTTTTTATCAATCCTACAAAAAGCTTGGACTGGAGCGCCTCTTCTCTCAACTCCAAAATAGGGAAAAGCCTGACAAAACAGCCCATCCTTGAATGCTGCTATCGCTAGTAATTCTGCTGCAGTAACACTCCCTTGCCCTCCTCGCCCATAGAATGTGACCTCGTACATGGGCATCTTTACCACCCATTTCTATTTTTTCCTCCTTCATACTATCACCTAACCCTCACGATTTATTATGGTAATTTAAGTCTTTTGGTTGTGATAGATTAACCATTACCAAAAAGTAATAAATACTAAAAAATATTATCATTTTTGATAGTGATAGAGGGGTGTAAAACCATGGTAATATTACTTGAGTTGAGCAGGGCTCAGAGAAGCATTCTTTTAACCTTGGTATACCTTTATAAATTAAAAAGAAGAAAAATAAAATCAGAGGAGATTTCGGAGTATCTAAACATGAACATGGCTACCGTTAGAAACATGATGCAAAATTTAAAGATTTTAGGTTTCGTAAAAAGCATTACTGGACCAAAAGGTGGTTACATTCCAACTGAAAAGGCGTATAAAGCATTAGCCATCACACCACCCGAAGAGGCAATAAACGTACCCGTATATGTAAACTCAAAGAGAGCAGATTTAATTGTAGAAGAAATAGACTTTGCATCAGTTGGAAAAGAATCTACAGCCAAGATAAAAGCCTTTGGTGCCGATAAAGTAAACATCGGTGATGAAATTGTTGTAGGACCAACACCTCTGAACTTGTTAGTTATACAAGGCAAAGTTGTAGGAAAGGATGATTTTCACATAGTCATTGAATTAGCCAAAGCATGGGCTTTTCCAAAGGAGAAAGTTGAGGAGTGCTTAAGACCAGTAATTACTGCTGACCCAAACGAGAGTATTGTTGATGCTGTTAAAACAATGGTTAAGAACAACGTTTCTTGTTTGTTAGTTTGTGGAGATAACATGGGTTTTATCACAACAGAGGGAGTGGGAAGAGCTGTTGCAAAGAACGATTTCAATAATAAAGTTAAGCACTATGTAGAAGATGGTTTGGTTGTGGTTAAGAAGGGCACAGCACTTTACGAAGCATTTATGCAGATGTACAGAAACAATGCAAAGGTTGCTGTGGTTGTTGATGATAAGCCAATAGGACTCGTTACAGATCACATGATCCTTGAGAGGATGATACTAGACAAAAAAGAGTGTAGCCAAGATATAACAGACTGAGAAAGAAATCAAAGGGGTTAGGAACCAGCTTAACATTATCTTTTTTATAAACTGAAATCTTATCGTCCTTACACTTTTTAGCAAACCAACTCCAACAATTCCACCCACAATGCAATAAGTGGTTGAAACGGGCATTCCTAAAAGTGTAAATATTAAAACACTCAACCCTGCTCCAAACTGAGCAGAGAAACCGGAGAACGCATCTAGTCTTGTAATTCCCTTTCCAACCGTTTCTATAACCCTATTACTCAGCATTAAAGCCCCGAAAAAAAGCAATACGCTTCCAAGGAGTGCTGCATGCAACGATGTTAATAAATTGTAATAAACTATCGGTCCTAAAGCGGTTGAAAGTTCATTTGCTCCTGTATTGTAGGCAATAACTATCCCACTAATAAGTAATAGGATCTTTAAGTACTTTTCCACCTTAAACAAGGGTTTTTTAAGTAGAACTCTCTCTAGAATTGTATAGATGAAAATTGACAATACCATTGCTCCAAAGGGTGAGACAAACCAAGATACTACTATGTTTATTAAGGTTTGAACGTTTATGTTTTTTCCAAAAGCGAATGCTGAACCAACCAAACTTGCAACAATTGCTTGATGACTTGAAACAGGCACCTTCTTCCAATTTGTTAGTATTATCGCCAAAGAAGAGCTTAATAAGGCAAGACTAATTATCAGGATGTTTAAATCAACTAAGTCCTTACCAACAGTCTTCATAACCATCTGACCATGGAAAAGGATACCAAAGAAGACAAAGACGCCCAATAGTGCGATCGCTCTTTTGAATGTTAGAGCTCCACAACCAATGCTTATTCCAAAGGCATTTGATGTATCATTAGAGCCTATGCTGAAGGCGATGAGAATTGCTGCAATTACTGGAACCAATTCAAGCATGCTAAAAATTTGAAAGCCATTTATATATTATTTCTCTTGTCTTTATGATTCTGAGATGCATTTATACTTTTACACTCAATTTGTTTTACATTACACAACCAAGCATAATTAAACGAAAAATTAAAAATCATAAGTTAATTGCATAAAGTTATAGCTAATGAGGTTAATTATAACCCCATCAATCGTTAACTGAAAGAATATCGGTTTTTGATAAATTTTTATGTAACTCCATAACACTAATAGTGAATTTTACGAAATATTTATAAAC
>Ga0180300_10000281_pt1 | contig 21902 bp, 17 predicted proteins | sample GuaBasSediGuay15_FD_121798 | JGI IMG/M metagenome (GOLD analysis project Ga0180300, IMG submission 121798) | Subseafloor sediment microbial communities from Guaymas Basin, Gulf of California, Mexico - Guay15, Core 4569-2, 21-24 cm | ecosystem: Environmental > Aquatic > Marine > Hydrothermal...
ATCATTCTAACTAGTATTGTTAATGTAAATATGAAAAGGACCAGAATGAAACTTATTTTGTATCCTAGAGAAAGAAAGATTACATATCCGGTGAAAGCGTTTCCAAGCCACCATAATACTGAAGTTAGAAATGTTAGAAACATGACTTTTTTGTGATTTATGAGTAGTTTCATGGCGTTAGAAAACTCATACACTGTTTTTACGATCTTTGGCTCTGCTTCCTCCAGTTTTTTTGCCATTCTTTTACTTATTTTTCCAGCTATTTTTAGGATGCCTCGCATAAATGTATTAATTGCCTCTGGTTTCAACGAAAAATACAGCAAAGCTACTAAACCGACCAGGGAAAGAGAGACCGCAACACCAGCGAGTATTAGTATTCTCATAGACAATTGATACATTAAGTATAGGGGTATGAAGCTTATTGCAGTCATAGCTGTGAAAGATATTATTGCTATTGTTCTATGGGCAACTACGCTGCTAATTGCATCCCCCCATTTAACATCGTGCTTCTTTGCTGTTAAGTAGGCTCTGACAGCTTCCCCTGAGACGGAAGCTGTCGGTACCATGGCATCGAAAAAGTAGGACGTCCATACGAGAGACACTACATCTTTTAATTTTATTTTTATGTTCAGAGCTCTAAGTAGAAATATCCATGAAACAACATACATGTGAAAAGCTGAAACGGAAACTACAATCGCTAAGATGTAAATCGGGACATTTATTCTCAATATTAATTGGAAAGACTCCTTGAAACTCTTAAATAGGTTATAAATTACTAGTATTAAGAGCACACCTACAATTAGAAGCACTATGACTCTTTTATACGGAATTGTGACTTCCACTTTTCCTTTCTCATTCATTTTAACTAACCCGTTATATTGATATGGTTAATAAGCTCTGAAGCGTTAAACAAATGTTAAAAGATAGATGTGATAAAAAGCAGTTCAAATATAAAATTTTAGTAATCTTTGAAAATAAAAGGAGTTACTCCACTAAAGACTATTTATTTTTGCTTTACTTCTAAACTGTTTTTCATATATTTCACGCACCCTTTCAATGGTGTCGGCTTCATCGGGGCTTTTATCCTCTCTTATACGTGTTATTCTCGCGAATCTTAGCGCAAAACCAGACTTATATTTTGGAGATCGCTGAATTTCGTCAAAGGCCACTTCAACAACTATTTCCGGTTTTACGTAAACTGTTCCTCCAACTTCTGTGATTTTTAGTTCTAAAAGGCGTTTGGTTATTTCTTTAAACTCCTCATCAGTTAGTCCTTTAAATGTTTTACCTATAACAAGAAATTCTCCTGTTTTTTCATCTCTTGCTGCCAAATAATAATCTGACAACCATTCATGTCTGCGACCATATCCCCAGTCTGCGGCTACTATAACTAGGTCCAAAGTGTCTAGTATTCCCTTTATTTTAAGCCATTTTTTGCCTCTAATTCCTGGAGTATAATTACTGTCTAATCTTTTGGCTACAAGTCCTTCGTGGCCCTCGCTTTTAGCTTTTTCAAAGAAACTCTGCGCCTCTTCGGGATCGCTAGTAATGATTCTCGGTGTTAATTGGATGTTACCATGGATCTTTTCGAGGTATTCCCATCTTTTTATGTAGGGTTCGTCTATCAACGTTTTCCCGTTGAGATACAGTACGTCAAAGAGGTAAAGTTGAACTGGAATTTCTTTAATCATCTTTTCGATGTCTTTTACTCTGTGAAAGCGTCTCATTAAATGTTGAAATGGCAATGGCTTATTTTCTTCTCCAATAGCGATCACTTCTCCTTCTAAAACAGCTTCGTCAGCTTTGATTTCTTCTAAGACTAGCTTGACAACGTCTGGTAGGCTTTGGGTTACATCTGTTAATCTGCGGCTGAATATTGCAACTTTGCCATTCTTTAAGTGAATTTGAACTCTTGCTCCATCCAATTTGTATTCAAAAGCTGTCTTTCCGCCATGTTCTTTTAACGCTTCCTTAACGTTTTCAGCTGGTTGCGCTAACATCGGTTTAATTGGATGAAACAGTCTCATTTTCACTTCTTTTAAACCTTGTACTCCCTTGGTTAGTGCGATGTATGCAACATCTCCGAGATCTCCTAGGAGCATGTGGGCTCTCTTTGTCTGTTCTAAAGATGCACCGGAAGCTTTTGCTATCGCTTCTTCCATTAAACCTTCTGAGACACCATGTCTCATTTCTCCTAAAATGTCCTTCACTATATATTTGGTTTCTAGGGGCGTTGCTCTGCTTAATAAGCCATATAGGAGGCTTTCCTTTTTCTTTTTACTTCCAGGACCTTTTGCACTCGCAATGGAGAGAAAATATTTATGAACATCGAGAATGATAAGAGGTGATTGTAGGAGAGTTGTTTGTTTAGCTCTTTTTCTTTTTTCCATTAATATTTTAGCCATGTCTCCTGGGTCGCCTGTTTTACTAAATGCTTCAGATATGTCTTTATTGCTTGCACCTGTTAGATCTTTTATTATTTTTATGACTGTTCTCCACGAAATTTCTAATGTTTCTTGGCTCCAAGCAGGAAATATTCTTCCAATTATTAGGCGTACTGCTGGTCCTATTTCATCTGGTTTAAGTTTTTTAAGAAATGATGAGATTAAGTTAGCCATTGTGGTTCTTTTCGTTGTTTTTTCAAGTTTTTCACAGAGTTCAGCAAGTTCTTTGAAGGGAGTGCCCATGACAAAACCTCTTACATGCTTAGTGAGTTTGACTGCAAACTTAAATTATAAGATCGTATTCTAAGTTAAAAGACTTGACATTACATTTGTTGTTAACGTTGGGGGTTTCCTATTGGAAACTGGAAAGCATGTTTATCAACCACTTGTTCGTGCATTCTGTTTTTTAGTTATTTGGGTGCTTGGTATTATCCTTATTTCCCATGTTCTCTTTCATTTATCTTATGTTTTCCTCTACTGGTTTTTTGCAGCAGTTTATACCTTTATTCTATGTTATGTTTTCTGCAGTTTTATTGAACATAGGTCTATATGGAGTTTAGGATTGAAAACGCGTGGAAAAGACGTGCTGGACTTTGTTTTAGGAATTTTCATAGGATTATTTATGATAACTACTGTTTTTCTGATGGAAATCAGTTTAGGGTTAATCCGCATTGAAATAAACAGTAAAATTGAGATAAGCTATTTAGTTCATGGTTTACTGGCATCTTTATCTGTTGCTTTTATGGAAGAATTGATTTTTCGAGGATATCTTTTTCAAAATGCTCTTCTATCGCTAAATGAAAATCAAGCCATTCTTATTTCTTCGATTGTTTTTGGCTTAATGCATATTTTTAATCCTAATGTAAACTTTCTTGCCATAGTTGTGATAAGCATTATAGGGATTCTTCTTGCAATATGTTATCTTAAAACGCAGGGATTGCATTTTCCAATTGGGCTACATTTTGCTTGGAACTTTTTTGAAGGTTACATTTATGGTTTTCCCATTAGTGGCAATAGAGTTGAAGGGGTATTAGTTACAATCATTGAGGGGCCAGCTTGGTTAACAGGAGGCCAATTTGGACCAGAAGGCAGTTTAATAGGATTGGTTGTTTCTCTTATAGTTACTTTGATCGCATTTTCCCTACATGATTCAAATAAAAGGAAAATAACGGAAAGAATTCAATTATGATCTTATTTTTGGATTCTGGCTTGATCCCACGCTTCAGTTATTTTTGCTAGAAATTCAGATGGCACAGTGAATAAGTCTTCTGGATTCTTAAAATGAAGATAGAATCTGTATACTCTCTCTGACCTGTTTAGACGAATTATTGCGTAATGCGGCCTCTTTGATACTTTCTCGCTGAATTCTTCTATAACCTTGTCGAGAATTCTTTCTAATTCCTCTTTTGTTAGAGAATGATCAAAGGATATATCTAAAGTGTAGCAGTATTCACCTTCTTTGGGAGAAAACCTCGTGATATTTGCACCTAAAACTTCTTGATTTGAGATTAAAACTATTTTATAGTCAGCTGTTAATATTTTAGTGTAATTTATGGTTATTTCTTTCACTATGCCCTCCGTACCCTTAATAATAACATAGTCGTTTACGTGGAAAGGTCTGCTGGCTAGAATGTATAGTCCTGCAATAAAATTACCTATGGTTCTCGTTGAAGCGAAGCCTATAGCTGCTCCTCCCAGCGCGCTAAATGCAACGAACCAATCGGAAGGCAACCCTCCGATTTCCATTAAAGCTACTATACCGCCCATGAGTACAAAAAACCTGGAGATAACAACAAGTCCGTTTGTGATATCAGGACCGAGTTCTAGACGTTGCCCCAATCTTCGCATATATCTTGTAACAATTCTTTCAATAATCACCGTGATAACTATTATTATTGTGACCCTAATTCCTAGTGCCACATATCCCGTGGCTGTAGCTACATAATTCCATAAATTTCTAAGAAGATCTAAAAATTCTTGCATTTTCATCCCCTCTTTAAACTAGGAAAGGGATATATAAATATGTTATTTTGGTGAAATTTTGAGCCAGCCCTTGTTTGCTATTGTTTTTCCTAGATCTATTACTATTAGGCTAATGACGCTAAGTATTGCAGCTATTAGTAAATCTGTGATTTTTAGTGGGGTTGTTTTAAAAAGTGGTTGTAGTGCTGGGACATAGATTATTAGTAGTGTTATGAGTATTGATGAGAATATACCGTAGAGTAGGTATTTGTTTGCTGTGAACCCTAGTTCAAAGCTTGTTTTTCTCTCTGACCTGCATGGAAATGCCCTGAACATTTCAAATAAAGTCATCCAGAAAAAGACCATGGTTTGAGCATATAGTAGGTTAGATGTTCTAAAATAAGTCCAAGCGAACAGAGGGATACCTACGATTGCCATTAGTGATCCACCGAGACCGATTATTCCCTTTATTCTCGGCGTAAATACACTTTCTCTTGGGTCTCGTGGAGGTCTTTTCATTATATCTGGGTCTGGCGGGTCTATGCTTAAGGCAATAGCTGGTAGTCCATCGGTTGTCAGATTAATTAGCAAAATATGTATTGCAAGTAAAGGTAGTGGCAATCCTATCAGGCTTGCTACAAACATAAGCAAGATTTCTCCTACGTTACATGAGAGGAGATACATTAGGTACTTCTTAATATTGTCGTAGATACCTCTACCTTCTTCAACTGCGGCTACTATTGTTGCAAAGTTGTCGTCTGCAAGTATCATTTCTGATGCTTCTTTTGTTACATCTGTGCCTTTGATACCCATAGCAATGCCTACATCAGCTCTTTTAACTGCGGGAGCATCGTTTACACCGTCACCGGTCATAGCAACTACATAGCCTCTCTTTTTCAATGCATTGACTATACGTACCTTATGTTCTGGCGAAACTCTAGCATAAACAGAAACATTATCAACGATTTTTTCTAGTTCTTCATCACTCATCTTGTCGAGTTCAGCACCAGTTAAAACACGCTTGTCCTCTGATCTTTCTTCTAGTAAACCTATTTCTTTTGCTACGGCAACTGCCGTAAGTTTGTGGTCCCCGGTGATCATAACAACTTTTATACCGGCCTCTTTGCATAATTTCATAGCTGGTATAACTTCCTCCCGCGGAGGATCAATCATACCTTGCAGACCAACGAAGATGAGATCTTTTTCAATGGTTTCAGTGGTATATTCCTCAACTTTATCCAGTTTTTTATATGCCATGGCAAGTACTCGGAGAGCTCTACTTGCCATTTCCTGGACTATTTTCAAAAGCTGTTTCCGTTTTTCGTCGGTAAGTTCCTTTATTTCTCCATTTAAGTAAATATGTGAACATAGTTGAAGTATTACTTCTGGAGCTCCTTTAACATATGCAACTTTCTCTCCTTCAGGTGTGATGTGGATTGTGGTCATGCGTTTCCGGATGGAGTCAAAAGGTAGTTCTCCAATGCGTGGATAGGTTTTATTTAACTCTTTGATGTTAATTCCAGCTTTAGCAGCGGAGACTAGTAGTGCTACTTCTGTAGGATCACCTACTAAGGTTGCTTTTTCACTTCCAGTTTCTATTTGGGCATTATTGCAAAGCGCTCCAATTCGTAAAACCATTGATAAATCATCTATATTTTGAGGATTTATCTTGATGTTTTCTTTGTAAAATTCTCCCTTAGTATCGAAACCAGATCCTGTAACTTTGATTATATCGTCGTTAACATAGATTTCTCGCACTGTCATTTCGTTTTTTGTAATGGTTCCTGTTTTATCGGAACAGATGACATTGACACATCCAAGGGTTTCCACCGCGTAAAGTTTTCTTACGATGGCGTTACGTTTAACCATGCGTTGAACACCAACAGCAAGAGAAATTGTAACAACCGCTGGAAGAGCTTCTGGGACAGCTGCAACAGCTAAACTAACACCCCAAATAAACATCTCTAATAAAGAATAGCCTCTAAATATTCCTAGAACTGCCACAGCAAAACATACAGCCAAGGATAATATCCCAAGCCATTTTCCAACATGCTCTAGTCTTTCTTGTAGTGGGGTTTTTTCTTCCTCCACGTATTGTAGCATGCTGGCTATTTTTCCGAATTCGGTGTTCATTCCTGTTGCTGTAACAACTGCTTTTCCTCTTCCATATGTAGCATGTGTTCCCATGAAGACCATGTTTTTTCTGTCTGCTACTGGTATTTTTGCTTCTGGTAGTGTTTCTGTGTTTTTTGATACTGGGATGGACTCTCCTGTTAGAACAGCTTCATCAACTTGTAGATCTACAGCTTCTATGATGCGTGCATCAGCTGGTATGCGGTCACCAGCCTCTATTAGAATAATATCCCCAGGTACGACTTCTCTCGCTGGAATTTCAATAATTTTACCATCTCGTAACACCCTTGCCGTTGGTGCAGCGAGTTTTTTTAATGCTTCCAAAGCTTTTTCAGCTCGATATTCTTGCGTAAATCCTAGAATGACGCATGCAAACACTATTGCTATTATAACTGTTGCATCTAAAATTTCTCCGATTAACATGGATATTATGGTCGCTATTATAAGAATAACAACCAGCACGTCTTTAAACTGTCCTAAAAGTATTTTTAATGGAGAGATTTTCTTGGCAGCTATAAGTTCGTTAGGACCGTATTGTTCTAACCGTTTTTTTGCTTCTTTCTCACTTAGACCGTTGGGGGTTGTTTTTAAAATTTTGAAAATTTCTTCGATGCTCATTGCATGGGGATTATCAATAATTGCCATAGACTTACCACCATTTTGAGATTAAGTTTAACGTTAAATGTTGGGCCTTCTATCGTTGATTGATATGCTATCAAATCAGTCTAATACGTTTTTGACCGCATCGAATATTTTGCCTTGTTGGTTTCTCTATCTTATTATTGTTCAAATATAAAGTTGTCTTGGTTTAATACCAAATTTTAATTTAAATTTTAGTACTGTAAAATCGAACGGTACGTATCTTTGTGTTGAAAATAAATTATCAAATGGAAGATTCTGTCAATCTGCATCGTTAATCTTACTTGCAATTTCCTTTATTTTTGTTAAAATTTTTTGGGGTTCTTTTTGCCATTCAGTTTCGTCAAATCCAAGGATCCGACATATCTCGTTTAAGAGACTCGTTGGATTAACACTAGTCTCAGGAGTTATTTCCGCAACTTCCGTTTGCTCTGACGTCGATACTATGGCTGGAACTTTTTCTTCTTCCTTTAACTCTATTACACCTAGTTCATGTAATAATAACTTTGCCATTCCTTGAAAGGCTTTATCTACGTTCTCGCCGGTTTTTGCAGATGTTTCAATGAATAAAACATCCAGACCATACTTTTCAATAATTTCTTTTCTAAGATTTATTCCTTCCCCCGTTGTTATCGCATCTTGCACGTTATCTCTTAAATCTATTTTGTTCCCCACCAGAACTATGGGAACCTTCTGTTTAACATGTTTTAACATTTCCTCAATCCAACCAAATACGTTGTTGTAGCTTTTTCGGTCAGTAACGTCATAAACAACGAGTGCGCCAGCTGTACCGGCATAAAAAGTTTTTCTAACTTCTTTAAAGTGAGGTTGCCCACCAAGATCCCAAATCTGGAATTTAACCTCATATCCGTAGGGGGTGTTAAGGGTTTTTACAGCAAAGTCCGCGCCGACAGTTAATATATACGAGGTTACAAAGCCTTCCCCCATCCATCTTCTACGTAATGTTGTTTTACCTACGCCCCCGTCACCGATAAGCACTATTTTAAATAGGAAACTTCTATTTGTCAATTCTGGTGTCTCCTTTTATCTTAATATGCAACAGGACAATACAAAGAAGTTAAATCTCTACACACTTGTTCTTTCGATGAAATTTATTGTAGTATTGATTGTTACTACAAGATTGTGAAAACCTTTATAAAAATCTTTCCATGGCGAGGAACATTAAGCTTAAACTTAACGGAAGTTCCCTTAGTTGTTTTATTGTTCTATAAAGTCTTTTTGAAAAGCAATGAGAGGGATATCATATGGTTTTTCTAATTTTTATAGCAACACCTTTTTTAAAGAATGAGAACTCTGTTCCGGCAAGTATAGATTTTCCGATTGCTAAAAGTTCATCTTCTCTGTTCACGACAATAACTTCTTCTCCAGGCCTTATTTCAGGATCGTTGTCGACTACAAATTTTGAGAATACGCTGCGTCCTCTCTTAACGAATGGTTCAGCATCTGCATTAACTGCTACTCTCAGTTTAGGTGGTTTAAAGCTCTCTAGCAATATTTTAGCTGCTTTAATGGTTAAGGTAAAAAACCCGGATGTAGGTACGAGTGATAACAGGAGTTCGCCATCCTTGTAAATATATCTTATTTTCCCAGTTTCTCTCGATCTTTTCCACGTGATTTTATCTTTTTCGAATAGAGCTTTACCAGCGCCTTTTCCAAATTGATAGTCAGCAACGCATCGTAATTTTTCTAAAATTTCATTTCTATCGATCAGAGTTTCAGTAAGATTTGTTGGTAGTTCGTTAATATTATTTAGAATGACAATTTTGAATTTCTTTGAATATTCCTTGACGACTTCGTCAAAATCGTTCATACCCTTAAGATAGAAAACTTTACTATAACTATTCCTTGTAAGGTATTCTTCTAACTGTTTTCCGATATAGAAAATCGCATCTTTATCAAAAATCTTGGGAACCACACTTTGTTGAATCGGGTAAACTTCTTCTAATTCGAATGGAACCACGCCAAATATTGTTAGAAAAGCTATATGAACATTTTTCAACCCTCTTTTTCTAATTTGATTGAGTATATCCCCGTAGTATTTCGTATATGGTTTGACACCTTTATCAGGTAGTAACAGCAGGATTGAAGCTAATTGTGGAGGGCTATATCTTTCTATCAGTCTTTTGGCATATCTGTATGGTTCAGGTCTGTTTAGGGATTCAGATCCTGTGTAGAAGAAAGCTGATTTTTTAACGATTGGGTCATATTGCTCGAAGATATCTACATACTTCTTTAAGACTCTGTAAGCTTCTAGAAGATTAGGGTGGCTTCTGACCCTCATTTCGACGAGTTCCCAAAGACTGCCTTCTCTAATAGCTTGTTTAACTCTCCTTATTTCTTCAAAACTAACATATAGGTTGTGTTCGGCGATTTTTCTTATTCTCTCCTCTTTTGGCATCTCTCTCAGATCAGACACGTCATATTTGGAGCATATAGGGCAACTGCATGGTAAATATTCCAAGTTATTTAAGTGAATTGTGCCTGTGGGGAACATTAAACGATTGTCTAAAGCATATTTTGAATATGAGGCTGAGTCGAACATATCGCAACCTAAAAGGACTGCTAAAGCAAATATCATAGGGTGTCCACAACCAAAGAGATGAATAGGCTTACATGGGGGCAAATGTTGTTTAACGGTCATAATAATTTCAACTAGTTCTCTGAATCGGTAGTTTTCCATGAATGGAACTACTCCGCCAATTGGGTAGATGTCAGCATCTAGTTTTGCCATTTCCTTTGCGCAATACTTCCTTAAATCTAAGTATTTTCCTCCTTGCACTGTGACCGCTAGGAGCATATCTCCCTTTTCTTTTATCGAGAGTTTTGCTCTTCTTAAAGTTTCTTCAATGTCGGCTTTAACTTGCTCTTTTGGGACATCTGGTTCTCTAAAAATGTCTAAAATTACACCTATGTCGCTTCCAATATCTCTTTGAAATCTAACAATTTCAATAGGGTCGACTTGGACATCTCCATACATATAAAGTTGGAAAGATCCGCTATCGGTCATTAAAGGTCCGTTGAATTCAAGTAATTTGTGTACACCTTTACTTAGGGCGATCTCACGTAGTTGAGGATCTTTATGGATTATATAGCTATTTGTTATGAACATTTTGGCTTTAAAATTCTCTATTAACTTTTTAACTGGAATTGTTTGGATTTTAGGATTTATAACAGGCATTAGCACAGGAGTTTCCACTTTGCCGTGTTTAGTTTCTAAAATACCTATTCTACCGAGGCCGTCTCTATCTTTAAGTTCGAATGACAACTTAAATCCCTCTGCAAATTAACGTTAAGGGAAAATTTGTTAATCTGGAATTTAACATTTAAATTTTACTCCTATTTTAATTTAATTCGTTAAATTTAATGATTGTGTTAGAGATCAAGAAAATATTTCCACTGTTCATTAATGTTGTCTTATTGCTGCATTAACCGAATAACTTAAATAATTGTCTGTAGAATGATACTGAAACCTTATTAACCCAGGTTTCGAATATAGTATATAACAGATTATGTGTCCGTTTGCTTATAGGAGGAAAAAGGTCTGATATCTGAGAAAGATAAGAAAATCTTGGAGAAAAGATTACAAGAAATGACCGATAACATCAAAGTGATTATGTACACTGGAGAAAATTGTGAATTATGCGGACCGACCGAAGAATTGCTAAAAACCTTAGCAGAATTATCTAAAGGAAAAATAAACCTAGAAATTAAACAAATGGAAAACAAAGAGGAAATAAAGGAGAAATTAGGCGTCGAAAAACCGCCAATTATTTTGCTGGGTGAAAAGGGAGAAATAAGGTATACGGGAGTTCCACTTGGACACGAAGGATGGGCATTACTTGAAACCATAGTAACTCTCTCAACAAAGAAGGTTCAAATTCCAGAGGAATATGTGGAGAAACTTAAGAATTTAAAGAAAACTGTTAGAATTGAAACCATAATTACTCCAACCTGTCCTTATTGTCCATATGCCGTTTTAATTGCTAATAAAATAGCTATAGCCAGCGAAGGTAAAGTTATATCAGATATTGTCGAAGCTCACGAGTTCCCAGAAATAGCTGAGAAGTTTAATGTAATGGCTGTTCCCACAGTTGTGTTGTCGACGAAGCCTTATCAAGGTGAAATTTTTAGTGTAGGTGTTCCTAAAGAAAAGGCATTATTAGAAAAAATAATAGAAATTGGGACATTAAACATGTAAAAACTGCTAGAAGGCAGCTGTTCCATTTATTTTATATATTATTTTTCTTTTGTCCTTTGCGTTTTTGGCTTTTGTAATTAGTCTCTTGTCAAGTAAAATTCTAAGAGCATACCCAACTGTTCTGGGCGGTAAAAGACTTTCTTCCTCAATTTCTGTTCTACTCATGGGGCCAATCAGTTCTAAAAGTCGATATATGTATTTTACTGATGGTGGAGCATTATACAGTTTCTTTGCAAACACTATTCCTCCACATATCACCTGCCTCCGACCGCAGAACGTATCTACATAATTTGATACTTGATGCAATTTAAATTTAATCAATAAGCCGACTGCGTATTTTACATTTAACATGTAGGTCATGTCAGATAGCTAATAAGCAGAGAGATTTAATAGCAGAGATTTGACAAATATGGAATGTAGCATATGGTGGTGTTAATGATAGGAAACAATAAGAATTTTGCAGTAGAGCTGACTGAAAAAGAGCTTGAAAGGTATGACAGACAACTTATGATCAAAGGGTGGGGTGTTGAAGGGCAAAAGAAGTTAAAGAGGTCGCGTGTTGTTGTGGTTGGCGCTGGTGGTTTGGGTTCTCCAACAGCTATATATCTTGCTGTTGCTGGTGTGGGGGAACTTATTCTCGTGGATAATGATATTGTTGAGTTAAATAATTTGAATAGACAGATTCTTCACTGGGATCAGGACATAGGACTGCCTAAAGTGAAGTCTGCGAAAGAAAAGTTGGAAAAATTGAATCCAAATGTAAAGGTAAAGATAGTACAAGAGGAACTTACAAAAGATAACGTTATCAATATTATTAAGGGAGCACATGTTGTCGTTGATGCTCTAGATAATTTTAAAACAAGGTATATTTTAAATGAAGCTTGTGTAAAACTTGATATTCCTCTTGTTCATGCGGGAGTTTACGGTTTTACGGGACAATTAACAACCATCGTACCGAAGAAAGGCCCTTGTCTTAAATGTATTTTTCCTAAACCTCCAATGGAAAAAGAGAAATTCCCTGTTGTAGGGGTTACTCCTGGCATAATTGGTTCAATGGAAGCTTTAGAGGCTATAAAATTGATTACTGGAATTGGAGTACCGCTAGTTGGTAGGTTGCTTTTATTTGACGGGGAGGATTTTACAGTAGAGGTTGTTAAGATTGAACGCGATGAGAACTGTCCTGTTTGCGGCGAAGAATGAAAGTATTTTATTTAGTTAAAAATATAAATGAATAACGGTGTTATAAAAATGTTAAAGTTTTGAACATGGTGAAGTTCATGAAACCGCCTTGCGAGGTTGTTGTCCGTATTATTTTACCTAGGATCAGATCTATGATAGTAAATCAATTGTTTAACAAATATGGATTAACACAGCAGGAAATTGCGAAGAGGCTTGGACTTACACAGCCAGCAGTAAGTTACTATTTGTCGGAGAAACGAGGACTGAAGGGAGAAAAATTATTAAAAAACCGAAAAGTAAGGGAAGCCGTGGATAAAATAGCAAAGGGAATTGCAGAAAATACTATGGATAAACTTGGTGCCTTAGTGGAAATATGTCGTCTCTGTAAGACTCTTCGCGCTTCAAAGAAATTTATTTGTGAAATACGTAAACAAACCGGCGGGTTTCCTGAAATTTGCGACATATGTGATGAAATAACTAAATAAAACGTAAGTTTAAGAAAAACTGTGGGCCATTGTGTCCTTCTACTTAAGTTATTTTTCAGTAAACCTAGTCAAAAGAAATATTTAGAAAGTTAACAATTACAGTTAGGTGAAACACTTGTTCAAGTTTAACTTGCGGTATTTCTTGGTGTTAATGACTACTTTACTAACACAGGAGGATATAGATTGAGAAAAGGAGAAATTCATAACAAAGGCGAAATTTCACTACAAAGAATTATTGATGAAATCAAGAAAAATCCAAGAATAAATGAAGTTGGTGCAATTGCGTGTTTTATAGGTATTGTTCGCGGAAAAGGGAAAAACGGTTCAAGAGTTAAAAAATTGGAGTTTGAAGCATATGAAGAGGAAGCTAATAAGGTTTTAAGCAAAATTTGCGAAGAAGTCATAGAGAAGAACGGTGTGATAGATGTTCATATTCATCATAACGTTGGAACTTTAAATGTTGGAGAAGATATCGTATATGTGGTTGTTGCCGGAGAACACAGAGAAGAAACTTTCCAAGCATTAAGAGAAGCCGTAGAGAGATTTAAGAGAGAAGCCCCCATATGGAAAAAGGAACACACGGAAAAAGGTTCGTACTGGGTGATAAATAAGTAAGAAACTAACTATGTGATTTCCCTATCAGCTTTGCGAATGCTTTTACCTTACCCTTTAAGATTTTACGGTGTTTTGAGTTGAGAAAAGAGTTAAGGAAGGTAAAAGATCTTATTAAAGAGATTGGAATAAATGGCGAAATAATTTACCACGAATTAAGTGGTAGAAAAACTGAAGATGCTGAAAAAGCCCTTAAAGTCCCTAGGAAATACATTTTGAAGAGTCTTTTATTTAAATCGAAAGATAAATATGTTGCAGCAATAGTTACCGGGAATAAGCGAGTTAATGTAAGGAGACTTGAGAAAATTAGTGGGTTGAAAAAGCTTAGATTAGCTACTCCAGATGAAATCAAGGCTTTTACTGGTTTCAAAATAGGTGGGGTGCCCCCCTTTGTTTTCTATAAATTATGCCCCACTTTTGTTGATAAAGAAGTTATGGAAAGAGATTATGTAATTGGCGCTGCTGGATCGGAGTACTGTGGAATTAAGTTTTCACCTGAGATTTTTAGAAAAATCGGATTTATAGTAAGGGAAATTGGAGAAGAATTATAAATGTAGCTCTTAAGATAATTTATTAAACTGCTGAGTTATCTCTTTAGCTTCCAAATGGTTTTTTCTTTCGTATCTTCTAGTAATATTCCCAGTTCTCTGAGTTTTTCTCTGATTTTATCGGCAGTTTCCCAATCCTTTCTTTTACGTGCTTCGCTTCTAATATCTACAATTAGAGCTATCAGCTTTTCGATTAAATCATATTCTTCTTTCTTCTCCGGTTTTGTTTTGAATTTGCTGAAGAGCCCGAAGATTTCACCTACATTCATGAAGAAGTTGAATGCTCTGGAGAGTAGTGCTCCATTTGGTTTATCCGTGTTTCTGAGGTAGTTGTTTACGTGACTAGAGAGTTCAAATAATGCAGATATAGCAGCAGGGGTGTTAAAGTCGTTATTCATAGCTTCGAAGAATTTTCTTTCATCGCTGATCAAGTTACGGTAGAAATCTAAATCTAAGCCTTCTAAGTTATAGACGTAATTTATATCGCTTTCCCTAAGCGCGACTTCGATATTTTCAATAGTGTTATAGAGTCTTTCTAAGCTGTTATTTGCTTGTTTGATTCTTTCCCATGTAAAATCGATTGGACTTCTATAATGAGTGGACAAAACAAAGAATCTTATAGCTTCTGCGTTGAATTTTTCAAGTAGTTCTTTAATTGTAACGAAGTTTCCGAGGGATTTGCCCATGCGTTCTCCTCTAACCATAACTAGTCCTGTATGCATCCAATATTTTGCGAATGGTTTCTTGCCAGTATATGCTTCAGATTGAGCAATTTCATTTTCGTGGTGTGGAAATATGAGGTCTTGCCCACCGCCATGTATATCTAATTGCTCTCCTAGATATTTCATGGACATTACAGAGCATTCTATGTGCCACCCTGGGCGCCCGGGACCCCAAGGGCTGTCCCATGAAGGTTCTCCTTCCTTCGATTTTTTCCACAGAGCAAAATCGGCGGGATGTTTCTTTTTTTCGCTAACTTCAACTCTAGCCCCAGCTTTCAGATCTTCGAGAGATTGATGTGAAAGTTTACCGTAGTCGGGAAATTTTAGGACGTCAAAGTAGACGTCTCCGTCTGCAATGTATGCATAACCTTTGTCTATTAATCCTTGAACAACTTCGATAATGTCTTCAATATGTTCTGTGACTTTGGGGTTGATATCGGCTTTCTTAATCTGTAAAGCCTCTATGTCTTTGAAGTATTCTTTTGTGTATTCTTCAGCTAGCTCAAAAGGTGAAACACCTTTTTCTTGAGCTCTTTTAATAATTTTATCCTCGACGTCTGTAATATTTACAACATATATGACGGAGTAGCCGAGAAACTCTAAATACCTTCTAACAACATCAAAAGCGATATAGGTGCGGGCATGACCTAGATGACTTAAATCATATACGGTGGGTCCACATACGTACATTTTCACAATTGGGGGATCCAATGGCTCAAATACTTCCTCACTTTTCGATAAAGTATTGTAGATTCTTAGCGTCAACCTAGATCACCTTTCAAAAGCACTCAATTAATAAAGCAATTTAATGATTTCGGCAAAAGTTACCGCTTTAACTACATATCCTTATGGGCACTGTATGATTTTTCTGGCCCATAAACAGTCTGCACAGCTGGGGGAGTTTCCCCAGCAGTCCATCAGGTTTTCTTCAACAAACCAGCAAAATTCTTGGAATTCGCAATCAGTACAGGAGGGAAAACTAAAGTTTTTAACGGTGAATCTAAATCTAACATATTTTGGATTAAACCACACATTTTTTAAACTTTGATCGTTGAGATTTCCGAATGAAACCTTATGTATCATTTTCTTGCGGCCATTAATTATACATGGATATGTATGCATGAAATTGTAGCATGGGCAAACATCTCCATTCCATGTAACTACGCAGCTACCTTTTTCAATGAAGTTACATGATCTTTGTGTTTTGAGCTCAAAATATGGTGTAAGTAATCTGACTTTTGATGCAATAGCCCTTTTAGAGGCTTCCAATATAATATCAGAAGCTATATTATGTCCATTAAAGTATAGAGTTTGTTGTGCCAGTTCATAAGTGTATGGTAGAAGATTTGAAACTAGAATCGTAGTGGCTCCGCTTTTTCCAGCTAAATCTACTAAAACTGGCAAATCTTCAATGTTATCTCTCATAGCAACAATTTCTACCCATATTTCTGGTTTCTTAGATTTCTGCGATTTCTCATAAAGATGTCTTATGTTACCAATAATTTTTGACATCTCTGTTCCACGTATTTTTTTGAATTTTTCTTCGAAAGGACTATCGATGGAAACGACGACTCTGTCAATTCCATATTTAATAAGAGTTTTTGCCATGTCTTCATCGAGAAGTGTACCATTGGTTGTAATGCCAAGTTTAATTTTATTTTGTTTAACTTCTTCTACAGCTTCTTCGAAATGGTCGTAAATTAGGGGTTCACCGTAGCCGGCAAACCATACCCACTCCACACCTAGCTCTTTTGCTTCACGTATAATCTTCTTCAAAAGTTTGAAATCCATGTTGCCAATTTCATCCTTCCAGACTCGGCGCACACACATTATACAGTTTAAATTACACTTACTGGTTATTTCCAAATATATAGAGTTAAGTTTCATTTTTTCAATCGGACAAACTAAAAGACATTCTCTAAACGCCTCAACCATAACCGGTGAACTTTCTGGTACATTTAGTTGAGAAAGAAGTTCACGGGGTATCTTAAGTGTTCCATCCCCACTTACACGAGAGACGTGACCGTTACTAAAAACAGTGCTGCGATGATTATTACCGTTACTCATGTAAATCACCATTAAGTCGATGTTAATTCTCAGATAGGATACAGGTATTTGAATGTTTTGTTTGTGATGTAAAGGAATTTTGCTCCATAGGAAATATTTTAGATTAAAAATGGGATCATTTAATACCCAATTTGAGAGAAACAAACGATATGAATAATCTAACATAACGTTTTTCCCAGAAACCTATATAAAACAATTTAACCATGATTATTTTGGAAAAACATAAAATACTTGACGAAAGGGGAGAGAAATGCCAGGTGGATATATGGGCAAGTTCTTAAGAGTTAATTTGACAGACGGAACAATAAAGGAGGAAAAAATAAGCGACGAAGTTCTTAAAATGTTCATAGGCGGAAGAGGACTAGGTGTAAAAATACTATATGATGAATTAAAACCCGGTGTCGACCCACTATCCCCCGAAAATAAAATAGTGATACTCACGGGTCCATTAACCGGAACCGCTGCACCATCAAGTGGGAGATGGTGTTCCGTTACAAAATCTCCGCTTACTGGAACAATACATGATAGCCATAGCGGTGGCTATTTTGGGCCCGAACTTAAATTTGCAGGATTTGACGGGGTTATAATTGAAGGAGCATCGGAAAAACCAGTCTATCTCTGGATACATGACGGTGAAGCCGAGTTAAGGGATGCTTCTCACCTCTGGGGCAAGGATACACATGATACTACAGACATGATTTGCAAGGAACTCGGAGATGAGAAAATTAAGGTGGCCTGTATAGGCCCAGCCGGCGAAAACTTAGTGAAGATAGCATGTATTATTAATGATAAGCATAGAGCTGCTGGTAGAGGCGGACATGGCGCGGTACTTGGAAGTAAGAAGCTTAAAGCAATAGCCGTACGTGGAACACAAAGAGTACCCATAACTAGTGAGGAAGCCTTTAGAGAGGCTGTCAGAAGAGCCCTCGACAAAATAAAGGAAAGCGCCGTAACCAGTCAGTCACTACCAGCGTACGGTACCGCTGTACTTGTAAATATAATTAATGAGCAGGGACTATTTCCGACAAGAAACTTCCAAACAGGCGTATTTCCAACTGCCAGTAGAATTAGTGGGGAAACGATGGCTGAAACCATACTTGTGAAAAAGAAACCTTGCTGGGGCTGCCCGATCGCATGTGGAAGAGTAACAAAAGTTCCACCATGGAGCCCATATAGTGGAGAAGGTGAAGGACCAGAATATGAGACAATATGGGCTTTTGGAGCGCAGTGTGGAGTAGATAATTTAGAAGCTATTGCTAAGGCTAATTATCTTTGCAACGAACTTGGACTTGACACAATATCGATGGGCCATGTAATTGGAACTGCTATGGAACTCTATGAGAAGGGTTACATAAAACCTGAGCAAACAAGAGGTGTCGATCTGAAGTTTGGAAATGTTGAAGCGATTGTGGAACTAACTTGGAGAACTGCTTATAGATCAGGGTTGGGTAACGACTTAGCGGAAGGATCTAGACGTCTTGCAGAAAAATATGGGGCACCAGAGTTGTCAATGGATGTTAAGGGGCAAGAACTTCCAGCTTATGACCCGAGAGGCGCTCAGGGACATGGATTAGGATATGCAACATCAAATAGAGGCGGATGCCATTTAAGGGCATATATGATTGCTGCTGAAATTCTTGGAATACCTGAAAAGCTCGATCCATTAACAACAGAAGGTAAGGCTAAGTGGGTTATAACGTTCCAAGACCTCTTTGCAACATGTGACAGCCTTGTTCTCTGCAAATTCGTGACCTTTGCATTCGGTGCGGAAGAATTTGCTGATATGCTTTCCGCGGCTACTGGCTGGAATTTAACTGCTGACGACGTTATGAAAATTGGCGAGAGAATCTATAACCTAGAAAGAGCTTTCAATATTCGTGAAGGCTTCAAGGGTAGAGACGAAGATACGTTACCAAAGAGATTATTAGAGGAGCCTATGCCTGAGGGGCCAGTGAAAGGATATGTTGTAAAACTCAATGAAATGTTAGACGAATATTACAACCTCAGAGGTTGGAAGGACGGCGTTCCAACCAAAGATAAGCTTAAAGAGCTAGGTTTAGATAAAGCAGCTGACGAAATAGGTGTTTAATCAACCTTTTATTTATTTTTATGGGAAAACTATTTTTATGGCGCCCTCTGGACAAGTTGCTTTACATAGTAGGCAATTTATACATTCTCTGTTTCTGATTTTTTGCCAAGGCTCTTCGAGAATTCTTATAGCCATTGGACAAGCTTTTTCACAGAGCCTACATTTTTCTCCAAGACATCTGGCTGGTTTTCTTCCAATGCCAAGCAAACTATACTTGCTGAAGATTGCTTGAAAAGCACCAATGGGGCAAAACCATCTACACCACGCCCTCGGTATGTAAATGGATATAATTATCGCGAATACCAGAATACTTATTCTCAGCCAGAATAGTCGATTTAATGTAAATAATTCCCATATGTGATCACCAAGTTCTATGAATTTTCTTTCAACAATCATTACTGGTATTAGTCCAAATAGTGTGCTGGATGGGCTTAGAGTTGTATATGGTGCTTTACCAAAGTCGCCCAGTGCTTTTGATAAATCTTTTATATCATAAATCTCTGCTAATGCGAAAAGAGAAACTATAACAATGGTGAAGAGTAACACATAATATTTTATTTCTGCTAGGGCTCTGTTTACTGGTTGAGAAACTTTTACCTTCTTTGCTGGGAGTGCTCTGAGTAAGTCTTGTACGAATCCGAAAGGGCATAACCATCCACATGCAGCTCGACCAAAAATTATGGAGATTAGTATGGTTAAACCTATTGTTAAGGCTGGGAACCAGAGAGTTGCAATCATAAGCTGCATAACGGTGAAGGCATTTGCAACATTTGCATATTGTGAATCAAAATCTATTGGCAGTGGGAAATTTCTTAAATCGATTTGTTTAAGAATGGAGAGGTAACCTCCAATATGAGGAATCAGTTCAAATAGATATATGTTGAATAATACGAAGAAGAAAATCTGAACGATATATCTGCTGGCTTTGATTGCAATCTCTCCCTTTCTCACAGTCGTTCCTCCTAAAACTATTGCAGTAAAGAAGGATTATTACAGCGTTCAATAACATTTGCTTAACTGAGACTTTTAGAATTACCGTGAATTAATATTTAAAATTTCTGATTTATTTGAAATAAATGAAACTGTTAAGTCCATATTTTGTAATGGCTAAACGTCATTTAGATTAAAGTAAAACTTAATGATTAGTCTTTTAATAATAACTAACTCTCGCAGGGATTAATCTACAGAATCATGGTAGAATAATTCGTGAAAAACAGCAACTTGACAACTAAATCTTTAAACGAGTACCAACTTAATGTATTCTTGTTCAATTAGTTTTGGGATGGAAGTCGCCATGGACTTAAGAATATGGAAACACCCGATATTAGAATTTAAACGTGATAAACGGGTGCATATTTATCTCGAAGATAAAAAAATCGATGCATATGAAGGGGAAACTATAGCAGCAGCGCTTTATGCTTCCGGAATAAAAATATACTCTAAGAGTGTTAAATATCATAGGTCTAGGGGGTTTTTCTGCGGTATAGGTAAGTGTTCTTCTTGTCTTATGCGTGTTAATGGAATACCGCATGTTAGAACTTGTGTAACCCTTGTTAAAGACGGGATGAAAATTGAGTATGAAAAGGGACGTGGAGAACCACCTATTACAACTGAGATAGAAGTTGAAGAAGAAAAATTGAACACCGATCTTGTAGTTGTTGGAGGAGGGCCTGCAGGTTTATCGGCTGCAATTGCAGCTGCTAATTTGGGCGTGGACGTATATCTTGTCGACGAAAATCCTAGAGCTGGAGGACAGTTGATAAAACAAACACATAAGTTTTTCGGCTCCAGGGATAATTATGCTGGTGTTAGAGGAGTTGAGATCGCTAAAATTCTTCTTAGGGAGCTTAAAAAGTCTAATGTGAAGTGGGTGCTTAATGCTAGCGTTATAGGATACTATGAGAATAAAAGACCCGTATTAGCTGTTGTTCAGGAGAATCGAAAACTCATTGAAGTAACTACTCGTAACGTAATTGTTGCAACTGGTGCTCAAGAAAACATGCTGCCTTTCCCTAATAACGATTTGCCAGGGGTTTATGGCGCTGGAGGAGTCCAAACACTTATGAACGTCTATGGTGTGAAGCCTGGTAATGATGCTTTAATTGTTGGTGCTGGTAATGTTGGTTTAATAGTTGGTTACCAACTTGTTCAAGCTGGTGTAAATGTTAAGATGGTTGTTGAAGCAATGCCTAAAATTGGAGGCTACTTAGTTCATGCATCTAAACTTAGAAGGCTGGGAGTCCCCATATTAACAAGACACACTATTAGTGCTGCTAAAGGTAAAGATTACGTTGAAGGAGCAGTAATTGTGAAGTTAGATGAAAATTGGCAACCCATAGAGGGGACGGAACAGGAAATTGATGTAGATTTAATATGTTTGGCCGTAGGGTTAACACCTTCTTCGGAACTTCTGTTCCAGGCCGGATGTGAAAAGGCATATATACCTGAGCTTGGTGGCCCGGTAGCGATACATAGTGAAGACTTGGAAACAACTATCGATGGTGTGTATCTTGCCGGTGATGTTTCAGGTATAGAAGAAGCAAGTACGGCAATGATGGAGGGAAGAATAGCGGGAGCAAATGTAGCAATAGAGTTTGGAAAAGAAAGAAGTAGAGCTGAAAAACTTAGAGAGGAATCCTTTAAACATCTGAACGCTTTGAGAAAAAACCCGTTTAGTGAAAGGGTTTTAAAGGGTAAGGAAAGGGTTTGGAAAATGTGGAGGGAATTAAAGTGAGTAACTATGAAGCAACGGGAGTATTAACCCTTGAAGATTTAAAAGATCGCTTACCTCCCAAAGAAAGAC
>Ga0180300_10000282_pt1 | contig 21866 bp, 30 predicted proteins | sample GuaBasSediGuay15_FD_121798 | JGI IMG/M metagenome (GOLD analysis project Ga0180300, IMG submission 121798) | Subseafloor sediment microbial communities from Guaymas Basin, Gulf of California, Mexico - Guay15, Core 4569-2, 21-24 cm | ecosystem: Environmental > Aquatic > Marine > Hydrothermal...
AGAAAAATATCAAAAACAGACACAATAAACCAATATCCATACCTTTGGAACAGATAAACACAATCTTAAAGACAAATTGGGCCACAACGAACAATGCGGCCTACCAACTCAAGAAACGTTTGAAAATCTGTTCCAGGTTTGGATTGTACTGCGGCACAGATGGTGAAAGAAGGATATATTTCAGAATCGCAACAGAAACAGAAAAACAGAAATTCTAAAAAGTGATAAAACCAAAAAAACATGAAAAAAAACTTTTTTTTTTTTTTTCAAATTCACGAGGGAAAAAGAGGAAAAGCAACAATTGACGTCTTTCAGTATTTATAACATTTCATGATTTCAAGGCGTTCTTTCAAATCAAAACTTCACTAAACTACATCATATCGAACTATGTTCGATAACTGTTGAACGAAGTTCAACACCAAACTGCACTAAACCACACTCTAATCCCTTTCATTCACGTCCCTTACTTCTCTCCACGCCTTCTTGTCATCGATCGGAGCCCTATCTTCAACTATTCTCCTTGCAAGTTCTCTTTCTGCTTTTCTCATGCGGAATTCTGACAGAGTCTGTTCAATGATTTGTTCTCTTTTTTCTCTTGGAAGGTAGTAAAATACGTTGAAGTTAGGTTTTCTTGTTTCGCCTGTTTCTACCATTCGGTCGTAGTTTCTGCTTGGAGTTGCTTCTTTGTATAAGCGCCTTAATGTTTCGACTATGGCTTCCATTTGCATACGGTTCACCTCCTTTCAGACAGGTTATGTTGAATGAATTCGATTCATTCAACAGCTCTCAAATGATTCCATCATTTGAGATCAACCCAGTATGGTCTTATCTTTTCGCCTTTTATTTCTAAGATCCATCCGCCGACTTGTGGATACAGGCCTTTTCTCTTTAAATACGGAGTTTGCTCTTGGAAGCATCCCGCTTCTATGACAAAACTTTCAAGGTATGGCATAAAGAGTGAAATGTGGAGGTGTCCTCTGATTAAAAGGAAGGGTCTTTCCGCCATTTGCTCGAGTTGCTTCTGCGACTGGTAACTTCTGGCATAAGGGACGCCTCCGCTTCCGTGAACTATTTCGATTTCTTTGTTTCCCATCTTGAGTCTTGCGGAGACTGAGCCGACGTATTCCATGTCTTCCATTTCTTGGCAGATGGCCTTGATTATGTCGGCGCCGACTGTTTTTAAGAATGAGTCGTCGTGATTGCCCGAGATGATGTAGGTTTTTCTACTTGATCTCGGGTATTCCTTGAGAACGTAATCGATTGTTTCGTCGAAGCCGTAGACGAGGAGTTCGTTCAGCTGGCCTCGGTAAACTTTTCCGTCTCCGTCGGTCAAGTCTCCGGCGTGAAGGAATAGCTCGGCTCCTTCTTTCTCGGCTATGTCGTAGAACTTGCGGAGTTTATCTGGTCTTGCGTATTTGTTGCCGAGGTGGGTGTCTGAAAGAATGCCGATGATGCTTGCTTCGGGAATGTCAATGGGAATTGCGGGTTCAGGTTCTGTTTGGAGATAGTGAACGAGGTTTCCCTGCGGAGTATATTCCGACCTGATGTTGAGGCCTCTTTCCCTGAGCTTGGCGATTCTCCTGCGAACCTTGGATTTTTTCATTCCGAGGCGCTGGGATATCTCTCCGTAAGTGTGCTTTCCGCTCTTCAGAATTTTGAGGAGTCTTTCGTCGGTCATGAGCTTAGCCCGCAGTAAGTGAAGCGTGCGGATGAATCTCCTGCGTTTCTTGCTTAGTTCCCGCACTTTTCTTCGAGGATTTTGACTTTTCGCTCTAATTCTGTTACTCTAACAGCTAACTTAAATTTTTCACTTTCTAATTTTTCGATTCTTTCTTCGTAGGGTCTGATGTGGTAGCTGAAGAATTGATACATAGCTGCTCCGAATGCCTTGCTCTCGTCCGTTATCAAGAATCCGCGCCAGTCTCTTTCAGCGCCCATAGTCCAGTAAATGCCGGATATTAACACGTTCCCGATGTATTGCATATTGAGGCCGTTGCTCGTTCCGATTCTCAGGCCGTTGATGAATATTTCGACTGCGTTGGCGTCAATGTGACTGTTGAAGTAGATGTCGTCCGGAGTTGAAATGCTCATGTTGATCGAAGTGTCGGCTTTTGCTGCGGGAATGCAAGCCAATCCAATCAGCAAAACCAAGGCAATTCTTTTCATATTGATTATTTGCTTTCAAAATTTAAATACTTAGCGGAAAGAAAAGAAAGAAAGAAAGGAAGGAAATCTCGTTTAATTTCCTTCCAGGGCGAAGTTCTCGAATTCGAACTCGTCGTCGAAGTCTGCGTAGACTATGTAATGCGGATTGCCCGTTATGTGAATTCCGGTGTCTGTTACTATTTCGTTCTCTGCCCACGCGTTCAGCTCGAATGTTCCCGATCCGTCTATGTATACGTTCGCGTTTGTGTAGCAGCCGCATCCTTTACCGAACTTGTAACTTGAACCCCAGTGATCCTCGCACATATCGGTTATGCTCGTCGATCCCTCGGCCATCACTTCCAAGGTCGCGCCTTCATCGTAGCTGTCGTCTATGTAGAAGTGGTGGTAAATATAGTGTTCTCCTGTTGCTTCTATCTGGTTGTCGTTCTGCCAGCCGTAGTTCGAGTTTCTAAGTTGCGCGTAATTGCTCCACGAGCGCCAAGCGAAATCTCCCGTGTCGCTCGTCGAGATATAAGTGTATGATTCTTGGCCGGCCTCGCCATACATCGGTTCGTAGTTGTCCGTCTTCCTGAAAACGTATTCTATGTATCCGCCGTTCTCGACGTGGCTTCTGACTTTAATCTCGTTCGTGTCGACTCCGTAAGTGTAGGGATTGTCGTTGGAGTCGGTCGCGTATAATTCGCCGGAAATGTCGTTTCCGCCCGTCCAGAAGTGAGTTTCCGAATCGTCGTCGAAGTTGAAGTGAGTTTCGAAATCTCCGCTTCCCATCCAGTGCATCTCTATTTCAGTTGGAACTGCCGATGCAATCGGAATTACCAACAAGGCCATTAACAAGCTTATGAATCTTTTCATAACAACCCTCCTTTTGTTTAAAGAGCATAAATTTCTTCAATCACGTTCCCAGGAAATTACCACGTCGTCGCGCAGGATTTCGGTCGTGATCAAAAGTTCAATCACGCTGAGCACCAAGTTCATGTGCTCGATTAACTTGTTCCTCCTGCATTTAATTTTAATCTCCAAATCTCCACATTTAATCTTGAACATCCTCATCACGCTCCTTAAACACGTCAGGAAACCATTTTTTAATAATTTCTTCGGCGGTCAAAAGTCCTTGTATCATCCCTTTATGAAAACTTGTTTCACCAACTTCTTTGGCTGCTTCGAACACTTCTGCTTTCTTCTTCTTAATTTCCTCTAACAAGCCTTTAACCGCACTTCTATTATCCCTTTGTAATTTACCTTTCAATTGTTCTGGTTTCATTCTTTATCACGCTCCTTCTTAATGAAGCTTTTCAAGTAGGCAAGATGCATTTCAGCAAGTTTCTCGCCCAATGGCGTTTCTTCTTCCACGTTTTTAATCAGCTCGTCTCGGGTAAAAGAATGCTTGCGTCTTTTCATTTTATCACTCTTTTAAAAGCGGTTCTGAACAACCACTCGTTATAATCGCGCTTCCACTTCAGAACTGCCAACGAAACCCTGCAGTTATCAAACTTGCTCATCCAGTTTATCACTCCGATTATCAGCCTGCCGAATTTTTTCCTGAACTCTCCCTTCAGCTGGGGATGTTCTTCGATTAGCAGTTTCGGATTGTCTTTGTATCTCAGATAAAAATTGGAAGCGGATTCGATGTGTTGCTCCAATACCAGTCTCATTCGCTCTTTCTTCCTGATTATAGCATTTCGCAAAGGAATGACCGATATTTGATCGTAGGTGGGATATATCACCCTGATAATCTCATCTGCCATCTCTTCCAAATTCAAGGGCTTCGCTTTCATTCTCATCACACCCTAACATCGCCACTTTCGCCGCTTATAGGCAGCCCATCCTTACGGCCCTGCTGCCGAAGGGAGGCAAAGCCTTTTTCCCACAGTCAGGCTACTTGGTGCTGTGGGTCACCGTTGGCTGTGGCGATATAAAGGCGGAAACGGGACTTGCACCCGCATCACCCCACTTACACCGCTCTCGCACTCCCCTCCAGCCCTCACGGAGCGGCTTCGGGGTATCCTGCCTTGGACGACTCCGCCATTTTTTCTTCATCCGGATAGTAATTCTTTCTCACTGCGAGCCACTCTTCCCTCGTCATCTTGACTATTTCCGCATTTCTTCCGGGGATGAACCTGTTGCAATATGGGCAGTTGTAAAATCTCGGACGCTTCATCGACGATTTGAAGAGGCGCCCGCACGGACACTTGATCAATGTTATCGTTCTTTTCAGGGGGTCTTTCTCTTGGCGTCCTTTCTTCGCGAGGTATTCCCGGTAATACTTGTTCAGCCTTTCCCTGTTCTTTCGCCGATATTCCCTCATATACTCGGCGCGCCGCTTCATCCACTCGGGGTCCTTCTTTTTCTTTTGATACCACTCTCTCATGTAGCGCCTCATCCTGCGCCTGTGCTTCTCCCTCTTCCGAATATCCTCAATAAAGGACATTTTCTCCGCCTTGTTAATTTTTGCGGCCTGCCCGTCCAATCCACCCACTTCCAAGTCATCTCCTTCCCTTTGATTTTTTCAATCGCATCTCGATTCGCTCTACTTTCGTCTCGAGGTCGAGAATCCTTTCCTCAAAAGAATCGACCTTCTTGCTCAGTTCTTCTTTGAATTTCTTCACGTCCTCTTCGTATCTCTCCAAGAATTGCTTCATCTCTGTCGAGTGTGGCTTTAGGCTCATGTTAAAATTTTTGAATCTCAGGTTTAAAAACTTAGCATTTCACGAACACAAATTTAAAATATTTAAGGGCATTTTGCGTTAAAAATAATCATGAGAACCTTCAACGATATTCTCGGTGATGATGACCTGTTAGAGTTTACCTTGCAGGCTCGGGTCGATTTTGGGTTTTTCGCCCGGAGAGTTCTCGGCCTCAATATTAAGTGGTTTCACGAGGAGTGGGTGAAGCTCTTCCTCGAAAATGAGAGAACCCTGATCTATGCTCCTCGCGGGTTCGGCAAGTCCACGATTCTCGGCGTTGCATTTCCTTTGTGGATGTCGTGCTTTAATAAGAATCTCGACTTTCTCATCGTCTCGAACGTTTATTCCCAAGCGACGGACATAATCACGAAAATCAGGAACTACATCGAATCCAACGAATATCTCTACCATCTCAAGCCGGAGTTCGCGTCAAAAGTTTGGAGAAGAACAGAGCTTCAAACCACCACCGGATGCAACATCGTCAGCAGACCGTATTCTCCCAACGTCAGGGGAAGACACTTCAACTACTGCATCCTCGACGAGGCCTCTCTCGATCGCTACGCCAGAGACAAGTCGATTTACTACTCCGCGATAGCTCCAACCGTGATTAGGAGGAGAGGACACATCGTGCTCATCGGAACTCCGAGATCCAAGCTCGACCTGATGGAAGAACTGAAGAAGCATCCGGATTACGTTGTCAAGACCTATCCCGCGATTCGCAACGGAAAGGCGCTCTGGCCCGAAGTTTTCGGAAGGAAATACCTGATGGAAAAGAAAAGAGAGCTCGGCGAAATCCCGTTCAACAAGGAATATCTTTTGAACTTGATTGCCGATCAGATTTACCTTTTCCCGCCTTCCTTGATCGAACCCGCTTTCCGCGACGACAAGATTATGACCATCTTCAAGGATGATGAGAAGCGCTATCAATACTTTATGGGCCTTGACTTCGCCCTTTCCGCTTCGCCAAGAGGAGATTACTCGGTTTTCGTGGTTCTCAAGAAAGACAGGGAAACCGGAATGATGGAACTCCAGTATCTCGCGAGATACAAGGGAATGGACTACAAGATTCAGGAGCAGAAAGTGAAAGAGCTTGCCAAGAATTTCAAGCCGGTCAAGATTCTTGCAGACGAATCCACTTTCGGCAGAATCGTTACCCAAGATTTGAAAGAAATGGGTTTGCCGGTTGAGGGATACTCGTTTCACGACGCTCAGGCGGAATACCTAATGACCCTGCGCTCCGCCTTCGAAAGAAACCAATTGATCATTCCGGCGAGCTACAAGGAGCCATACACGAAAAGAAAGGCCGACATTCTATTCAGAGAACTGACTTCAATGTCGCCGGTTGAGTCTCCGAGGACCGGGAGAGTCACCTACAAGAACGTGAGCGGACACGACGACACGGTCATAGCACTCGCATTAGCGGTCAAAGCCGCTACGGAGCAGAAGACTTTCCTTCCAATCGTGGGGATGGCCTGAAACCAATAAGTTTTATTAACTTGCGAAAATAATTAAATATGAGAAAATTCTCATTTCTCCTTTCGCTCAGGAGGCTTTTCCGACGCTTCAGATTCTACTTGGTTTTGCTCAGGAAGAAACTGAAGAATCCTTGCAAAATTCTGCTTCAGGTTTTGGGAATCGCGCTCTTTTACGGCCTGATCATAAATTACGTGCTCTGGGCGTTGTTCGATTATCCTTTCTCCATCCGGCAGGTCTTCGGCTGGGGATTTCTCTTTTATTTCCTGAAATACGAGGTAATCGACAGGCTTGTCGGATTCCTCTTCCAATTTTTCAAGTGATTGAATGATAGACGAAATATTCGGGATGAAAAGAACGGAAGCGAAGCTGAGCAAGGAAGAGTTGCCTCTCGGTCAGGTGGGAACCGAGTCGTTCCCGGAAACTTTGGAGCGGGTGGACAAGAAAGAGCTCGAGGCATGCTACATCCGCGATCCCATCGTGTTCAACGGCATCAATCTTATTCTTAAAACTTTTCTCGGAACTGGATTCGAAATTCACGCGGTTAGCGGCAGAGTGAAGCAGTACATTGAGCAGCTCAGGCAGAATACCGACCTCGAGCAACTCATGCTCGAGATTATCCGCGACATTTGCATTTACGGCGATGCGTGGGTCGAGCTGCTTTACAGTGGGAACAGAATCACCGGCTTGAGAATCATCAACGCCAAGTCGATGGATTTCGAGAAAGATATCAACGGAAAGGTGAAGCTTGACAAATACGGGAGACCGATCGGATACTTCCAGAAGGTCAGTTCCGCCTCGATGAACAGGAAGCTCGACATTGACGATCAGGGCAACCTCGGAATCCGAATTCCGCTGGAGAAGGTCGCGCACTTCAAGTTGTATTCGGTTAGCGGCTCTCTTTACGGAATCGGCTTGATCGAGCCTATTTACAACATAGTCAAGACGAAGCTCAACGTTGAGGAAGGTCACGGTCAAGCTTCTTACAGGCTCGGATATCCTTTGCCCGTCCTAACTTGCGGTGACGAGAACCATCAGCCCACCGCTCAGGATTTGAACCAGCTCGCCGAAGCTATGAAAGACCTGACCGCGAAGTCGATAATCACCCTGCCGTATTGGAACAAGCTCGAAATTTCCTATCCGAAGGGAATGGAAAAGATTTCTCAACCTCTTAATTATTACGTCTCTCAAATCGTTTCCGGCCTTGGAGTCCCGGGTCCTTTGGTTCTGGGCTCCGGAGAGAGGACGAATCGTTCGACTCTCCAGATGCAAATCCGCGTTTTCAAGGATACGATCAGAATGATACAGGAAGTGATAGCGGATGCGTTCAGGACGGAAATCTTCAAGAGAATCGCGAAGATTGAGGGATGGAACGAGCTTCCCACGATCAAGTGGAAAGAGCTTAGTTTAGAAGACCTCCAGGCGAAAGCAGAAAGATTCAACATCTACGTCAAGTCAGGAATTCTCAAGCCGAGCGAGTTGGCGGAGAGCGTGAAAGAGCTGGAGGGCTTGAAATGAATACGGTTGATCTCGAGCTGTTCAATTATCTCGGTTCGAAAAAGCGCCAAGTGGATTCGATAATGAGCGAAATCCCGAAGACAGCCAAAACTATTTTCGACCCGATGTGCGGTTCCAGCGCCGTGCTGTATGAGTGCAAGAAACGCGGTATGCACATAATTGCGAACGACATTTCTCCGATGGCGTATTACTATTCCAAGGCGATTCTCGGCCAGACCAAATTCTCCAAAGAAGATGCGGAGAAATTGCTCTCCGCGAGACCTGTCAAGGGGTATCTTTACCACGCGAAAACAATCGCGGGCAGGCCAAAGAGCAGGATCCTAAGGCAGGTAATAGACGGAATTTGCACTTACGCGCATCAACTTCCTCCCGGCAAGAAGGAATTCGCTCTGGGAGCTATGGCAGATTGCCTTTCATCGCTTTTCGGGAGCTTCGGATTCTTCAGGAAAGCTCCAGAAGAGCAAGGACTTTACACGGTCTCGAAGTTCAAGAAGAAGCTCTTGAGAAGCATCATATCCTTGAATTCCAAAGTCATTCCCCAAGGAAGCGCGGCCGTGACGAGAAAGGACGCGTTCACGATACCGATTCCGAAGGTGGACATCATTTACTTCGACCCGCCCTACGACATTTCAGGCACTTCAGAAGTTCCTTACGCCAAGCATTATGCCCTCCTCAATTCCATCCTGATGCAAAGGGAAGTGAACCTTCCGCCGTTCCCGAGGGAGAGAATCCCGGAATTGATTAAGCGGTTCGCGAATAAGTGCAAGATTCTGCTCGTTTCCTCTTCCAGCCAGCCGAACCTGAAATACAGGCAGATTCTGAAAGAGCATTTCGGAAACACCCGCCTCAAGAGAATCACCTTCAAGTCTTCCGGTGGAATCCCGCAGGGAGCAGCGGTTCCAATGCGAATCCAAACCGACTATCTCTGGATCGCCGAGAACAAGTCCGAGAAGTTAGCCGAGAGGCAGGGATTGAGGCTTCCCGGTTCTCACGCCAAGTGGATCTGGACTGATCGGCAAACGGCAATTGTCCTCCCGGAAAGTTATAGACATCTCGCGGATAAAAGCATGTATCTTGTCGACAGCAGCCATTGCTACGGCGTCATTCACTTGAAAGAGCCGTTCTCGATTACCAAAGACGAATTAATCGATCGCTTCAACGAGCACTTGCTATCTCCTCTTGAATGCGAAGAATTGTTCGGGAATGCCAAGAAATTTTTATATTTCCCGTTTGTTTGGGTTGAGAAATTTCCGGAAAGACGGCCGATTTCCCAAGAAGGGAAGGATTTAATAGCCGACAGAATCGAGTTCCTGGCAGAGGAATACGGGAAGCCGCAACACTCCGGAGAAGAGCAAGGTTCTCCGATTCACCTGAAGGAAGTCGTCGATAGTCTCAAGACCTTCAAAATCAAGAGGCCATACATCTGCTTGGTGGGAGGTCTCGCCACTTGGGGCAGAACGAAGAACGACATCGACATCCTGATTAGAAAGAAGAAACCCAAGGATGAAAACGAGGACATTCCACTCAAGTTCAGGATTATCAGGCAGCTTCCCAAGCACCTGTGGAAGAGAGTTCACTTCATTTACGACGATCACTTTCACGGCCCTTTCACCGACTTCGTCCCGCTTTACGATTTAGTCTTGGAGAAGCAGCCGTTCAAAATTGAGCGGATGTCTGAGAAAGGCGACGAGATTTCGTCCCTGATAAGCAACCTGCCCGAAATTTCAAAGGAAGAGCTCATAAAGCGTCATGAGAGAATTCATGAAATTTGGAAGGAAGGAAAGGCGGATAAAGACGATGTAATAGATGCCCATGCCTTCATTTGGAGGGAAATGCGAAGAAGGGCAATCGAGCATCCGAAGAAGGATGACGGCCTCGACGAAGCATCCAGATTCCCGGTCATTGAATATCCCACGCCCGAATTGAAGGAACTCGAAGTCCCGAAGCATCTGAAACCCCGACAGGGATTCGAGGAGTTTGAATTCTCCGATCCCGCGACGCTGTGGAAAAACTGGTATCTAAAGCGGGCAAAAGGCGAGAAAGTTTACGTCGAGCCGAAATGGGACGGCTTCACTTTCGGAGTCAAGAAGGACGGGAAAGAAGTTCAGCTAATCACGGAAGATAGAAGAAGGGATCGCTCGAGCATTCTCCCGCAGATAGTTGAGGACGTGAGAGCGCTTCCCGTCAAGCAGTGCGTCTTTTTCGGAGAAATGGTCTGGTTCAAGGACGGAAAGGCCAGAGAGCGCGAGGAAGCAATGGGCATCATAGCCGGCAAGGAACCTCTGGCGGATGAAGACATAAGATTTTTCGCATTCGACATCACGAACTTCGACGGCAAGGACATCTCGAATCTTCCCTATTACGAGCGCGTGAAGTATCTTGACAGACTTCTCAGGGCGGATACAAGGCACATCATGAAGACTCCGAGAGTTCTCGTCTCCGACTACGATAATTTCGTGAAGGCCTTCAAGAAGTTCTCTGAGATTGAAGGATCCGAAGGTGTCATGGTTAAGAAGCAAGATTTCATCTACGAGAAAGATGGAAGAACTTCGAACATGGCGAAAATTAAGAAATCATACGACATTGAAGTTCAGGTCGCCAAGCGGGTGCCTAAAATTTCAAGCGCAACGGGCAAACCCATTCCCGGACAGTATCTTTACGAAATCCAAACCAAAGACGATAAAGGAAGAATTGTCCCGATGGGCAGGACATTTTCCACAAGCATCAAGGCGAGTCCCGGAGATATTCTGACCGTCAGGACAGCGAGAATAAGAGGATTCTGGGATCCCGAAGCGAAGAAAATGGTTAGAATTTCGCTGATGTGGCCGAAGGTTTTGGGCAAGGCGAAGCGCATGACTCCTTGGAAAGAGCTGAAGAAGATAATGTGGGTTCCGAAAGAAGAGGAACTTGCTGAAAAGCGTAGGTTTGTATATCAGGAGCATGCGAGAGGGAAATCCGTGCATGGGGACTTGCGATTCGAAATGAACGATCATCTCGAGGGATGGACGCTCGATGACATGGTCAAGGACGAGGTGAAAAAGCCGATTCTGACGCTGGACGACTTGAGGAAAGAAGTGGCCGATCCGAACAACTGGAAAATTGATTGGGAAACAGGCGAAACCATCAAGCTTCCATCAGGAGAACCGATGAAGATTCTCGTTCAAAGCAAGGCAAGGCAGCCGAAAGTTTGGCTCACTCTGGAAGGCATCGTTCCTCCGGGAAAGCCCGGTGCCACCAAAAATTATCCGGGCGTCTTCATCATCCGAGATAAAGGGACTTTTGAAGAAGGAACGAGGAAGCCGTATCTTTACGAGTATTTCCTTCACGGGAAGCACCTGAAAGGAAGATACATCATCAGGAAACTCGAAACAGGAGGACTGAAACCAAGAGGAGAAAGGGAGAAATTCAAAGTTCCGTTCGTTTGGTTTTTCTGGAAGCCGAAAGACCAAACACCTTACATTTTGACGAAGAGAGCTCTCAAAACAGGCACGAAACCTCCACCGGGCAAGTCGTGGCTTCCCGAAGAGTGGGAGAAAAAATTGCCGAAGGAAATGAGATTCTGGGTCGGAGGATACAACAAGGAAGCCCATGAGAAAGCGGTTGAATTCGCAACCGAGTATAAGAAAGAAAAATCCCTCGAAGAGGATTTCCTTTATGACAAGAAGTCTTTCCTGCTTAAAATTTGAGGTGATGATATGGAAGATTTATACCCAAAAGTTAAGGAGAAGAAAGAAATTGAAGTGATTGAGGAAGAACTGCCTTGTCCCGGAAGCAAGATTCGTTCGAGAGGAGAAGGAAGAGGACAAGGATTCGGAAAAGGAAAAGGACCCCTGGGAGTTCCGATCAAGCGGAAGAAGAAGATGAAATGGAATACTTGGGAGGAAATCTGAAAATGCCTGCACACAAATTTTACTTGAATCGGCACTGGTGGCGAGGGCAATTCGTTATTAGAGGCCAGCCTGTCGAGCATTTCGACCTCCGGATTGACGAGGGAAAATTGAAGAACCGCTATTGGGTGCTTGATAAAGACCCGACTTACGTTAAGAAAGGAATCGTGGCGGTTCAGAAAATCTGCGACGACAGGAGATGGCTCACATTTACCGGCAGGATTCCGCCCAATCCGAAGGCGCCGAAGTGGCTCAAGCCGGGCAATCCGAACAAGCGAATCCCGGCGTTCGTTGAGAGAATCGATTCGGGAATCGTCAACTTCATAGAAGATTCTCCGAGGTTTATTTCCATGATTTTTAAGGGCGATCGATTGCGGGGTTACTGGGTGATGAAAAAGCCGAATCCGGGAGAGTCCATCTGGATTTTCGAGAAGTCGGAGTTACCGAAAGCGAAGAAGCTTCTCGACATGCTAAACTCCGTTAGAAGAAGGGGCAGCCCGATTCAGATTACGCAACAGCAGTTGGACACGATTATCAAGATGTCGGAAGCGGGAGCAAGCAGGCCTCAAATTATGAGAGCAACGAACTTGTCGAAGAGTTGCGTATATCACTACCAGCGTCTTCTCGGTTTCGTATAGTTTTATAAGTTTCCTAATTCTCTACGTTGAAATATGAGATTTGACGATCTAATTATTCAGGAATTAGACGCCAAAGAGCAATACGATTTAAATAATCTGAAACTTCCGGTCGTTCTCAAGAACAAAATTTTGATGTCTCCGGGAATGTGGAACGGATACTATTACGATGCGGATGCAATCCGGGAGGCATTTGAAAATACGGACTGGACATCGAAAGCCGTCAGGTCTCTTTTCATGGATCACAAGGACAACGAGACATCCGATTGGGTAGGCTTCATTTCAAATCCCAGATTCGACGGAAAGAATATCAGAGCCGACCTTGAAATAGTTGACGAGAACATGGCTCGCAAGTTGCTTTTCGGAGCAAGATTCGGGATTTCGCCGAGATTGGTTGGTCAGGAAGACAACAAGGTAATGAAGCATTTCACCTTCGAGAACTTTTCGATTGTCGTGAATCCTGCGGTGAAAACCGCTTTCATCAATAATGCTCAAAACGAGGAGGGTTTAGATATGGAGGAAGCCAAAGATTTAGAAGAGCAAATAAGTCTCGAGGAAAGAATGGAGAGACTGGAGACAGCTCTCGCAGAGATTTCAGAGCTTCTGAAGAAAAAGAAGAAAGAGCCAGAAGAGGAAGAGCTCAAGAAGAAAAAGAAAGAGCCAGAGGAAGAAGAACTCAAGAAAAAGAAAAAGAAATATCCATACCCGTATCCATACGACAAACTCTTCGACATCCTCGAACTCGACGACTTCACCTTCGAGGAAGAAGGGAGCGAGATTCTTGAAGAGTTCGTGGAGTTGAAGAAAAAGGGCGGTAAAGTTGCAAGGATAGCAAGGAAGGCGAAAGAAATCAGGAAGAAAGGAGAATCTTGGAAATCAGCAATTAAGAGAGCAGCAAAGATGCTCGCGGAGGAGGAAGGAGAAACAGCGGAAGAAGAGAAGAAAGAGGAGCCTCAAGAGAAAGTCGAGGAAGCTTCGGAGAAGAAAGAAGTAGTTCAGGAGATGCAGGAAACAAACCCTGGCCTCGCCTTACCTGTCGACGGCGCGCAAGTAGCCGACGAACAAGTTAGCGAAGAAGACAGGCTGCTAAAAATGGACGAGGCAGTCTTTAAAATCCTAAAGGAGGGTGGATTATGACAAAAACAATAACTCAGTTGCTCGCAGACACAACTTCCAGCCATAATACGGATCTCCAAGCCAAGCAATGGCTAAAAGCGATAATCGATACTGCTCAAAAGGAAATGCACTTCCTGCAGGTTGCTCAGCAATTCACACTGCAGCCCGGCTGGAAGGATCTTGCGGTTCCAATTAGAAGCGACTTCATCAGCTCATGGCAATCCTCTGCCTCGGAAGGTGCCGCAGTCAACTACACGACAATGGACACCTTGTCCACAATTACCTTCACGCCTTCCGATGCGAACTACGGGATTGCAATAAGCAACAGAGCATTAAGAATCTCCAACATCAACCTGATAACGGCTGCCAGAGACGAGCTCACTTACAGATACAAAGACGTGATAGATCAGGCAATCCAAGCAGCTATTCTCGGCGCTACGGATGCCGACTCGGATACCAAGGGAGCTCAATCATTGGCAGGTGGTGACGCATCAGGGTATGGAGACACAACAACCGATGTTGAAGCCGGCGACATCATAACCACAGACATGGTGGCAAGGGCAAGAAGGATGCTAATGTCCACCAGCTGCTACTATTGGAGCGGCGGGTCTATGTCGAAATCTTCGGCAAGCAAAGCTCCTTGGGTGCCAACTCCAGCCGAGCCGTTCGTGCTCATAATTGCACCCGAGCAGCAAGAAGCATTCCTCAAAGATCCGCAGTTCATAAACGCAGCTGAATACGGAGCAAGAGAACCCATCTTGAACGGTGAGATAGGCAGCTATCTCGGCGTGAAGATAGTCGTTTCCAACAACTTGCCAGCGAAATCTTCATCCGACAGCGGATGGAATACAAACGGTCACGTCTGCTTTATGGTCAAGGCGAAGAGATGTGCAGGAATTGCATGGGGACAGAAACCAAGAATCCAAATAGTCGATTATCCATCAGAGCTTGAGAAAAGAATAATCCTCGAGATGGCCTACCAAGCAAAAGCACTTCATGCAGATGCAATCGTGAAGCTGAAAGTCGCAGATGCTTAACTTTAATTTCCTTCTCATTTCTTTTTTCGAGAAGGTTCATCCTTAATTTAGATGCCACACGGATCAACTCCCTTTGGAAAGGAGAGATGAAGGGCATCGAATAAATTAAAGGAGGGAATAGAAATGGGAATTCGAACTGGTTATATTAAAGCAACTCGTAGCGACAAAACCAGCACTTTTGCGGGTAATCTTACCGTTACCGGAACCACAACCCTTTCTGGAAACGTCACTTGCGCGGGTGATCTAACAATTCAAGGCAATCTCTCTTTTGGAGACGCCACGACAGATACTTTGACAGCGACGGGTTATGCGAAATTCTATTCAGGCGCGGAGTTCTGGGACACAACCACAGTTTCCGGTGCTCTTCAAATTAACAACAATCAGAATCTCCAATTCGAAGGAGCGTCAGGCGATTCCGACGGATTAACTATTTCGTGCGATTCGTCAGGCGATGCAACCATTTCGGTAACAGCGGGGCAACTAACATTGAGCACTTCCGATAACGTCATATCCGCAGCCGGAGAAGCAATTACAGCCGAAAGCGTGGAAGCCAAATTAATTCACCAAGACAATGTCTACACTTCAAGCGGTTCCATCGAGACAGGTGGAATTGCATTGCTTAGCGGTTCTGCCAAGCTTGAGATGACATTAGCGGATCCGGGAGCTCCAGGAAAAATGTTAGTCATAGTCCAGAAAGATGCCGGAACGGACGGACACACCGTCACCGCAGCAACGGCGAATGCTTTCAAGTCAGCAAGCGGACAGGGAACTACATTAACATTCGACGCTCAGAACGAAGTAGCGTGCATGGTTTCTATCAACGAAACAGACTGGGCGGTTTATTATATCAGCGGCGCAGCATTATCATAAGGTTATGGCATCTGGTAGCGTAGCGAAGAAAGTGGGAATCTTGAAAACCAAACCGGGAGCGACTTTGGTAGAAGAAACTCCGCGAATTAGAGGCTCGAATGCCGTCCAGCATGAAATCATCGAGGGCAAATACTTCAAGAAACTCCTGATTACAACGGACGGGAAGAACATTGACATTTCTTACTCCGATTGCTCGCTCTTGGAAATTTTGGGCATTTGCCAGAAGTTGCTTAAAACTTTAGGAGGTTAGAATGCACTTGATCGTAGTTGCAGAAGGAGCGAAGATTTGGATAGAGAAATTTATCAATGATCTATCCGCAATGTGGCTCTATCCGAAGGAGCGGGATGAAAAGGTTCAGCTTGCGGTTAGGGAAGTCAAGCTTTTAGATTTGGTATTTCCCGAATCTTGCAAGGATCAGGTACTGGCCGCTCTTGGCCTTGAGAATCCTGAAGACAATAAAGAGATAAAACGATTCCACACTGTAATATCTTGGCTTAGGAGATTTCTGAAGCTCAAGCCTGTTAAATGTAATGTTCCACCGAGTCACGAAATTTACAAGCCCTTTGTAAGAGTAATTCCTGTCGGAATCAAGGAAGACTCGTATGTCAAGGGGCTTGAACAATTGTAAGGAGGGAAATGAAAATGCCAACCATAAAAGGCGGCGTGAAGTTGGAAAGAGGGAAGCCCATACCTTCGAAAATCCTGAAGGTCACCCGAAAGGAAAGATTGCTTCCTTTCAGGGCTGACGGTTGGAAGTCCGATTCGCCGAAGCTCGACGAGTTAGTGATGGGAACAAGCGAGGAAAAATCGGCAACCACCAAGAGAAGGAAGTCATCCAGACGCCTACCATCCTTCAGGAAATTCAGAAGGGAAAAAAAAACTAAATTCCAAAAAATAGAAGATTTAATTAAGATAGACGGAATCGGAAAGGAAACTTTATCAGATATACGAGTAGTCTGGAGAAACTTAGAAGATCTGATAGATGATCTGAAGAACAACCGTCACATCCCTCTTAGAAACGATGTAGTAGAGAAGTTAAGGAAGGAGCTGTTGTAAATGGTGCATATATTCGTCGCATATGAAGGGCCGAAGAATTCACTCGATGCTTTCGAGAGTTGGATCAAGAGCAGGCAATACAAGAATCCCGATCCGAACAATCCTAATGATCTTCAAATAAACAACTTCAACCAGATTCGGTTGGCCGATATCAGGCTTCACAAGGAAATACTGGATCAAGTCTTAGAAGACCTGTTCCAATTCGAACGGCCTTGCGATGCAATACCCGGCGATAAATCAATCGCGGCAAAAATCATTCGGAAGGTATTTCACCTGAAGCCGGTCAAGTTCAAGCCCACCGAACACCGGATTTCAAGAAACGGGCATAATTGGCCGGCATTCATAAAAGTATTCGTAATCGGAATTCGTGAAGATCTATACAGCCCGGCGGGGCAGGAGTTGGTTTAAATGGCGGTAACAACTACGGAATACGGAAACTATCGGACTCATAAAGGCACTTTGGCCGAGGTGATGGCGGCAATCAACGGAGTGAACCCAAAAAACATAGTCGCATTCATCCAATATCAGGATAACGCCGATAGTTTCCTTGTAGTCGTATCAAGGTAGGTGGTGAGCATGAATAGGAATGAAAAGTCGCTAATCATCAGGTTAGACGAAAAAGTAAAGTCGATGCACGAAGACGTTTTAGAAATCAAAAGTATGCTTACTTCAATGAACGGTCGAGTTCGCAACAATTCCACACACATTGCCAAGATCGAGGCCGAATTTGATGCTCATAAATGGCAGCATAAGAGGGATCTGTCCCTCGTCGGGATATTTGCCGGTTTGATCGCGGCAATTGTTAACTTGATATTAAAATTATTCGGGAGGGTTTGAAGATGGCATACGCTACTGCTTCGGATGTGAGGGCGATTTGCGATTTAACTACTGATGACATTAGCGATGATGACCTGAACACCATAATTGAGAAAGCGACTGCCATTGCGAATGCAGATATTCTCGTGTATGTTCACGAAGAGACCGTCGAATATATTGATAGCGAACGTGAAAACGACATCGATGGTGAGAATACTACTTTCTATACCAAGCACAAACCGCTTGGAGATCGGAACGATGACGGAACCGTTGACACATCTGACATCGAAGTTTATTATTTCGATTCCGAAGGAAACAGGACGACTGCTACCGTCATTTCAGTTGATGCTGCTCTTGGGAAATTCGTGGTTCAGACTGCTCCGGAATCTAATTATACCGTGAAGGTTAGCTACTGTTACGCTCCGGTCGACGTTAATGTCGGGACTCCTCATGCCTTGTTCAAATTGGCCGTGACGTATTTGGCGGCTGCTCTTGCGTATTCAAAGATAAAACCGGATCAAATTACAAGATGGACGGTTGACAGAATCACAATGGTTAAACAGGAAACTCCCTTCAGGCACTACTACAATCTTTATAAAGAGCAAATTCGCAGGCTCTTGGCAAGAGTTCCGTATAAGAAAGATGGAGTTGATGCTGCCAATCCTCTAACGGGCATAATCAAATCTTAGTATGTCGGAATTGCTTAGGGTTGTAATTAGAGACTTTGACAGGCTTGTGAAAAAGATAGGGCGAACTGTAAGCATTTATCAGCCGACCATTTCGTATAACGAGGAAAGGGACAAGACATACGATCTCGGAGAAGCCACCACGACAAAGGCAATCATAACCGATTTGACTCCAGATCAGCCGGAAGTTATCAGAGCGGGTTTGGATGTTTCCACCGCGTATAACTGTTATCTCAAGGCAACCGAGACGATCACGAAAGATACCATCATAAAAATCGGAGATTTGTATTACACAATCTGGAAAATCCAGAAGAATGAAATTGCCGGTTCCACAGCGTTCTATTCATTGATTATCCAGCAGGAAGACATCAAAACGGCTTAGTCGAAAATTTCATTCGGATTTATAAGTATGTTAATTTTTAAATTTTCAAAATAGCCCGTCTATGGGTCTAATTGAGCCGTCTATGGCGATATGGCTGTAACAAGCGCAACCGTGCTTGACGCATCATGGGAAGCCGTAAGGTCGATACTCGCGAGTGATACCACGATCTCGAACATGCTGAACGACCCGATTAGATCGGCCTATACCAAAGAGTTTATCGAGCAAGCGTCAGGAATGCCTCTTCTTGTGATCCATAAACCCAATGCAGTCGAAACTTCAATCACGCTTAATAATTCGAAGGTTTGGAGAATCGAAATGCAAATCGATTCAGTAACCGCGAGAGCGGAAGATGCAAAACTTCTCGCCGATGCGGTTAGAAACGCGCTGGAAACCAGCCAAGATACTCTGGAAAGCAACAAACTTTTCAACTTTAGAGTCGTTTCAGAAACCGAAGATTTCGATATAATTGGAGGTAGAAAGATCGTCCATTATGACATTATGACGGTCGCATTTGATTATACGGGAGATTAATATGCCTGCGATATATCTTGACGTTAGGAACCTGTCCCAAGTAAGGATGCAACTTGCATCATTGGAAAAGGAAATTCCCTTCGGAGTGGAGAAAGGAGGCATGAATGTAGCCAGAAAACTCGAAAGAGGAATGAAAGAGCGGGTTAATATATGGAGAGGACGCTTGAAACGAAGCATCCGAGCGAGAAAAATCCGATCCAATCGAATCGGAATTGAAATGCTTTTCTACGGTCGATTCCTCGAGGAAGGCCACGTTTTACGACAAAGAAGGGGCGGCAAAATCAAGGGATTGCCTCCCACGCTAACCGCTTGGGCAAGAGAGAAGGGTCTCGAGGAGCTTTTAGCTTATAAACTCGCGGATCAAGGGTATCTTCGATTCCGACCTCATCCTTTCATACTCCCTACCATCAATTCAATTAGAAACGATATCGGCAGGGAAGTTCAGCAAACGATAATCGAATCAATCGTCAAGGCGGGAGTAAGGTGATGCAAATGCCTAAGTTCAAATATATCGGCCCTGATGGAGAATTTTTCAAGGGCAAGACGAGAAGGAAAGGAGAAATAGTGACTTTCGAAGGGCGGGAACTTGACAGGATTCAGCGAAGTCATTGGGTTCCTGTCGAGGTAGAGTCGAAGCGAAAGGTTTCGAAAAGCCGTGTCACATCGAAGAAAAGAATTGCGCCTGAACGGCGTCAAAACATAAGAGGTGATTAATATCGTCAAAGTTTGGAAGGCAAGAGAAAGCACAATCAAAATAGACAAAGCATCCGATATCACAATCGACGAGTCAGCGGCTTTAGATACGTTCTTCAACAACGCTACGGCAATCACCGCCAGAGTCAGGAACGTAACGATAACGGAACCAGAAGGTGCAGTCGATAAAATCGATTTGCTCGGAGTGGACGCGAACAACTTCCAGAACTGCGAGTGGGACGAGAAACCTTTCGGTCTCGCAAGAATATCCGGGACGATTTTAATGCAGGAGGACAAGCCAGCATCAGGTGATTTCCTCGAAATGCTGGCTTTCGGAACAGGCACTTCGATTCCATCCGATACGCCAACTCACCAAAGATTCCAAGCCGGTGACGGAAACAGAACGCCAGCAGCATTCTTGGTGAATCTCGATGACGGAACATACGAAGTCAACATAGTGCTTATGAACGCCCTGATAACCAAGCTGGGCGACAGGAGAATTTCAAGCGCAGATGGATTTTGGGAGCAGGACTTCGAAGCAGTTTGCAAGCCGAAGGACTTTTACGTTGAACTAAAGATATCGAGTTAGGATGAAAAACGAGCAGGACAAGAATAAGGAAGGAAGGAGCGCCATCACGGTTAGCGTTACCTCTGGCTCCTTTCCCATTCAATTGTTTCAGGAATGGGAGGAGGATTGCAAGAGGAGATTCGGACATTGCCGATGGATGAAAATGTGGTCGGATCACTTGGCGGCGAAGCAATTAAGCATCATACAAGACTTGATGGAGCAGATTAAAGAATTGGATCGCCGCATTTCCATGCTTGAATCGAATCCCAATGAAAAGAAAGACAAAGAAATTTTAACTTTAGGAGGTGTTGAGAAATGAACGAAGCGAAGAAAAATCCCTTAATAGGATTGAGCAAGCGAGAGCGATATTTAGAGATCAACGGCCAGAAAATCAAAATAAAACCGAAAGTGAAAGACGCAGAAATGTTTTCACTGATGAAAAGAAATATGACGGAAGAAGATATGCAGAGACTAACGACAATAATGAAAAACATTATCAAGAGAGCCAATCCCGAGGTTCCGGACGAGGACATTGAAGCGTTCATCACGGAGAATTACGGAACACTGATCTTGGAACTTTCAATTTACTTCGGATACACTTCGAGAAGGGAAGTAGAGCGATTAAAAAAAGAGATGGGATTGGCGGGAGTGGGGATCGCAAAAGGAAGATAACCCTTGAAGAAGCAAGGCGTCACTTCGAAAGGAAGGCATTGGAAGAGAGCTTCGAAGAGATACTGGTATCCAACATACTGTTCGTGGCTCACGAAATGGGGATGGAAATTGACGAAGTGTTGGAAATGGATCCCATACGCTTCAATATTGTAATGGAGTGGATTAAGAAATACTACGAAGAATTGGGAAAATACTCGCGAGGTGCGCTTATATGAGGTTTCGAACCGTAATAGATATCGTAGTTAACTTGATTGATAAAACGCAGGCAGCATTGGCAGGTGTCAATAAAAGGTTGGGAACTCTCAGACGAAGTCACCTTCTTTTCAGAAGAGAGACGGAAGCCGGAGTCCAAAAACTTGATTTAATGAGCAAAGCTCTGTATGATTCCACTATTCCTCTTGATTTGTTTAACGAGAAACAAGTTCGAACGATGGGTTCTGTCCGGGAGTTTTTTCACGTTTTCAGTTTGAATCTCCGGGAATTTAGAGAACAGACCGGGCAATTCACGACTCTCGGAGGAAGGCTCGCCGACCGATTCCGAAGATTGACTCACGGAATGCGTGGCTTCAGAATGGAAATGCTCTCCGTGATGTTCTTCGGAATGGGAATGTATGCGTTTTTCAGGGGCTTGTTAACTCCTGCAGCAAAGCTCGCGGGCGTCTTCGAGATTATGAACATGACAATGGAAATGCTTTTCCTACCGATAACACTGGAATACCTTCCCGCTCTCTTGGAATTCAGCCAGAAAATCATAGAACTTCCGGAAGAAACTAAATTGTGGATTGGCAGGCTTGTTCTGTTGGGTGCGGTGATTTCCCTTGCGATAATGTTAATCGGAACGTTAACTCTTGGAGTTGGCGGTGTGGTGATAGCATTCGGAAAGTTCGCTCCCGTAATTCTGGGCGTTATAGCAGCTCTGGGGCTATTCGTGGGTAGCATGGTCTTGTCTTCTACTGGAATGATATCATCTGCCGACGAGGCGGATCTTCTCGCTAAAGAATTAAATGATTTAAAGCAAAGCGGAGATTTAAGCGCCGACACCATCAGAAGCGCGTTCGAATCCCTCGAATTGAAT
>Ga0180300_10000283_pt1 | contig 21787 bp, 23 predicted proteins | sample GuaBasSediGuay15_FD_121798 | JGI IMG/M metagenome (GOLD analysis project Ga0180300, IMG submission 121798) | Subseafloor sediment microbial communities from Guaymas Basin, Gulf of California, Mexico - Guay15, Core 4569-2, 21-24 cm | ecosystem: Environmental > Aquatic > Marine > Hydrothermal...
ATCTAAGGCGTTTTCGACGAGCTCTCTGACTATGGTGTACGTAGCCTTGACTGGATTGTCAAAACCAGCCAAAGCCTTATTTCTATAGAAGAAATCGGCTGGACTGATTTCTTCTAGCTCCTCCCTCTCAACAGAAGTTAATTTTCCTGTCAACGCCATCACTCACCTAACAATCTTTTTTCAGCAAATTGAGCCTCCTTCAACTGCGCAATTTCCTTTTCCATTCTTCTATAAGCAGAAGAATGGCTTTTACCTTCTATGAGGGCCATTATTGCTTCCTTAGCTGGGATCACGTTGTAGTACCTCCCTATTATAGATACCGTATGACCATAGACAGATATCTTCGCCCCGGTTCTCTTTTCTATGTAGAGCCTGGCTTTCCCTCCCTCTCCTATGATCCTGCCCTTTATCCTCCTTATAGCATTCTTGTTATCTCCGAAGATGGCCCTCAAATCTATTATTTCAAGCACATAATCATCAGACAATAAATCTAGGGCTTTCTCAGGGCTAAATCCTCTGCCTATGGCCCTAATTATCCTTTCAACTTTAATGGGGATTAGAGGATCGTCTATTTCTTTGGGGAATGAGATTTCAACCTCACCGGTCTTGCTATCGATCTTTAGATTTGCCCCTGTTAGCTCCTCTATTTTGCTCTTAATCGAACCCTCTTTTCCGATGAGCGCCCCAACCCTTTCTTTTGGGATGCGGATCCTTATCATAATCAGGCCACCTTTCATGTTTGAGAAGAGGAGACTAGCTCATCTACAAACTCATAGGGGTCAGGAACCTTTACCCTAAATCTTTTTTTAAAGAAGGACGTCACGTTTTCAACATCCCTTCGTAACATGCTTAGAGCAAGAGGGTGGTTTAAGGGAACTGCTTGAGAAACATCGATTATCCAGGGCTTTGACTTCCAATACATCACGTTGTACTCACTCAGGTCTCCGTGAACCAGTTCTGCTTCCAAGTATATTTTCCTTACGTCCGATAGTATCTCAGATAGAAAAAGCTCTGGATCCTCCATATCATAAACATCCCTCAGAAGAGGGGCCGGCTCGCCTTCTTCTCCTATGAATTCCATGACTAATATGTTCCCCTGTACTTCTATCGGTTTTGGAACCCTGACCCCTGCTTGATGCATCCTTGCCAAGTTTCTAAACTCCCTTTGAGCCCAGATACGTACTATCCTAGCCCTATCTCCTGTTGGAACGAATCTATGATCGAAGGAGATGTAATCCAAGTATTTTTTGAAATTTGCCGTGGCTATCTTGTATATTTTAATAGCAATTTCACCTTCAGGACCTTTCCCGGCCAACACAACTGCCTCCTTTCCCGTACTAACTATCCAAGTGAAATCCTCTATCACTCCCTTGTTAAACAGTTTAACAAGGATCCTAACGGTCCTTTGATCAAATACCAGTTGTCTAACCTTCTTATACTCAGCATCCTTTATCCTTTTCTTTTTTTCAGGCTCTTCTAACAGTTCATGCATTTTCTCCTCTAGTTCGTCCAGATCTAGCTCTCTGTTCATTAGGCCATCTCTTCTCCCGCCACCCAGTTCTTGTCTATGAAGCCTTTCTTTATGAGCCAAGCTATTTGCTGATGGTTGTATCTTACAGCTATGTCTCCTCTATCTCTCTTGAAAGGCCAAATGCTAATCAGAACAATATCCCCTCTCTTTATCCAATGCCTTCTGGATCTCAGTTTTCCCCGAACCCTGGCCATCCTGACGACTCCATCTGAACACTCTACCCTAAACCACCTCTTCCCCAGAGGCTCGATCACCCTAGCAAAGACCTCGAGCTCCTCATCAGCAGGGAGTAGCTGCTCCATCTCTGCCTCAAAGTCCTCTTCCTCTGAACTCATCTGTTAAGCACCTCTTCAGATCTTTGGAACAGGGGTCTCCGCACCACATGCATTACATTTCAGAATTAGGCTCCTCTTGTATTTTATTAGTGTCGTATCTGGTCTATGACAGACAGGACATATAACGTAGGTGTTCACAAAGCTCTCTAATCTTGGTTTGATGAGTTCAGGCCTTATTCTGCCCGTTAGAACTAATTTCTTTTCCTTCTCCGTGATCATGTAGGGGGTTCCTAGCTTCTTGGATAGGAAGGTAGCTATAAGCTTTAGATCCCTTCTTAGAGTCTCACCAATCTCCCTGAAGTTTACTATGTGGGTTTGGCCTCCCTCAATTACAACTTCTGGATCTGGTGGATGGAATCTCTCTCCTGTGATTAATATCTTAGGTAGCTTCTCCCTGGCATGAGCCAGCATTTTGAGATATTCTTCCTTTGAAGACATTTGGACTATCCCTTTTGCATCTAACAAAGGAGGTCTAAAAAGGTTCCGCAAGATGTTTAGAATTTTCGACACTTAATTCAAATGTTCTGGGCTTCATTGGACCCTAAAGCCTTAGACTTCCCTGAAGAAGACCTTAGAGAGGTTACTAGAAGCTTTAGACGGCGTCTCATTAATTCTAGATTACTTACTATAAGCCAATTTGGGTCCTCAAGTTTAACGATCAGGGAGGGGTACAAGTATTTCTCCCCCCTATAAGCTCTGACCCTTGCTATAACGTCAAGAATTGTGCCTGCATCGTAAGGATCGCCAGTATCAGGATCTATGATCAGATCGACATCCTCTTCCCAGACCCTCAGCGAAATCCCGCCAGTACCATCCTCTACAATTATTTTGCCATATCTGCGATCGTCGCTTATCATGGAATATGTAACGATTCCTAGAATCCTTACTCGATTTACTAGAGTCGAAACCCCGTGTACAGGAGGCAATCTCAGGAATCTGGCTGCGTCTAAAGTAGTCTCTTCAAACTCTCCGTTGAGTATGTCAGCTATTCTTACTCTCACTGCGGGTCCATAAGGGCGGGACATTCTTGCTAGAGATCATTGGTATGGAAACTTTTAATATAGCACATGGCATTCACAAGAAGGTGGGCCCGTAGCTCAGCCTGGATGGAGCGCCGAGTTAGGCTCTTAAGAGCCAACGCGTAAGCCTTATATGGCTCCGCTCCGGACAAACCTAAGAAAGCCGGAGGTCCCGGGTTCAAGTCCCGGCGGGCCCACCATTTATTGGTGTGAAGGGATGAGGCTTTGGATTGACTTAGTCAACCTCCCACATGTAAGACTCTTTTTGAGACTATTGAGGAAGTATAGAAAGGAGATAGGAGACATTTTAATAAGTTGCAGACGTTTAGACGCCCTCCCTGAGCTCATAAACCTTTTTCTTTCCGATTATTCTGATAGAATAAGGGTTGTCGGTTCTCATGGCATTTCCTTGGTTGAAAAGCTTTCGAAACATCTGGAGAGGGTATCTTTACTAGCAAAGATGGTGGTAGAATTTTCTCCCAATGTTGCCTCATCAAAAGCGTCGCCTGAGTTAGCGAGAGTGGCTTTTGGTCTTGGCATCCCTTCCGTAAACTTGAACGATAATGACCTGAGTTTTCACGTCAGCAAACTGATCTTCCCCTTAAGTCAGACTGTAATAGTACCCGAAGTATTTCCAGAAGAAGTTCTGGTAACTACTGGAGCACTTGACAGGGTTAGGCGATTTAAAGGGGTAACAGAGGTTGCGCATGTCTTAGATTTCTTGGAAGTGCCACATAAGGCTGAAATTGAAAAGTTTGAGGAACCATACATCGTCGCTAGGCCTGCACCTGTTGGAGCGTCTTACCTCTACAACAAGGCGAGTTCCTTTTCGTTTGAGAAAGCCCTCTTGATCTTATCGAAAAGGATTCCAAATCTGAAGATATACCTCTTCCCAAGAGGGAGGGAGCTTCTCCTGCTAAGTGAGGAGTTGAGGGATCGCATCGTATTGGTCAAGGATCCAAGGGATTCTCTTGCCCTCATGAGCGGAGCTATTGCATTCATAGGAGCAAGTGGCACCATGACAAGGGAGGCTGCACTTCTTGGAGTTCCATCGATTTCAATGTTTCCAAGCGACAAAGAACCCTGTGTTACTCAGCTTCTTATAGATGAAGGGCTCATCGTAAAGCTAAAGGATCCCGAGGAAGTCGTTAACTTGGTTCTCCAGTACATGAAAGATGAGAGCATCAGAGAGGATCTTAAGAGGAAAGCTAGAGCTTTCTTAGCTTCTTGTGAGGATCCTGCAGAGGTTTTATGGGAAGAAATAAGGCGTCTTAGCTCTTAGTCTTAATTCTTACAACCAAATACTTCGTTAAAAGAAACCATATGTAAAGCAAGGATCCAAGAAGTAGAAAGGCCCCAATCACCTTTAAAGTACCTGCTATCTCAGCAGATAGTTTTCCTTGGGTTCCTATTGGCACCAAGGCTTCTGCAATTAGATATAGACCGGAGATTACTAGAATCCACGCTATTAGAATCAAGAAGAGAGACAATAATAGACCCTTGTCCACCCAAATCACCTGCTAAGTTAGGAATAAGTAGGTAAGCAGAGCCAAGATTCCAGAGATGATGAACAGTAGATTTGATTCCAAGACTATTCTCGGTTCCTCTTTTCCCTTATCGAGTGTTAGGAGGGAAACAAGGGTTATGGGTGCTCTGGGATCCGGATTCGCCTTAATAATGTTACCATGAACTTCCACTGGTCTTATTTTCATTTCTTTCTTTTCTTTAAAGCCCCCTACGCTTGTTATAATCATAAATCCAGTTATTAGGAGTGGTACGCTGGCGATAGCAAATGAGGCTTCAAGCCTACCTAAGATTGCTATTGAAGCTAAACACGAACCTATAGATAGAGACCCCACGTTTCCTGAGAATACTTTAGCTGGATATTTGTTAAATCTGTAGAAACCAATCAGTGGACCCAGCAGCGAGGTTGTTAAGATTATCCCGCCATAGTTCCCAGACAAAATCGAAATTATTGAGAGGAAAAGCAGGATGATTATGCTATTTGAAGCCATCATACCGTTCAGAACGTCTATCATGTTTATCGCATTTGAAAACACACCTGGAAGAAGTAAAGCAGCGATTGGGTAAGCATAATGCAACCTAGCTCTCCCTATAAGGGGTAACACTGGTCTAGGATATAGTAAGCCCGATGTAAGAAGGGGCAATCCAGAAAGGAGGGATAGAAGGGGTTTTAGCTTCCCACCAAGATCTATCATGTCATCTAGAGAGCCTACGATGGCAGCTATAAGTGTAGAGCAAAGGAGAATAAGAGAATACTTTTGAATTTGCCTTACTGCCACCGAAACAACGATTTGAGTTATTATGATCCCAAGAACCAGGGCATAACCGCCCCTCTCAGCTATCTTAGGTTTATCTGGTTTATGAATATCCTCTCCCAAGATCCCAGCAGACTTCAGTCTTGGAATGAACAAGCGAAGTAAGAGTTCTGTAGACAGGTATCCTACCATTAAGATGGCTGCTAGAATAATCGTCAAGTTCATTGGGCTACTTCTGCCATCATGGATGAATTAATAAAATTCGAGGGTTGGGGGTTTAGGGATCGACCTATGAGCACTCAAGAGGAACACGGAGTAACCATCTTGCTCGATGAGGAGAGGTGCACTGGCTGCAGGCTGTGTGAGAACCTATGTCCAGCTAACATTTACGAGATGGGCTCGGGCAAGATGAAGATAAAGAAAGAGAGGTTATCATACTGCTTTGTATGCAGAGCTTGTGAAGTATCGTGCCCAACTCAAGCGATAGCCGTTATTGAGAGGGCATAGGGTCTGAAAGTTGTCTCTATTGGCAAGTTTGCCTTTGTTATGCTTTATCACAAGTTACATAGCGACCAGAAAATGGATAGAGATGTGTAAAAACAGGGGGTTGGTCTCAGAGGACATTCATAAGAGGGTTCGCAAAGCCGTTCCGAGGATAGGTGGACTTCCAGCGGCTCTTATCGCAACCCTAGCGGTTTTCCTGCCAAAATCAATGAGTGCATGGAGGGAATTAATCGCCATCATTTCCTTGGCTGCCATCTTCATCGGCCTATTGGATGACGCAATGTCTCTCAGAGATTTGGAGAAAGTTCTCCTATCAGCTGTTTCATTCATCCCTCTGGGTTTTTACTTCGATAGTGTCAGCATTTTTGGCATTTCCTTCCAGGGATATTTGGCTACAATACTCGTTATTCTGTTAGGAACGTTCTCTGCCAATGCTACAAACACATTTGCTGGTTTTAATGGTCTAGAGGCAGGTCTTTCGGTCATTGCAGGCTCAATCCTGTCTCTATTGGCCTTCTTAAGGGATCACGAGGTTGAAGCCATGGTTTTAGCTTCTTTTTCGGCCTCTTATCTTGCTTTTCTCTATTTCAACTTCTATCCAGCCAGAGCCTTTCCGGGCAACTGCTCGACTTTTCAAATGGGGGCATTCTTAGCTTCCCTTTCCGTCGTGGGAGATCTGGTCACGCCCTTTCTGATATTAATGGTCCCTCATGCCTTGGATTTTCTCCTTAAACTCCTTTCTTGGAAGAAAATGAAGGAAAAGAAACCAACTTCGATCGGCAAAGATGGATTTTTGATCCCTCCGCCCCATCTTTCGTTGATAGGGGTCCTTCTTAGGATTAAGAGAATGAAAGAACTCGGGTTAGTGATGTTAATCTACTTTATTGAGATCATATTAGGCTTTTTTGCCTTTATAGTGACGTACGTATATTTTCCATGATAATATTGGCTCCCTAGCAGCTCTTACTTCATCCAAACGGTCTATCGAAGAGTTAATTGGTGCATTCAACACCAATTCAGGGTTTTTCTCAAGCTCTTCTTCTAAAATCCTGCGCATAACCTCAACGTAATAGTCTATGTCCTCTTTGCTGTCTGATTCCGTTGGTTCCATCATAAAAGCCTCTTCAACGACTGGAGGGAAGTAGATGGTGGGCGGATGCAGTCCATAATCGAGCAATCTTTTTGCAACATGAAGAGCAGGGGCATCTATCTCAGATTTTGCTCCCTTAAGGCTCACGACAAACTCGTGTTTCCTTGGTTTATCCTCTCCATATACCACAGAAACTCGTTTGAGCTTCCTTATCTTCGCAAATGCATAGTTTGCATTTAGCACTGCAATTTCAGATACTTTCCTAAGCCCCTCACTCCCTAAAGTTTTCAGATAAGCCCAAGCCTTCACGAGAACTTCGAAATTTCCATAAAATGCCTTGACCCTCCCAATTGTTTTTGGTACGTTGTAATCGAAGTAGTATCGACCGTTCTTTTCCCTCAGCATGGGAATTGGCATGAAGTCTTCAAGACCGTCTTTTACTAGAACTGCTCCTGCACCTGGGCCTCCAGTTCCATGAGGCGTTGAAAAGGTCTTATGAAGGTTCAAATGGGCGATGTCTACGCCCATTTCTGAGAGGAGGACTTTGCCTAAAAGGGCATTTAGGTTAGCTCCATCGTAATACAACAGCCCTCCAGCCCCGTGTATAAGCTCTGCTATTTCTAGAATGTCCTCTTCGAAGATTCCAAGCGTGTTTGGATTGGTTATCATCATTCCAGCCGTTCTGTCACCTATTGCTGCCTTAAGAGCAGCCATATCCGTACAGCCCTTGTCATCTATCGGGATCTTGACGACCTTGAAGCCAGCCATAGCTGCGCTTGCAAAGTTAGAACCGTGAGCTGATAGGGGAATAAGCATCTCATCCCTCTGCTTTTCACCTCTGTCTAGCTGGTAGGCCCTTATGATTGAGCACCCGAGGTACTCTCCGTGGGCACCAGCGGAAGTCTGAAATGTCCAGTGTCTTAGCCCTGTAATCTTTCCAAGCATTTCTCCTAACTCGTACATTATCTTCAAAGCTCCTTGGACCGTTTCCTCGGGTTGATATGGGTGTAACTGCCTTACTTTCGGGTTTGCAGCGATTCTTTCATTGATCTTTGGGTTATACTTCATCGTACATGATCCGAGCCAGTAAGGACCGCTGTCAATGCCATAGTTCATCTCTGCCAGCCTAGAAAAGTGTCTGACTACTTCTGGTTCAGAGAGATTAGGTAAGTTCAGCTCCTCCCTCATTAATTTCTCTGGAATGAGCTCTTTGGCGTTTTCTATCTCTTCAAACAACTCTTTTTCTATCGAAAATCGATAGTAGCCATCTTTTCTCCCTTGGGAAAGTTCGAAGATCGTCGGCTCAATTAATTCCCCTTTCCTCTGCCATCTAGATTGTCTAAAGTAGCCAGTCATGCGACCACCTCCTCTATCTCCTGTACGAGCCTATCTAGATCTGCCTTCGTGTGGATTTCAGTTGTAGCAAGAAGAGCGACTTCACCTAGCTCATCAAAATATCCCGGAAACCTTTCTTTCAAGCTTATCCCAGCTAAGATTCCTCTCTTTAACAGATGTTGCTGGATCTCTGACCATTTCTTTTTCTGACTCCTGACTAGAAATTCTTGGAAGTGTTTTGATCTGAAGACTGGGGCTTCTAGTCCCTCAATCGAGTTGAGTCTCTTAACCAAGTATGCAGTGTTTACGAGTACTTTCTCACAAAGACTCTTTAGGCCGTCTTTTCCTAGTAGCGCTAGGTAAACAGCTGCCCTTATTGCCATAAGAGACTCGTTTGTTGTTATGTTGGACGTTGCCCTCTCCCTTCTAATGTGTTGTTCCCTTGTTTGGAGTGTTATTACATAACCTCTGACTCCCTTCTTACTCCAAGTCATCCCTATTAGCCTTCCGGGCATCTGTCTTACGAATCTCCTGTCGAATCTCGTTGCAATTATGCCCAACAAAGGGCCCCCAAAGCTCTGATAAATTCCCAGCTGTTGGCCCTCTCCGACAACTATGTCAGCCCCATATTCTCCTGGAGGTTTTAGGATGCCCAGAGACAGTATATTGACTCCTATGACGAGGATCGCACCCTTTTCATGGACTATATCAGCTAGCTCGGTTACATTTTCATCTATCACTCCGAAGAAGTTCGGGTTCTCGACGTAGACCATGCACGTATCATCGTCTATCTTCCTCTTGAGGTCATCTAAATCCACGAAGCCAGTGTCTTTCTCATAGTCGAGTGGGATTATTGAGGCATCAAGGGAACTCAGGTATGTCCTTAGAACGCAAAGGCGCTCCGGGCTTATTGCTGTAGAAATTAAGTGTTTTCTCCTATGATTGATCCTCATGCTCATAAGGGCTGCTTCAGCCAGTGCAGTTGACCAATCATAGTGAGATGCACTTACCACGTCCATTCCTGTGAGTTCTGCTATCAGAGATTGGTACTCAAATATGGCTTGTAGGGCTCCTTGTGAGATCTCCGGTTGGTATGGGGTGTAAGCGGTGTAGAACTCTTGCTTAGAAGCTATCTCATCTACCACAGCAGGAATATAGTGGTTCCATACCCCTCCCCCTAAAAAAGACAGAAATTCATCTGTAGTCACATTTCTTGAGAGGACTTCTTTGGCTTCTAGATATAATGTGATCTCGTCCATCGGATTTCCTATTTCAGAAGGGCTTTTCAGCCTGAGTCTCTCCGGTATGTCTGAGAAGAGGTCTTCTACGTCTTTAACTCCAATTTCATCCAACATCATGCGGATTATTTCCTTCTTTGCGTTAGGAATGTAGCGCATTTTTTACCTCGATTCATCTTGAACTGCATCTCGAATAAAATTTCGGATTTATGATATGAGGAACATGGCTTGCATGAATTTAACTAGACCATTCGAGTTTGACGGAGTGGAAAAATACCATATAGGCTACTCTATTTTTTATTTTAACCTTTCCTTATTATGAAAGACCTCTTTTTTGGATGTATTCAGTTGATTTCAAGAAGTTAGGCCATCTATCTGTCGATTATCTCCTCTATTGTATTTCAAAGTTAAGTTATGTTTAAATATAACATTTTATGAAGTTCATTCCTCCAAATCCCTCCCTTATTAATGACCTTGGGACGATCGCCTTATATATAGTCATTTCTAATTAGGAACGGGTTCGGTGATTTTAGTGGGAGTTGTCTCTTTCTACCTTCCAGAAGCCTTGGAAAAGAGGCTGGAGGAAGTTGTAAGGCTATACGGTTACTGTAGTAAGAGTGAGGCGATCAGAGATGCAATACGTTTGCTCATCATCGGATATTTTGAGTGAGAGGTGATAAAATGGAGGAGATAAGGAAAGAAGCGTTGGCTTTGAAGACCACAAAGCCACCAGTTGAAAAAGGTCCATCCGAGTTAATACCAGGAGTTCCTCCAGAGGAGAGAACTCTTTGGAGAAGGGATATATTAGAAGGGAGAAGGAGAGCCAACATAGTCATAGTAGGAGTCGGAGGAGCTGGAACCAATACCGTGAATACCTTAATGAAATTGGGTATCGAAGGAGCTAGATGTATAGCCATTAACACAGACATGAGACATCTGGAAGGAGCATATGCGGATGAGAAACTGTTAATTGGAGAGGAATTGACAAACGGTCTTGGAGCTGGAGGGGATCCAGTCATAGGTAGGGCCGCAGCTGAGCGGGACAGGGATAAGATATTCAAAGTACTTGGACACAGGCCAGATCTGGTGTTTATAACAGCAGGCATGGGTGGTGGTACGGGTACCGGAGCTGCTCCGGTTGTCGCAAGAATTGCGAGGGAGAAGAGAGCTATTGTTATAGCTGTTGTTACTTTGCCGTTTGAGGTTGAGGGAGATGATAAGAAGGAAATCGCACTTAAGGGAATAGCTGAACTCAGGAAGAATGCCAACGCCGTTATACTGATCTCAAACGAGAAGTTGAGGGAGTTAACTGGAGATCTGCCCTTACAAGATGCTTTAGCTGTTGCCGATTACACCCTTGCCATCATGGTGAAGGGAATCACCGAGATCATAAACAAGAGGACTCACATGAACATAGACTTCGCGGACGTTAGAAGCCTGTTCTTATCTGCTGGAGGCGTAGCTGCTGTTGGAATAGGCGAGTCAGATGATCCAAAGAGGAGGGTTGAAGAAGCAGTAAACATGGCCATAGAGAACAAGCTCTTAGAGTACTCCCTTGAGGGAGCCAAGGGAGCTCTGCTAGTCGTTACTGGAGGGCCCACTCTTACAATGAACGAAGCTATGAGGGCCGCAGACATAGTAAAAGCAAAGATGGGTAATTCGAAGGCCAACGTTAAGATCGGCGTGGACACTGATGAGAGGTTTGGCGATAAGGTAAGGGTCATTCTCTTCGTCGCTGGCGTTAGCTCGCCTTACTTCATACCTGGTAAACCAACCATTGATTATGGTCCATACCCGGTTCGACCAGAACAAGATCCTGAAGAGAAGATAATTGCTGTCGTAAAATCCACTATCGGTAAAGAGAACATAATGCATTTCTAAATCACTCGATAAGCACTACCTCTTCCTCTTTGTAACCAGTTATCACTCGATGGTATCCAACGAACTTGCGGGCTAGCTCACCTCGTATGTCAAGCTTTAGGGATTTCAAACCTCGAAGCTTTGAAGGGGTCGCTAGGATAATGAGATCTCGCTTGTTAATTCTAGAAAGAACAGCATCTCCAATTTGCTGATTTCCACGCCCAAGCAACATGCCAGATCCTCCTAAAGGAGATAAGATCAACTTAATTGGACCATTATGCTTTGAGACAAGATCATTTAGCTTGATCTCATTGACATCACTGGCTATCAATTGACGGTTAAGCACTACATCAACCCCGAGGAGGGTTTTCTGGAGACCAAGCTGTTTTGCTACTTCAGAAACCGTAAGTCCAGGTCCCAATATGTAAAGCACTCCTGGTTTCATCATCTCAACTACGTACTTAGCAATGGCTTGCCTTGAGAGTTCTTCCCCCTCGGTTAGAGGGGAGGGTTGTTTTGAAGACTGTAACAAAGATGGTTCGTACGGCACCTTAAGGTAGCCGTATAGCTTTATGACAAGTTGATTCGACCTATACGCGTCTTCATCTACATCCACAACCTCAGCAAGTTTTAAGGGGAGTCCTTCTAACAGGAATTTCCTTGCAACATCGCCCGAATGGGATGGCGTGACGCCAAAGACGGCTGAAAATATCTTAACCCCGGCAGGTACGCCAAGAGTTGGTATATTGGTTCCAACAGCATCTAAGATATCCTTAGCAGTCCCATCCCCGCCTACGAAAACCAAGAGATCCACATCTCTTTCTAACATCTCTCTTGCCGCTTTTTTAGTGTGAACCGCGGATGTTCTTTTAGGAAGATCGAGCTTTACCAATTCAATGTAATTTGAGGGAAATATCTTGCTTGCAATATCGTATCCCATTTCTCTTGGAGGAGTTACAATCTTTATATCAAGTTTAGATAGCCTTTGAAGGGCAATAAATCCTCTTGAAGGAGCTCTTGGCTCTATACCCATTTTGAGTGCTTCTTCAACTATTTCCGGTCGGTCCGTTCCCTTAAATCCAGCTGGACCTCCCAAGCCAGCTATAGGATTGATGATGAAGCCCAGAACCTTTTCTCTATTCCCCAATCTCTTAACCTAAGAATAAGTTCTACGAGTCTCCTTTAAAATTAGGAGAGTTAATTGATAGGGACATATAATCCCCTATTCCTTAGAACCCTAACAAGGGGCGAGTTCCTCTCATGGGAAAAGAGATAAGAGAAGATCTACCTAGAGAACTGTTGAATAAGCTCAGCAACCCAGGAGTAGTGCTTGTCTATGGACCAGAGAGCTCTGGGAAGAGCACCTTTGTCATGTATCTTGTTTCAAGAACGATTTCTCAAAGGGATAAAGTCTTGTTGTACGACTCTTCTAATGCAGTAGAAGTGTTTCGACGTCTGAGTCCGAAGTTGGGCGAAGAATTCGTTAAAAGGGTTTTTAGGATCCGTGTTAGGGATTGGTATGAGCAGAAGAAATGGGTAAGAAGGCTTGGTTTGATACCAAAAGAATTCAAAATGGTAGTTTTTGATGAGTTTACTTCCAACTATCTTTCGCAGCTTTTCAAGATGGGTGACAACATCAAACGCTATATGAGACTTCATAGAGAACTTATCTTTCAAACCGCCTACCTAAGGTACATCTCTCAGAACTTTGGTAAAACAATTTTCTTGATTGCAAGAGAGAGATCAACAGGAGATCCCTTGGGCGGACTTTCTCTAAAGAAGATTGCGTCGATAACCGTTAGATTGGATAAAACAGGAGGCGATCTGTTTCGACTAGAGGTTGAAAGCGAGGGTGGCGAGATCAGTAAGATTATCTTCAGACTCGACCCATAAATCAACGAAGTTAAGATGAACAATCTGAATAGCTTGGTCTTTGCACTTTGGTATATACTGCCAGCCTACTTTGCTAACGCTACTCCCGTCATATTAGGAGGAGGTAAGCCCCTAGACCTAGGCTTGAAATGGATAGATGGAGAGAGAATATTCGGAGACCATAAAACCTTCAGAGGAATACTTGCCGGTCTTCTCGTTGGAACTGTCGTAGGAACCATTCAAGGGAGAGAGCTTCTTGGGTTCTTTCAGAGTTTAGGGGCTATGTTGGGTGATTTGGTGAGTTCCTTCCTGAAAAGACGCCTTAAGAGAAAGCCAGGACAGTGGACACCTGTTCTAGATGAGGAAGGGTTCGTAATTTTCTCTCTTATCCTCTCGAAGCAGATCGAACCCGTTCCGACGAAAGTTATCCTATTCTTATTAGTTATAACCCCTATAATTCATTTTGGAACAAATAGGTTAAAAGAAAAACTACTTATTGGAGGGAATTCTGGTGAATCTGAGGGTTAAGGACGTTAAAGAAGCACTACTTAAATCTGGAGTCTCACCAAAAGTCATAGATCAACTGTTTAAGCTTGGAATAGATGAAGTACGCTATATGACAAGCTCTGAGCTTGTGGAAAAGCTAAAAATAGATAGCAAAACTGCGAGAAAAATTCTTAGGGCGATTGGATCTACTTTCGTTGAGATCAAACCCGCTTCGGAGGTGATCATGCATAAGAAAAGGCTGAAGATAGGAGTTAAAGAGATAGATGATCTTCTAGGCGGAGGATTGGAGCAGGGCACGCTAATTGAACTTTATGGTAGACCTGCTTCTGGGAAAACCCAGATGGCAATGCACATCACCATAAACGCCAGACTTGATGAGAAAGAGGGAGGCCTCAGTACAAAGGTATTCTACATAGACACCGAAAGGGGATTCTCTCCAGCGAGGATAGAAGAGATGTGCCGATTTAGGAGACTGGATCCCCAGAAGATAATGGATGGGATCCTGTATGTTAGCGCAGGTAGTACGCATGAACTATTTGTAGCCGCAGAAAGAGCGTTAGATTTGATTAAGGACGAGGGTGTTGGGCTTATCATAGTGGACTCGTTGTTAAGCCCATTTAGGTTGGAGTTTCAGGGAATAAAGGAGCTTGCCCCTAGGCAACAAGCAGTGAAAGAACTCATGAGGATCCTAAAGAGGGCTTGTGAGAAGGACGCGATAGTTTTCCTGACAAATCAAGTAGTTGGAAGGGTTGGGAGAGGAATAGAGACGGAGAAATATAGGCCAGCAGGTGGCTTTGTGCTTGGTCACATACCTAATTTGGTACTTTTGATAAGAAGGCTGAAAGGAAACAGAAGACTGATTAGAGTCGTTGATTCATCTTATTTGGAGGAAGGAGAAGCTATATTTGCCATAGATAAGGCGGGCATAGTTCCAGTTAGCCCTGATTGGTAAGTTTTATTTGTTTCAACAAGGCAAGGGGAGAAGGTGAGTAGCTTGGAGGAGGTTCCAAAAGGAAGGTACTATACAAAAACGCACGAGTGGTTATCTATTGTTTCTGGAAACGTGGTTAGGATAGGGATAACTCACTACGCCACCCATCAATTAGGAGATCTAACTAGTGTTGAAGTAAAGCCTGTTGGAACTGAGATCAAGAAAGGTGAGGCCTTTGGAATTGTGGAAAGTGCAAAGGCTTCTGAATACATATATTCGCCAGTTAGTGGGAAGATAACCGCGGTTAACAAGGAAGCAGGAGTTATGGAGGAGAAGGAAGAGGCCTTTGTGGTCGGGGAACTTGAGAAAATAACAGCGGATCCTTATGGAGAAGGGTGGCTCATTGAGATGGAGGCCAAAGACCTCGATAAGGAAATCCAAGATTTGCTTTCTAAAGAGGAGTATGAGGAGTACCTAAAAACCCTTTCTTGAGCTTTGAATTTAACGCTCGTTTATTATGGATAATTGTTTAAAAGTAGAGTAGGTGCGTGGATTCAGTTTAAAAGAACTGAGAGCTAAATAGAATAGCTTGCACATGGAATATGAGTCGTCTGAAAACTTCATACGGCACCCGCTAATAAAGCCGAAAAAGCTAGAAGCAAGGCTATATCAACAGTTCATTTCAGCCAGAGCCGTTGAGGAGAACACGTTAGTAGTGCTCCCTACCGGGCTGGGGAAAACTTCCATCGCTGCTATGGTAATGGCCCACAGGTTACAAAAGTTTCCCCACGGAAAGGCCATGATATTGGCCCCTACTAGGCCTCTTGCAATTCAACATCACCGCTTTTTCTCTGAAGTGCTGAATATAGAGGAAGATCAGATCGTTTTGATAACAGGAGCCGTGCCACCAGATAAGAGGGTCGACCTCTGGACTTCTGGAAGGGTCTTTTCAGCTACGCCCCAAACAGTCGAAAACGACATTCTTACTGGAAGGCTGGACCTTTCTGACTTCGTTTTGCTGGTCTTTGACGAGGCTCACAGAGCAGTGGGCGACTATTCCTACACGCTGATAGCTAGACATTACGCGGACAAAGCAAAAAATCCTAGGATATTGGGACTGACAGCATCGCCGGGAAGCAGCAAGGAGAAGATCTTAGAGATAATAAACAACCTTCACATAAAGCACGTCGAAGTCAGATCTAGGAGAAGCCCAGATGTCAGAAGATATGTGGCCGAACTCAAGATAGATTGGGTCAGAGCCCCTCTTCCGGAGGATTATAAGTCAATTTTAGATGAGTTAAGGTCTTTTTACAAGGATTTACTGGATAAACTCAAGGAAAGAGGGATAATTGAACTGGGAAGAAGGGATTACGTCAGGCTCAAGGATCTTCTGCGATTAAGAACCGAAACGATAACTCGCATGGAGGACAGGTTTGCAGCGGTTATAGTTGCGGCCCTAATAAAGCTCCATTACTTCATGGATTTGCTAGAAACTCAAGGTCCTGAGCCGGCCAAGAGGTATCTGGAAAAGGTCGTCAAGAGGCGAAGGAGGGCTGCTTCGGATAGGCTCCTTTTAGAGGATAGGAGGGTTCTCAAGGCGTGGAAATGGTTAGCTTCGCTCCCAAAAGGGAGCGTTCATCCCAAACTAAAGGAATTGGCCTCTATAATAGACAAAGAAGGTATAAAGCATGGTAAAAAAGCAATAATCTTCGTAAATTATAGGAAAACCGCTGAGACAGTCTTAGAGTACCTAACTGAGAAAACGGGAGTAAGTGCTTCTCTATTCATAGGACAAAGCCGAAGAGAAGAGCTGAAGGGAATGAGTCAGGAGGAGCAAAAGAGGATCCTACAGGATTTTTCTTCGGGAAAGTACGACCTTTTGGTCGCTACTAGCGTTGGAGAAGAGGGTTTAGACATACCAGAGGTAGATTTGGTCGTTTTCTACGATGCAGTTCCCTCCGTAATAAGGCACATCCAGAGAAGAGGCAGGACTGGCAGAGGCAGGCCAGGAAAAGTCGTTGTCTTGGTGTCTGGGAAGAAAGAAGAGTCTTTCTACTGGTCTACCGTGGTCAAGGAGAGGAAGATCATGAAAGCCCTTCGGGAAGTGAGTTCCGAGGTAAAAGAAAGGGAAAGACATCCAACCTTAGATAAGTTCTCAGCAGAAGAGCAGGAGAAGCCTTCAGCCGAGAGAAAGGTTCCTGAGGTGATCGTAAGGGTAGATGTGAGGGAACTTGGAGGGGAAGTTGTTAGGAGGCTAGCGTCTTTTAATGACGTAAAAATAAGCGTTTCTAGATTAGAAGTCGGGGACTACATCATCAGCGATGAGATAGCAATTGAGAGAAAGACCGTAGACGATCTAGCATCCTCTCTGGTCGACGGGAGGATATTCGATCAGATGAAGAAGCTTAAAGCAACGTATAAGAGGCCAATCCTCCTCATTGAGGGAGAAACACCTTACAGAGCGAGCAAGAGGGGTGTTAACCCGCGATCTTTGATGGGATTGGTTGCAAGCCTAGTAACAGGAGGTTTGCCCGTTTTGTGGGCGAAAAACCCTGAAGAAAGCGCTGAACTAATCAGGTTAATGGCGATAAGGGAGCAGACCGATAAGAGGGTAATTCCTGAGATAAAGCATCCTCCAGCAATTGATGAAAGGGCAGTGCTGGAGAGGGTTCTTACCGGAATTCCAGGAGTCGGAGTTGTCATCGCTAGGAACTTGTTAAGTGCATTTGGAACTCTTAGACGGGTTTTTTCGGCCTCTGAAGAGGAGCTTCAGTCGGTTGAGGGAGTTGGCCCTCAAATAGCTAAGAGGATAGTTGAATTTGCCACAAGAGAATACGGTGAGGAGTAATGCGTGTTAGAGAGGTCCACAGCGTTAACCTTGGCAAGGAGGAGAAGCAGGTCATCAAGTTCTTATTTGGCTTGTTGAAGATGGACGGTTGTGTTGACCTAACGCTAACAAGTATCTCTTCCAAGAGGAAAACCCAGCACGTTTACAGAAGGATTTCGGTTAAGATAAACGATGGAAGTGGATATGTGCCAATTAACAGCAGGATAATTGCCAAGACATCCGTGGAATTCATTATTGGAGACAGAGTTTCGGCGGATTTCTTGCTCACATTCTCTTACTATTACCGAGGAGAAAAGAGTAAGAAGATAAGATTGGCTGACGATGTTTACGTTCTTACGCTTAGGAATAACAAAGGAACCATATGTCTTGAGCTAACTCCATGGCATGGTCTATTTAGGATCACGCCAAAGGCTGTTTTACGCATGTTGTTATGGGAAGCAGGGCTTCTGAAGTAGAGATTTGGCTATTATTTCGTTCCCTATTTCTCAGTTATCCTCTTAATCTTATGGATAGCGTCCAAGATGCCGTTCAGCAGGTTTACAAGGATCGTGAGCTCTTGGTAATTTTCCGACGCAGATATCTCTCTTGTAACCTCTTCTGCCTTAGAAGACAACATATCCTTGAGTTCGAACAACTTTAACCTCAGCAACTCTTCCGCTGCCTCCTCGTCCGACTTGACCAAGATGTACCTGGCGTTGCAAACTGGACACACCGTTTCGTCGTTTGTCTGGAACAAAGGAGCCCCGCAGTTAGGACATACCTCGCTAAGCATCTTCCAGCCTCTTTTTAGGGCTTCTGAAATTCTTCTTGACTTCTCTTCTAGGGGCATATCAGCCAATGGCTATCTCTTATACTACCCTCCTTAAGATTTTAAAGGCAGAAGTCGGTGTGCTACGATGACTTGTTAACACCATCCCCGTGAACGGGAGGTGATATCATGAGAAAGCAAGAATATGCTTCAGAGATTGAGAGGGCTGTACAAATTTTAGATAGAATCTCTCAGGATAGAGGGGTTCCTAAGAACATTAGGAGAGCAGCTACAGAGGCGATAGACGCCCTAAGGGATGAAAGTCAGAGCTATGGAGTTAGAGCCAGTAAGGCTATATCAATACTTAATGAGATAATAAACGACATAAACATGCCATTCCCGACGAGAAGCCAGATTTTGCTAACAGTGGGTATTTTGGAAAGGATAAGAGATTAATCGGGTCTCTTATCCTCTTATTTTTGGTTAAAGAGGTCTCTTATTGAGAAAATCACTTCCGTACCATCTTAGAGGGCATAAACCCGTTAAAAAGAGAGAACCTGATCTTTCAAAAGTAGCAGGATTAAAAACAGAGGCGAATACATGACCTTACCATGAGGCGAAGATGGCATAAACCCGTCAGTCTTCTTATGGTAGAAGCCATCAAAACGAACTTGCAGGGACATTGAAAACAGAATTTTAATGTCAAAGAAACAAATGAATTTTTTATATGTTTTAACGGCATTTTCTTGCAAAGAGGCTTTCCTCAATGTCTAGTAGGCTAGCCTTCTTCCTAGTAATTTTGTTGACCGCCACCATAGTCGGAAGCATGCAAGGAACATATGACGTTCTTACATCTTTCCCGAGCACTAAATCCCCTAAAGGTTCAACCTCAAGCTTGGGAACATGGTTCAAGGATCAGAGGAGAAATTCAGAGATACAAACTATGATGGACATGGGGATGCAAACGATATACGCCACGGAGGACGCTTTTATTACTGACGTAACTCCTGACACAAACTATGGATCTGATGGGTATCTACACGTTGGAAAATACGATGGAGGTACATATAGGGCAGTTCTCTACTTTCCCTTAGATTCCATTCCAGCCGGGGCAAAAATAAAAGAGGCAAGGCTCTATCTAAGGGCACAATCGTTTACCTCTATTTCGGGTACAATGAGTATACGAGCAAAGAGACTTCCCAGGGGTTTTACTGAGAACTGCGTAACCTGGAGGAAAAGGACCTGTACGCAAGATTGGCTGCATGAGGGAGGAGATCACGTCAACCCAACGGCAAGCACGACGGTAAGTTTTAGTGACTGCTTGCTTGTGAATTGGGACATAACTGAGTTTGTGCAAGGAGTTGTAAACGGCGATTACGAGAACTACGGCTTAATGCTCCTTTCCGAAGATCCCTTCAGAGCGAACTTCTATTCTAGGGAAGGAGCAAGCGTTCCTCCTACTTGCTCAAGTGACGATCGACCGCGAATTGTGGTTTATTACATGAAGATCTCATTGACGGATCCAAGCGGAGGAGAGGACCTAAAGGCGGGTGAAACATTCACGATTAAGTGGTTGACATCGGAACCAGGAGGATTTGTCGAGCTGTATTACTCAGTTGACGGGGGAGCTAGCTATAATCTCATAGATTGCGTCCCGAACCCATCTACAAGCGGTTCATACGATTGGACGGTTCCCACAGAGGACTCCACCAATTGTAAGATAAAGGCTGTTTGGAAGTCAAGCTGCGGAACTCCGTCTGAAGAGTACTGTACGGATGTGAGCGCTGGAACTTTCAAGATCACCACAGAATATGAGATACACCTTACAGCGCCAACAGCTGGGGAAACCATAACGGCTGGGGAAACGTATAGGATAAGGTGGGAGACCTCAGCTCCAGGCAATAAGGTTGAAATTAGATTCTCTTATGATGGCGGATTTTCTTGGACTAAGATAGACTGCATAGATAACACCGGCGGAACGATGAGTTACGACTGGGAGGTTCCGGAGATAGAGTCAAGCAATTGTCTGATAGAGGTTAAGGTGATAAGCAATTGCTTTGGCATGTTTTTAGACATATACGACACGGATAGAGCAGGTCCCTTCGCAATAGCCATGCCAGAGGAGCCAGATTTCCTCATAGGTATATCTCCTGGAGAAAATAGCGTGGAAGCAGGCAAACAGGCATCCTACACAGTTTCAATAACCCCGACAGGAGGTTTCTCAGGAACCCTTAGCCTAACAGTTTCAGGACTGCCCGGGGATGTAACGTACCAGCTGAACCCTGCTGGTGCCTACGCCTACTCTCTCGTGATCAGTACAGGGGAAACGACCGGAACATTTGTGTTCACGGTCACAGCCAGTGGAGGGGGAAAGACCCACAGCGACACCGCGACCCTGATCATAAATCCTGCTCCTCCACCACCCGCACCTCCATCTACACCATCCTCTCCTTCTCCTACGCCTTCGCCCACCCCGTCGCCAACTCCATCGCCCTCTCCTTCTCCCACTGCTTCCTCATTTAACTTCGTGCTAAGCGTCAAGCCTCCGAAAGTAAACGTAGGACCCGGAGGAACCATCTCGTTTAAGGTGGAGGTGGAGCTTACCTCTGGAACCGCTGAGACCGTGCATCTAAGTGTCGAAGGGCTTCCATCTGATTTCACCTGGAGCTTCGATCAGTCATCCATCTTACCAACCGGAATCTCTACTCTAAACGTGAAAGCTGGTAGTACGCCAGGAACCTATACTTTCATCATCAAAGGAGAAGGCGGGGGAGCATCAAGTTCAGCAACAGCAACAATAGTAATTAGCGAACATGGTAAATGCGTTGTTGCAACCGCAACCTACGGTAGCGAGCTGTCTGATGAGGTTCAGCTCCTGAGAGGGTTCAGAGACAACATCGTCATGAGAAGCTTTCTCGGCAGATCCTTCATGCGTGCCTTCAATAAGTTCTACTACTCTTGGAGTCCCGCCGTGGCATCAGCCATAGAGGAAAATAAGGGTCTAAGGACATTTATGAGAGCATTCCTGTATCCGATAATCTACACTCTAAGGATATGCCAAAAGCTGTTTGAACCCTTGGCCAAGGCTAACATCGAAGTCGGTTTCTTGCTGATGGAGGTGGTTAGCTGCGCGATTCTCGGGGTCATATACATGTCACCTGTGCTGTATATGCTCGGAAGAATAGATGAAAGGCTCAAGGGCCGTAGGTCACTTAGGATCGTTCTCCTTAGTGTTGCCTCATCCCTGACGCTAGTACTCGCTTCTTACATGCTTGGAAGTAGCGCACTAGCGATGGCATCAACCTCGGTCCTTGCACTGTCGGCTATGGCTTTGGGGGCTAAAACATCAACTTCGTGGCTGGGTAAGCTTTTTTCAAGGCTTTAACCCAGCCTCTTTTCTTGCATCCAACCTGCTACGTAGATCGTTCGCCTTTTTCTGGCTATAAAGGGGGTCGTATCATGCCCACTTAAATCTGATTTCTCGCTAAATTGTAATCATTTAAAGAGTTCGGGATCACTTAAAATGAAGATGAGTGAGTTAGGGGAGAGACCTCTTAAGCTGGAGATAATCAACGCAAAAGAAATACACCTATCCAGCGACGACATCCACATGCTTGCTGAGATAGAAGTGCATCCAGAGGTTGCTAAATGGGACATTCTTGCCTTTGAAGGAGATGTTGAAAAAGCATA
>Ga0180300_10000284_pt1 | contig 21721 bp, 22 predicted proteins | sample GuaBasSediGuay15_FD_121798 | JGI IMG/M metagenome (GOLD analysis project Ga0180300, IMG submission 121798) | Subseafloor sediment microbial communities from Guaymas Basin, Gulf of California, Mexico - Guay15, Core 4569-2, 21-24 cm | ecosystem: Environmental > Aquatic > Marine > Hydrothermal...
ATCTTTATCTCTAAGGCTCTATCTTCGATCAAATCGAAGTAAATTCCCTCATCATGCCTTTTTCCTTCTTTAAGCATGAAAAATTCGACTTCTGCGCCCACGTTAAAGGTCAAACCCTGTTTACCAAGCTGGTCTGTTGATCTTCTAAGTAAAGCTCTTGAGTCCTTTTCAAAAACTTCGCCATTAGGCCTAAAGATTTGGCAAAAGAAGTTTCCTATTACCTCTCCTTGATGTCTTGACGTGAAAAAGCTATTTAAATCGGGTTTTAGGCAAAGATCCGACTCTTCTATTCCAACAAGTTCCAATGAGGATCCATCGAACCCTATTCCCTCTTCTAATGATTTTTCAAGGTAATTTGTTGGAATAAATAGCCCCTTGGGTCGTCCAACGATGTCAACAGTCCTGAGCATCAAGAATTTGATGTGTTGTTCCTCGATCCTCCTTTTTATCGTTTCAACAGTCATTTGCTCTTGAATTATCACCAATTTCCCCTAGAAGATTTTGTTAAAGCCCAAACAAAAATTTCCTTGAAACAAATGCATTACCATTTTCTTCCGTAACGAGATTCCGATGGCACAGAAGTAAAAACTATTATAATCATGTTTGTAATATTCAAAACACTGCAATAATACCTAGAAAAAGTGATGGATATGAGCTTCTTTGTCGAAAGAACTGAGGAAGGTCAGAATGCCTATAAAACGTTTCTTATAGAAGATCCAAAGATGATCACAGTTCTTGGAAATGAAATAGCCCTCAAAATACTCAAAGAGCTTGGAAAGAAGCCTGCATGTCCGATGGACATAGCGAGAAGCCTAACAAGGAAACTTGATGTTAGTGAACAGACGATTTATTACAACATTAAGAAGTTAGAAGCTGCAGGTTTAGTGCGAGTAGTAGCCACAGAACAGAGATCTGGAGCAGTAGCAAAGATATATGAGCCTGTAGCAAGTGTGATATCTATCAAGCTGTTTCCTTCTGAGCCTATCAAGGATTTGAAAGTTAGATCAGCTGAGATAGACTTCCTAAGACCTTTCATAAATGAGGGAGTTTTCGACTCCCTAATTATTCTAGGGAGCCCGGATCCTCACGGAAAGTATAGATCTAGGGCATCTGATGGTTTTTGTGCAATAAACCTTGCGATGTTCTTTGGTCAATTCACAAGAGATTACAAAATCCCATTTTACAAGCTAGATACACAGGTTAGAGAAGTCGACCTAGAGAAAAACTTGGTAATTGTTGGTGGACCTAAGGCTAACATAGTAAGCGCGAAGATAAACGAGCACCTACCTATATTCTTTGATTACTCGGAAGAACTCAGGGAGTGGAGCATAGTTTCCTCCCTATCGAAGAAGGTCTACAGAGAAAAACAAGTTGGCCTTATTGCAAGGATAGACAGTCCGTTTAAAGAGGATAGAGAGATCCTATTGTTTGCTGGGATGGGATTCAGGGGGACAAGGGCGGCAGTCCTGGGATTCATAAGACATCTCGACCAGATCCAAGATGGAAATTCCTTTAACCCTAAAGTCATTGCAAAAGTGGTCAGAGGTGTAGATATAGATGCAGATGGGATAATTGATGATGTAGAGTTCCTTGAATAGGTCATAAGGAAACAGATCAAGGCGTCAAAACGGCTTTAAACAACTCTACTGACCTACCAGAAGATGTACAGCAAATTCCTTGCATCTTCTCTATCAGGATCTGAGAGAAGTAGTTTACGGCAAGTTTTTGGAATTCTGCAGGATCAAATCCCAAGTGAATATCCCCCATTTCCTCTCTGAATTCGTCAAACTCATGTTTACAAAGATCAACTACAATAACCCGTCCGCTTGGCTTTACACTCTCTCTTAGACTTGATAGTGCCTTTTCTACGTCAGTAACGTGGTGTAACGTGAGTATTGAGATTATCACATCGAACTTATCCGGTAATGCAAAAAATCTTGAGGAGTATAACACGCTCTCTCTTATTTTCTCTATAATCCCGACGATTGGGACTATATCTCTTCTCTTAGATGCCAAAACCTTGAGCATCTCAGGAGTTAAGTCCATCGCAAAGAAGCTGGCGTTTGGTAGGTGCGACTTAATTCTATCCACAATTTTTGATGTTAGAAGACCAGTTCCTGCTCCCACATCCAGTATATCCAACAATCCTGTATCAGATGGAAGAATTATTGATTCTAAGACCGAATTAACTATTCTCTCAATGCCTTCGGGCCCGAAATATCTAAACAAAATTTCATCTCTCTTTTTCGCTTCTTTCAATGAGAAATGTCTGGCTTGATCCAAATAACCCTCTAAATTGTTTATTCTTAGTTCTGTGAGCAAGTCTTTGAGGTTAAATGACTCTAAGTATGATTGAACGCAACTGTACATCCCGAAAAGTTGCATGTATTCTTTAAAAGACTCCTCTAGCAAAAATGCAAGGTCTCTTTTTATTTTTCTAGATAACTTCTTCCTCGATGAACGACCTCCTAGAAAGGGAACTCGAAGAGTACAAGAGAAACCTAAGGAGGGGGTTTAAGATCATAGCGGAGGGCAGAGTCCCAACAAATGAAGATCTTATTAAGGAAGCCTCAGTTGATGCCGCGCATATTTTAGCTGAGAAAGGCATTGAGGTGTCCGATCCAGACGAGGTTCTCCGAATAGGGACAGAAAGGCTTACTAAGAGGGTAATTTCATTGGGAATAAAGGCTATGAATAGTGCTATAAGAGATGTGATTGGGGCCTCTGGAGTCGTAGGGACGGCCGCAGTAGCACTATTGATGGCTAAGGCAGGAACTAATACGAAAACGTCTGGGCTAAAGAAAATGTTGGATCTGATAAGGGAGAGAGGGGGAAGGGTATCGTCAGAGGAGCTTGTGGAGTATATTGTTTCAGCAGGGTTTGAAATCTCTAGGGAGCTGGCCGAGGTGAAATACTTTAGGGAGATAGAAAATCTGCTGAGGGAGAGGAAGTTAGAAGATAGGGTGAACGATATACTTCCTCCTATATATGAGCCTTTCGGAAGGATTGTTGGAGGCGGAAGACTAACTGGAAAGTTCGTGGTTGGAGAAATAATTGCTTTTGGAGGAGCCATTGGGCTCAGCGAATTGCTAGAGATAATTGAGGAGTGGTCCGAAGGGAAGAAATTCTCCTCTTTGATAAAGAGTTTGGAACTGGCAACTCCTCCCATAATTTACGTTCTAGGGGAGATAGAAGAAGCAGGAGATAGGACAGCGCTATCAGTTCCATTCGCTTCAGCCTATCTGGCCTATATAAAAGGAAATTGATCATATGTTTTGTCTATAAGCTCAATAAAAATCTGTAGACATAGTTCTGCCTAGCAAGGCAGGAATTTATTTAGAAAACAAGCCAGCAGGTGGTGAAAGATGCAGATAGATTTGATCCTTCCTACAATATCCTTAGTCTTTCTAAACGTAGTAGTTTGGGCTTATCCACGAGTAGAACCCAGATTGAAGCGATTCATGGAGGGAGGAGAGTTTACAGTCAAGGATGCTTTGGGCTTGGCTGTAGTCTTGGCAGTCGCAATTGCTGTATTAGCCCTTTCGCCAAGCGCCCTCCTCTTAGTCCTCTCAATGATTGGAATAGGTTTCGTGCTTAATCTCACTTCCTTAATAGTTACAGGAAATCGGTGGGTTTCTGTGATTCTCCCAAGCATTTTTTACATATGTTTCTTCTTTTTCTGGAACCTAAAGCTCTTGAACATATTTGCCATAATTTTGGCATTTGGAACCTCCTTGATCTTAGCAGGCGCATTCTCTTGGAGATCCTCTTTAGCTTTTATTGCAATTCTCACGCTGATAGATGTTATACATGTTTTTGGCACGAAAATGATGGTAGAAGTCGGTCAAAAAGGAGTTCAGCTTGGGTTACCTCTTATGCTTCTCTTACCAGCTTACCCTGCTAAAGGATATTTGGGATTCGGCTTAGGTGACTTGTTTGTAGCTTCTTTAATTACAATCAGGAATTGGGAAAAGTTCGGCGGGAGAGCAGGATTTGTAACATCAGTTCACATTGCTTTATTCTTGGGGTTGATGATACCAATAGTCGAAAGATTTGGGGCATTGCCCGCTACTGTCTTTATCTCCGCGGGTTGGATTACTTCGTATCTTCAAATGAGAATAAAAGAACGAAAAGCTAGAGATCTTTAGATCCTTGTGCTTCTAACTCCCTAACCCTTTTTTAGTCAATGCTCAAATTCTCTTAAGCATTAATTATTTATCGTTCCAATGCTCTAGCCAAGAACTGGTGCAGTGCGGTTGAAAGCACTTATCACAGGTTTCGAGAAGTGGGGTGAGGAGCCGGGAAACCCAACTGAACGCCTTGTAAGCATATTTGATGGGAAAAAGGTTAATGATATAGAGATCTATGGCTTTCTGCTTCCTGTTGCCTTTAACAGGGCTAGGAAAGAGATTGTATCAAAGATTGAAGAGATAAAACCCGATATAATAATTAACACTGGCCTAGCTGCCAGTAGACTTGTCATATCAATAGAGAGGGTGGCTGTAAACATAATTGATGCCAGACGTCCAGACAATGATGGTGTAAGACCAATAGACGAGCCAATAGATCCAGAAGGCCCCTTTGCGTACCCTTCAACCTTGCCTACAAGGAGGATTTTTGAGCGCCTAAAGTCAAGCGGAATCCCAGCGAAGCTATCCTATTCTGCAGGAACTTACTTATGCAATTTTGTCATGTACCTCTCTTTGAGAACTGTAGATAAGCTTGGAATGCAGTCTCTTGCAGGCTTCATTCACGTTCCACACACACCAGACTTAGCCGCAAAGAAGGATAAACCTGCACCGAGCATGTCCATAGATTTGATGGAAAAGGCCCTTAAAATAGCACTAGAGGAGAGTGCTGCCCATTATCTCGATAAGATCAAAAGTCAGGGCTAGATGTTGGATAATACAAAGAAGCAAAGAGAATAAACACTCCCTATAAATATGGGCAAGGTTCCTTCCAAACGATATAATTTGCCAGTTTCAAATAGGGCTATAGCTCTCGGCGAAGCTCTTCTCACCACGTTTCTCTGGTCCTCATCTTACGTCCTAATAAAGCGTGGTCTTGTGAACATAAGCCCTCTTCTATTCGCTGGCAGCAGATACTTTCTAGCCTTTCTATGTCTATTAACAGTTTTCCTTTTGACTAGGAAAACATTTCCACCCTTAGAAATGAAGGAATGGGCTTACCTCGCATGTTTAGGTCTTTCTGGATATGCAGGAATGCCTGCATTCCAGTTCTTGGGTTTACTCTATATTGGTGCAACTGATTCAGCATTTATCTCAAATTTTAATCCGCTATTTGTGGCGCTGGTTTCATGGGCTGTGAAAAAGAAGTCTCCTAGAAAAATTCAGTGGGCTGGATTCATCGTCTCGCTAATTGGAGCCACAGTCTACTTCTTCCCTGAAATAGAGCTTAGATCAATGAATAAAGCCCTAGGTATGGTCTTCACAGCCATATCTGGTCTCTTTTGGGGAATTTACATGGTTTTAGCTGAAAAAAGAACTTCTGAAGTGTTGGATGTTTTAACGAGAACCACCATCTCAATGGGTCTAGGAAGTACTCCTCTTCTCCTCCTTTCCTTTGTAATTGAGGGCACAAGGCTTGCAAAATCATCTTGGATATACATAGTGTGGCTGGGAATAGTGAACACTGCCTTGGCCTTCACACTATGGATTCATTCTCTTGAGGAGCTAAAAGCGTTTGAAACAGCTGTTCTGCAGAACACTATGCTGATTCAAATAGCTTTGCTTTCCATGCTATCCTTGGGCGAAACTCTCTCTTCTAACAAGATAATCGGAATGATATTCGTACTTACTGGAGCTATTTTAGCCCAAAAGAGGACAAAAAACGACACATAAGAAACCAGTGAGTTTTCACAACGGATTCCTGAAGAACATTATTCGCGCTCCATCAGGGGAACTATTCGCTCGAGTACATAGTTAATGAAGGTCTCCTCATCTATCTTACTGAAAATGGTAACAACGCAGTTTCTAGTGAGTCCAACAACCAATCCATATTTCTTATCCTCGAATACGACGTACCAAATTTTCCCATGCTTAAGGTACTCGTGGTATAAAGTGGTATCTTGGAGAGCGTTTCCATAAAGGGCTAGCTTGTTTATGTTAGGCAGATCAACCTGATCGAAGTAGATAACCTTAGTAGCCTCTGGATTGGATTCGTGCAGCTCTTTTAGAGTATCATGGGATATCTTGGCTTCTACCACAGCTCCAGGACCAGGAATTATTATCTCACCAAGCTTTGATGCTATGTTGTTTGCTATTCTCCACTTCTCAACGACGAAAAGCAACGTAGTTCCTTCTTTTTCTGTGAAGAAAAAGCCTGATTCCCTTGTGAAAAGGTTATATCTTAGCTCTCCTCTGTAAGTCGTAGGAATTACTTTGTCTTCAGAGTAAATTCCCCACAAGAGGTCTTTCCTGAAGTCAAGCTCTCTTACTTCGCTCATTAACTTGATTTCTTGCTCTCCGTACTCTTCTACTCTTTCCATTTTCCAGTCTTTCAGTTTTTCAGCAATAAGCTCTAACGGAACTCTTTCCTCCAACTTGAAAAGCTTGCCTGCTAAAACCATCAACCTAGGAATTCGCAGATAATATTAAACAATATCCCGCAACTATCCAAGCCATTTTCTAGCTCCTATTAGAGGATTTTAGTCTTTTCTAGATTTAGGTAGCGATTTGTAGGCAAACTATAGGTCTACTACGAGGGTTTAGTCCGTAATGGAAATAAGAAGTTGAAGAGGAAAGAATAAGCTGAAGTTCAGAGGTACTCAAGCCTACAAATCCTTTTTAGGTCAAGATAAGTTCATGTCTTTCGAGGTAGCAGAACAGCTTAACAAGGAGACCAACGATGCCATCTACTTACATCAAGGAAGTAGTGCTTGAGGACTTCATGTCCTACGAATACTCAAGAGTCCCCCTTAAACCAGGACTTAACATAATAACTGGGCCTAACGGAGCTGGGAAGTCCTCCATAGTTCTCGGAATAGCCGTTGCAATGGGTCAGACATATACTGAGAGATCTAGGAGGCTTAGGGATCTGATTAGAAGAGGTAAAAATGTCGCCCGCGTTACTGTAGTGCTTGACAACAGGCCAGTTGATGGAAAGAGACCCATTCCATTTTCAAGAAAGGATGAGGTTAGAATATCGAGATATTTGAGATCAGACGGTACTTACTGGTTTGAAATGGACTATAAGCCAATAGATAAGGCAGAAGTCGTCTACAGACTCTCTCGTCTTGGAATAAACCCCAATAACATGCTTATCATAATGCATCAAGGGATGGTAGGCGATTTCAGTCGCCTATCCCCACAGGACAGACTGAAGCTTGTTGAAGAGGCAGCCGGCTTGCATGAATATAGAGAGAGGATCCTAGATGCGAGCAAAAAATTAGAGGAAATCGTTAGCGAAGAAGAGTCCCTGAAAGAGCTTCTCTCAAAGAGCGAAAAGACAATGGGATACTGGGAAGAGCAATACAAAAGGCTTCTTGAGAAGAGAGAGCTTAAGGAGAAACTTAAGGAACTGAGACTCGAGCTAGCTTGGTCTAAATGGAACTTACAGCTAAAGAATGTGGAAAAAATAAGGGCCAGGATAGCTCAAAGAGAGTTGGAAGCTGAAAAATGGCAAAATAGGCTAAAAGAAGCGGAAAAAAGGGCTAAAGAGGCAAGGGAAGCCCTAAAAAAGTCATGGGAATCTTTAGAGGAAGCTTTCTTAGATCTCTCCGTCGAAGAAAGGGCATTAGGTAGGACGGAAGCGTCTTCAGGAGAATCGATAAAGGATGCAATGAAGAGCGTTGAAGCTGCAAGAGCAAAAGTTGAAGCACTAAAATCCTCATTCTTCAAAAAACAAGAAGAACTAATAGAGGCATCTATCGAGAGAGCCTTAAGCGAATTCAGACTGAAAATGGTGCGGAGCGAAATATCAAAACTTAAGAGAAAGTTATCGGAGGTAGAACAGAAGCTTTCAGAGCTTGAGAGCGAAGCAATGAACCTCGGCCATAAGGTAGAAACAGAGAGATCCCCTGAAGAGATAATACAGGATATAAGATTTGCTTCAGCCAAACTATCAAGCCTAGCGGACGTATCCGACGAAACTGAACAGATGTACTTGAATTATTCAAAGATGCTTGAAGAACTTCGAGAGAAGGTGAGAATCCTTGCAGAAAATAAAAAAGCCGCCATAAAAGAGCTCGAAGAAAGGAGCAAACTCTGGAGAAGAAGGCTCAGAGCTTTAATTGGTGAGATAAACGAGACTTTTAACAACATTCTTGAGAGGCTTGATGCCAAGGGTGAAGTTAGGCTAACTGACCTAGAGGATGTCGAGAAGGCCGGTCTTAGGATCTTCGTAGGATATAGAGGAGCTCCTATAGCGGAACTTGATCCCTTTACGCAGAGCGGAGGGGAAAGAAGTACTGCAATTATAGCTTTTCTCCTTTCTTTACAGAAACAGATGAAGTCCCCCATAAGAGTAGTGGATGAGTTTGACGTTCACATGGATCCTGCCAATAGAGAGAGAATGTTCGAGCAGATATTCGAGATACTTAAAGAAGCAGGAGGACAGAGCATTTTCGTTACGCCTAGGAGGTTAGTTGGGTTAAAAGAAGGCACTCATATAATTGTAGTCCAGAATGTTGAAGGAGCATCAAAGATTAGAGAGGTTAGTTAGATCTATGAGGTTTAAGTAGCCCTGTCGTTGTCAAGAGTGTAAAAATGTGCAAAGGAAGAGTATTGAGTGATTTTGTCGGGATGAAAACTTCTTCACGCAAAAATCCCCTCAAACTTTTATTTTTTCAACCTCAGCTTCACCAGCCAAGGTGAACGTTTATGTCAGCGTCAGGTTCGGATCTTAACTCCTTTTTAGAGGGGTTTGTAAAACGCACTCCTGGAATGGAAGCACTAGCTCTCGTAACTCTAGATGGCCTTATAATGGCTTCTTCGCTTCCATCAGGTTCTGGTGAGGAAAGAGTAGCGGCTATGTCATCTGCATTACTCAGCATTGCTTCGAGGATAACTGAGGAGTTGGAAAAGGGAGAATTTAAAAGAGCTCTAGTAGCTGGCTCTGAAGGATTTATCGTTTTAGTTCCATCAGGTGACGATTTTCTTCTGACAGCTGTGTGTTCCAAAGATGCAAGATTGGGCATGGTCCTTTTTGAAATCAATAAATTGGCTGGATTCTTGTCAAAAAGGCGGTAAACTCTTCTTAGTAAGGATTTGGCCTGAAATTTTGACTTATTCAGGTTGCTCTTTTTATTTGACGTTTCAGCCTTGAGTTAAAAGGGGGAGAGCTCATTTATTTAGTTGGATCGATAGTTCGATTGTGCGTAGTAGTGTTGTACCAATCATCAGGTGTTAATTCATCAGTTGATCATTGCTCGCAAGAAAGGTGCTCCAAATGAAATCTAAGCTGAAAAAGAGAAGAGAAATCTTGCTTAGGATACTTGACTTGTGCGAGAAGGCTCTAAAAGAAGAGACCGATCCTTTCCAAGTAGATGTTGTTCAGCTGTTTGGAAAATTAAGGAAATTGCTCCCAGAATTAGAGACCGAAGAAGAGCTTTACTTGGACCTAGAAGCAGTTCTAGGCCTTACTTCAGTGATTTTAAAGCAAGAAGAATGGATTAGGTATAGATCCTCCCTTATGTTCTTAGATCCTCTTCTGGTCCTTCTGAAAATAGAGAAGTTGGAAGATAAGGACCTTGCAGATGTATTAAGGAGGAGTTGGAGACCAATTGTAGAGGCAAGAGGCATTTCTCCTCTGTTTCTTGAGAAAGCTGTGGAATATTGGAGAACTCTTCCATCCCTTGAAGAAAGAAGGCTAGAGCTGGTGGAGGCAAGTGAATCAGCTGGAACACTTACTCTCTCAGAGTTAGCAACATTAGGATTTGCCTCTGAAGAGGAATTCTTGTCCTTCCTGAACTCGGAAGAAAAAAGACTAAGGAAAGAGGCTGACAGAAGGGGGGGCGAGGTTCCCTATTGGGAGTTCATTGGTGCAGAAACCTTTGAAGAGACAATAAAAAGAGCCTATCTTGTGAGTTTCCTCTGCAGTTATGGGAGAGCCACGATAAGGAGAGATCCTCTCTCTGGTGAGATGTGGCTCATTCCTTTGGAGAAGCCAACGGGAAACAAAGTTTCACTTGCAATACCTATAGATGAAGAGAGGTGGAAGAAGAGAAATGTCAGAGGAGGCGGAATTAAGAGCTAAGTTAAAGAGGGCAGCTCATATGCTCTTCTTTAGAACCCACTCTAAGCCAGGAGTCAAGGGATGGGAGCTTAAGAAAGGTCTTGGGAGGAACTACCTTCAAGTGATTGACCTGCTTAACAAGGAGCTGGAGAAAATAGGTCTCAGAGTAGAAACAATCTCGCAGGAAGGAGAGAAACCCAAAAGTGAGCAAGATTTCCTTTACAGTAGCTTTTTTGTTACATTTAAGGATCCCCCAGATTGGCCCGAGATAAGGGGCTCTGGATGGAGGATAGACGAAATGGCCGCTCTAACAGCATGTCTCTCTTTAATCCTATCAAGAGGTGGCAAGGTTAAGAGAAAGGAGATAGATGAACTGCTTGAGAAGAAAATGCCCTCATGGAGGGCTAGAGCCATAATAGAGAGGTTCTTTAGAATGGGATACCTTTCTCTTGGTGAGGAAGACGAGGTCATTGTGGGTTGGAGAAGCAGAGTTGAGATAGATTTGCAAAAGCTCATGAACCTGCTCCTTGGCAGGGAGGTAGGAACCGCCTGAACAATTTTGAAACCATAAACTTATAACTCAACAAAGTCCTAAACTGTCACAAAGGTGTAATTCGTGAGTTCTGGGATTCTGAAAACTGTAGGGTCCTTCTTGGATCAAATGGGTGTTAAATACACCCTAGATGAGGAGAAAGGTTTAATCTTAAGTAACTGGTCCATCGAGGACAAGCCTTTTACTGTGGGGGTATGGGCCGCGGGCCCTTGGCTAATAATTAGGGGCTATATCCTTCCGAAATCAATGATTCCTGAAGAAAAAGAACTAAATCTTTACAAAAAACTGTTAAGTACTCATTATAACTTAGCAGAGGTTAGATATGATATAGATGAAGAGGGGAACATAGGAACTACCCAATCAATCCCATTAGAGGGACTTAACATAAGCAACTTTCAATCCGAGTTTAATGCAGTTCTCTATGCGATTAAGTTCTTTATAACAGACATAGCAGGAAACTTAGGCATAGAAATGGGCTAATGAGCTTTGGCATGATAGAAAGCTGTTAGAAAGTCCTATCATAGGAGGACTTCTCCCATCGCTAAGAAAGGAGAGATAAACAAAGAGTAAGACTTCTAGGATAAGGAGTGAGTTCTATTCCCTGAAGCTCAAAACAAGTTCAGCTCTTCTTGAAAATCTTGACGTGAATCTTAATTTATTTTCAGATGATTTACTTGATGGGGTTGTTCGTTGGTATTGGAAGGACAAGAACTAATCTCGTTCTTGAAAAAACAGATTGATCTCGAGAATATGATAGTAGAGGAGGGAAAAAAGAGCGTTAAAGGCGTTGAAAACGTGCTTGTAAGGGAATTGATTAGAGGAATAGCTCTAGATTCTATGAAACACGCAAACATGTTGGAAGCAATGGTTGCCCTGATATCTGGGGCAAAGGTCTTTTTAACTGAAAAAGAGAGCGAGAGGATTGGTGGACAAATAAAGAGACACATAGAGCTTGAAAAACAAGCAATTGAGACCTACTCAACCTTACTCGAGCATATAAAGGATGAAAGAACGAGGTTGTTGGTAGATTACATTCTTAAAGACGAGAGAAGACACCACGAACTTCTCCGCAAAATAGACAAGATCATAGTTGAAGCCGAGACTTTAAGGGAAGAAGACCTATGGGAAATGGTTTGGAAGTACTCAGTTTTTCATGGAGCCCCAGGAGGCTAACTCTAGGCTTCAGTGAGATAAAATGAGTCGATATGAGTTCTTAGTAACTGATATGGATGGAACCCTTGTGACATTAGATATAGACTGGGATGAGCTTAGAGAAAAAGTCAGGGAAATAATAAGGACAGATCACCCATTGAAACCGCTGGGACCAAGCATTTTAGAGACAACAGAAGGTAATGAAGAGCTCAGAAAGAGGGCGTTTGATCTTGTAGAGAGTGAGGAGGTTAGAGCAGCCCTCGGTGCTTCACCAGACCCAGAGCTCAAAGCAATGCTTTCAAGACTTAAGAGTAGAGGAATAAAAATGGCTTTAGTCACGTTTCAATCAGCAAAACCTGCTACTATAGCCTTAAAGAGGCTTGAAGTTCTTTCGTTCTTTGAGTTTTTAATAACGAGAGAATATTCACTGAATAGAAAGAAACAGCTTTCAATAGCGCTAGAGCGCCTACGAGCAGATCCAAGAAGGACTGTTTTTGCTGGAGACTCTTTCTGGGATGTCTTGGCAGGTAAAGAGCTCGGTTGCTATACTGTTGTTGTGGGAAGAAATCTGGAAGGCGCTGATCTATATGTTGAAAAGTTTGTAGAGCTTGAGAAGGTATTTTTCTGATTAATCCAGTCTCCATCTCTGTCTAAATCTTCTCAAGGACAATCCTTTTCTTTCTTCATAGAGGAGTTCGTAAAATCTTGAGGAAAGCCTTGGCTCCTTTTCCAAGATTTCATCTATTCTCTTTTGTGGCAGACCGCTAACTAATGCTATTGCAGCTACCTTGCCGAACTTTGAAATTAGTGAGGCAGATCTCTTCAAATCCCTCCAAATCCTCCTGCTTTCCTTATCAAGAACCCCTTCTCTAGCCCTAGTAAGAACTAATCCTACTTCAAATTCATCAGCATCGGCCATGCCAATGAGCTTAGAGCCACATATTGGGCACCTAGGCTCGTCTTCTAACCTGTGCAGTTCGATCTCCTCCACGTATCCCTTGCACTCAAGGCATGCAAACGTTCTCAACTGGCTCAATAATTCAACTTTCATCTTAGCAACCTTCAAAGTTCTCTTTCTCTCTAGAGGAACCTTTTCCAATCTCCTAGTTATCAGATCTACTCCAACCTTTGCAATTGGAGTTGGTTTTTCGAGTTCTCCTAAGCATATTACCTCGATTTCTCCTTTACTTATCCTCATTAACAACTTTTCTGCTCCTTTGAGATCTATGTCCCTCTCAACTGCCTCTCTAAAAGCCTCTTTATAGACGGGAGTGTCTCTTAAGGCATCTATTAGGTTGTCGACAAACTCTCTGCTTAACGTGGCTCCTTTCTCCAGTATACCCATCTTCCTAGCCGCTTGAGTTATCCTAAACCTAAAGAAGCCGCTCTTCTCCATAGTTCTCCTGACAAGCGGGGCAATATCGGGTCCACTTCCCTCTTTGAGGATTGTTGAAACCTCTTCAGGAGAAACCTGACCCTTAAGGTAGATCCTATATGGATCCTCACTTACGGCAACGGGCTTTGCAAATCTTTCGGTCAATACCTCTGAGAGGAACCTGGAGAGAGCCCTGTTTATGAGAGTTCCTCCAAGGACATGGACTGTTACAAGATCTTTGTAAGCCTCGACAACAATTCTCTTGTCGTTTGGAATGGGATAACCCAATCTACATTGCTCAAAAATAGGTTCTATCCCTCTAGCTATGAAATCTGGCGTAGACCTGTATTTCTGGGATAACTCCCTTGCTATCTCGAGAAGGTCCTTTCCTTCTTCAAACCTTTCCTCAACAAACCTCCTAACAGATCCAACCTCTTGTGCTACTTCATAGGGAACAGGGATCTCCTCTCCTACCCAGCTTGGGACGGCTCCTAAGGGATCCTCCGCGCTTTTTACATATACACGATCCTCGAAGACTTGAACTACCGACCAAACTTCGCCAGCCATTATGAACTTAACACCAGGCTTTCCATACTCTGCTACGAAGGGCTCATCTAAAACACCGACTGGCTCTTCTGAATCTTGATCTATCACTAAATACTGTTTCACATCTGGTATCATGGATAAATTCTCGAAATAGTACGTGTAGATTCTCTCAGGAGGTCCTACCCTGAAGAACTCAACCTCCTTAAAGGAAAGACCTAGGAAAGGACTTCTCATGTGGGCCATGAACCTCAAAAGCTCTATAAACTCATCAAATTCCAAATTTCTGTAGTTATATGCTCCTTTAATGATGACATAAGCTTCATCTACGGCCCATCTCTTCTTTGTAAGGAGAAAACCAGCTATCTCGTGCATTAAAGCATCAAGAGGTTTCTCAGGAATCTTCACAGGCTCAAGCTCATCTGACATAGCTCTTCTAGCCACAACAAGGGCCTCAATTGCATCATCAGGGTTTTGAACTATAACTGTGCCTTTTGAAACAGCGCCTACTCTGTGCCCACTCCTTCCAACCCTCTGAACCAACCGAGTTGCCTGTCTTGGGGAGTTGTACTGTATCACCATATCTATGGATCCTATATCTATCCCAAGTTCTAGGCTTGAAGTCGCTATCAAAGCCTTTAATGTCCCAGATTTAAGGCCTCTCTCTGCTCTGAGCCTGCTCTCTAGCGCCAGAGATCCGTGATGCACATTTATCGGAATTGAGACATCCCAAAGCTTAAACCTACTTCCAAGAACCTCTGTCATAGGCCTTGTATTCGTAAATATCAGGCAGGACTTAGAGGATTCAACGATTTCCTTTATGCAACGAAGCCTGGCTGCAACATCTGGATATGTGTACAATTTTGAAGCAAGTTTAATGTCCTCCGGGGTGGGCTTTGGATATGCTATCTTAACCCTCATCAACTTGACTATGGGCACGTATATCATCTCATAAGAATCTGAGGATCCAACGAGAAAGCGTGCAACCTCTTCTGGACTACCAACTGTGGCTGAGAGCCCTATTATCTGGAAATCCCCTTTCTTCAACCATTTTAGCCTTTCGAGGGCTAAAGCAAGCTGGGCGCCTCTCTTGCTCTCGGCTAGCTCATGAATCTCATCTATGATAACATGTCTCACAGTTAGTAAGTTCTCCCTCAGTTTTCTGCCAACAAGCATTATCTGCAAAGTCTCAGGTGTGGTTACTAGTATGTCAGGAGGCATATCGGCTTGAGTTCTTCTTTCTCTCATGGAAGTGTCTCCATGTCTTACCCCTATTGAGAGATCCAGTTTACTGCACCACCACTGTAACCTATCCATTAAATCCCTATTCAGAGCCCTCAGTGGGGTTATATACAGGACTTTGACCCCTCTTATCCTCTTTTCCTCGAGGAGCTTGCTTAACACAGGAAGAAAAGCCGCTTCAGTCTTACCTGTTCCTGTTGCAGCTATTAGAAGCACGTTTTTCCCTTCTAATATGGGTTTGATCGCTCTAGCTTGGGGATCAGTGGGTTTCATGAAACCTTTTTCTTCTACGAGTCTTTTAACTGGCTCTGCAAGCATTTCGAAGGCGTTCGAGTTTGTAGAAGAGAATCCCATGCCCCATAAAGATTGTATGAACGTCTTATTTATTCTAACTGATGACTGATCGTCCCTTAAACCATGGGTTTATTACATTCATAGAGATTTTAGAAGCAGATGAGCCCTTCTAAACCAGAGAAGGTAGCTGTAAAGATAATGCTACTCCTTAAGGGAAAGTACGTGTTGGGCGAAGGAAGGGTTAGACTCTTAGAGGAAATTGATAGATTCGGATGCATCTCTAAGGCTGCAAAAGAGCTTAATATACCATATAGGGTTGCAATTCGTCACATTAGAAGGGTTGAGGAGAAAATAGGTGAAAAGTTGGTTGTTACTAGGAGAGGGGGGAAAGGAGGGGGAGGCAGAGCTGAACTAACACCAATTGCTAAAAACATTGTGGTCACATACAAAAAAGCCAGGAGCGCCGTAGAGAAAGCCCTCAAAGAGCTTTCCTAAATCATTTCTGTTTTTGTAAATCTCTACTGCATGTTAGGCTAGCAAGGACAGACAAGGACTCTGCTTCTAAGTGTAATCTGGTATCCTTCTTAGTAGCATACCCTCCACAGTAATCGGTTTAGTTCTCATTGCTACATTATAGGCTTCTGTAAGCTTGGATTCCCTCTCTGCATATATCGTCATCAGTGGGTCACCTTTTTCTACCTTGTACCCAACTTTAGCATGCAACAAAACTCCCGCTCCCTTCTCAGCAGGAGCTCCAGCAGCTAGTGCTATCTCCTTTATGGAATGATTGTCAACATCTGTCACATAACCATCACAGGGCGCCCTTATCTCCGTTGTATACTGCCCCAAGGGAATGTCCTCTGGCTTAACATCCGGATTTCCGCCTTGGGCCTCTATTATCTCCCTCATCTTCTTCAAAGCTTTTCCAGATGCTAAGACCTCTTCAGCAAGCTCTTTACCGCTCCCTCTTGTGGTAACACCAGCCATCTCTAAAAGCATGCCTGCTAAAGAAGTCGACTTTTCAATTAGACTTGCTGGTCCCCTTCCCTGAAGTGCTTCTAGAGCCTCTTTTGCTTCCAAAGCTGGCCCAATTGCATGTCCCACGGGTTGTCCCCCGTATGTTATCCCGCATTGGACCCTAACCCCAAACCTTCTCCCGAGTTCTACGAACTGGCTTGAAAGAAGTTCAGCTTCCTCAACGTTCTCTACTTTGGCTCCTTTACCAGTTGGAATGTCTATTACAAGTGCCTTTGTTCCAGTAGCTAGCTTTTTAGACATTATTGAGGCCAACATCTGACCTCTTGGGTCTATTCCAAGAGGATGCTCGACTCTTATGAAAATGTCGTCTGTTGGAGCAAGGCCTAGCCTTCCTCCCCAAACAATTGCTCCTCCAACCTTCAAAGCTATTTCTCTAAACTCATCTGCTGTAAATTCAACAGGAGCAAGAACCTCCATTGTGTCAGCTGTTCCTGTAGGACTCGTTATGGCTCTGCTAGATGTCTTTGGTATGAGAACTCCTAGAGACGCAACGATTGGCACTATTAGAAGGCTAACTTTGTTCCCTGGTACACCTCCAATGGAGTGCTTCTCAAATGCTGGTCTTCCAAAATCTATTCTCTCCCCAGTTTCAACCATGGCCTTAGTTAGAGCTTCTATTTCATCCATGCTCATTCCATAGAACTCTTGGGAAAGCAAGAATGCAGCTATCTCCAGATCTGTGAGGTTGTAATTCACTGCATCTTCTATAATAGATCTTATTTCCTCTGGAAGAAGCTTTTGTCCCTCCATTTTCTTCTTAATGTAAGAAAAGGAAGGAGGTCTCCCGCTTAGGGAAAGGGCAATAATATCGCCCTCTTCTACCTCAAGTATCTCCATGACTTCTTGAGATAAGGCTGCCACACCAGGTTCTACACAGCTTCCAGATATTGAGAGAAAGGCAGAAGCCCTTCTCTTCTTGTGCTCAACTTTAACCCTGTCATTCATTCTCATACCTTGGCTGGTTGCATCTTTTTCGTTAATCAGAACGAGACGTCTTCCGACAGGAAATCCAAGGGGTTTTACTTTAAGCTTCAGCATGCTATATCAATCTTTTTAAGCTGAATAGGGCTTAAAAAGATGTCTTTAGCCTAAAAATCCTCCTAAATCAGAAAGATATTGGTTCTCGATGATTCTATCCAAATAAGTTGTCTAGAAACATCATGACGGCAAAGCCCATCACCGCTCCGAAGGTGGCAATCCTCTCATAACCCCTACTATGGCTTTCCGGGATCATTTCATCGCTTACCACGAATATCATTGCGCCAGCTGCAAAGGCCATTGCAATTGGAAGAATGGGCCTTATCGTCGAAACGAGCGATATCCCCAGCAATCCTCCTACGGGTTCAATAAGACCACTTAAAGTAGCATACCAAGCAGCTTTTCTCTTCTTAAAACCCTCCCTTAACATAGGAAATGCGACTGCCATCCCCTCAGGTATATTTTGAAGTGCTATAGCGACAGAAACAGCTAAACCAGAGCTAATATCTCCTCCACCAAAACTAACGCCTACAGCCATTCCTTCAGGGAAGTTGTGTATTGTTATGGCCAAAATCATTAGAGATACTTTAGAAAGCCTAGAAGGAGGACCCTCATATCCTTTGAACATGTGTTCATGTGGAATTAGGCGATCAGCAACATCTACAAATATGGCTCCTCCTAACAAACCGATGAAAATCCTTCCTATCCCTGCCATTTCGATAGCCGGTACTAGAAGGCTGAAGGACGAAGCAGCTAACATTACTCCTGCTGAAAACCCAAGAGCTGCATCTAAGAACTTATCCGAAATGTCGGAGGTGAAGAATATTGGTAAAGCCCCAACAGCCGTGAACAGCCCAGCAAAAAGACTGGCAATAGAGCCTAGGAGTATTAAGTTGTCTGAAAGCACATAATCACCTGACAATCCCTCATAAAAAGATCCCTTCTTTCATTGTAGCTTGACACTTCTATCGTAATAAACATAGACTTCAGTTTCTTTTTGGACCAACAATTCAACACTAGATTCTGAAAACAGAATCTGTGAACAAAGTAAGTGACTGAGAAATATTTTCCAGCTTCGAGAGCCTAGTTAACACCAAGCATTCCATGGTTAAATACCAAGAGTTGCTAATTTTGGCGTGGTTGCCCATGGAAAGAAGAAGGTTGGGGCGGACAGAACATATGAGTAGCATAGTCACGCTTGGATGCTATGCTTTCTCAAAAATTTCGCAAGAAGAAGCAGATCCGCTCATAGAGCTTGCTCTCTCACATGGAGTAAATCACTTCGATGTTGCACCAAGCTATGGAGAAGCTGAGAGAAGACTTCGTCCTTGGCTTGAGAAAAGAAGGAATGAGCTTTTTCTTGCCTGCAAAACCCTCAAAAGAACGAAAAAAGAAGCAGAAAAGAGCTATTCCTAAGCATGGAAAGGCTTGGAGTCGAATACATAGATCTATATCAGATTCACGCTTTAGATGACCTTCAAGATCTTAAAATAGTAATGGGACCAGGAGGTGCCTTAGAAGCCATGAAAGAGGCCAGAGAAAATGGTCTGATAAAATACATAGGAATAACAAGTCACAGACCTCCTACGCTAATTAAAGCCCTTGAGGAATTTGACTTCGATACAATCATGTTCCCCTTGAACTTTGTGCTTCGGAGACATAGGTGCAAAGAAAACGACTATGAACCCCTCCTTAAGATAGCCGAGGAAAGAGATCTAGGTACAATAGCCATAAAAGCCTTCGCAAAAAGACCTTGGAAGACGGAAAATAGGCGATACCAAACTTGGTATGAGCCTCCTTGATAAGCAGGAGGAGATAGAACTATGCCTGCGCTTCGCCTTATCTCAAGGAGTGACCACAGTGGCTTCAGCAGGAGATCCTAAGCTACTTCCGTTAATTTTAGAAGCTGCGGAAAGATATAGGGAACTTACTAAAACCGAGCAAGAGGAACTGATAGAATCTGCAACAGACTTAACACCCATATTTCCAAGGATCAAATAAGGCTAACAGATTCGATTCCCTTTTTGTTAAGGTTTTATTCTATCCTCAGTAGAGACCAATGTTGGTGCCCTTGAACAGAAGGATAACGTCTCACCCAATTCTTGAATTCCCAAGAGAGAAGTCAGTCGCATTTATGTTCGAGGGAAAGAGAATTGAGGCATATGAAGGGGAAAGCATAGCAGCTGCGCTATATGCATCCGGCCTCAAGACATTCACTCGGAGCTACAAACGAAACAGACCTAGGGGATGGTTCTGCGGGATTGGAAAGTGTTCTTCCTGCCTAATGACAGTAAACGGTATTCCAAATGTTAGAACGTGCATAGTGCCTGTAAAAGAAGGTTTAAACGTTCGAAGACAAAAACAAGGGTTAGGAACGCTCCCTTCCAGTTTGTACGAGAATCCAGAGGTAGAAAAGTTTGATGTTGAGTTGGCCGTGATAGGTGGAGGACCAGCAGGTCTTTCTGCAGCCATAACAGCAAAAAGACTCGGATGCAGCACCCTTGTAATTGATGAGAACTTTAAGGCTGGAGGACAGCTGATAAAACAGACTCACAAGTTCTTCGGATCTAAAGAGAACTACGCAGGAGTTCGTGGGATAGATATAGCGAAAATACTGCTTAAAGACCTCAATGAGCTCGGAGGAAACTGGCTTCTCAGCTCTACTGTGGCAGCTGATTACATAGAAGGTGGAAAACACGTTCTTATCGTACCTTCGTTAGTAGAACCAAAAATTAGGGTGATAAAAGCCGAAACAGTCGTTGTAGGTACTGGAGCAAGGGAGAACATGCTCATCTTTCCAAACAACGACCTCCCTGGAGTTTATGGAGCTGGAGGAGTCCAAACCCTGATGAATGTCTTTGGGATAAAGCCGGGGGAAAGGGCACTGGTAGTAGGAGCAGGAAACGTCGGTCTAATAATAGCATATCAACTAATTCAGGCTGGGACAAGTGTTGAGGCAATAGTAGAGGCGATGCCTAGGATTGGAGGCTATTTCGTTCACGCAGCCAAGGTTAGGAGGCTAGGAGTGCCTATATACTTGAGACACTCTATAAAGAGGGCTATAGGCAAGGAATCGGTCGAGGCGGCTGAAATAGTGCAACTTGATGAGAACTGGAATCCTGTAGAGGGTACTGAGAGGAGGATTGAGGTTGACACAATAGTGCTGGCAGTTGGCCTGACTCCAGCCTCTGAAATTCCAGCCCAAGCCGGTTGTAAGCTAACTTATGTCCCAGAACTTGGGGGCCAAGTGGCCATTCATGACCCAGATCTAAAGACTACAATACCTGGAATGTATGTTGCTGGAGACTCTTCAGGAATTGAGGAGGCAACTACAGCCATGTTGGAGGGAAGGATTGCTGGCGCTGATGCAGCCTTGTCTCTAGGGTACAAGCCGGATGAGGCTGAAAGGTTAAAGGAGAAGGCTAAAAGGGACATATCTGAATTCAGAGAAAGCCCATTCGGGGAAAGGCCGAGGAAAGGGAAGGAGAAGGTATGGAGTATGATGGAGGCGATATCATGAAAGAGGCTGGAATCCTTTCAAAGGAGGAGATTGAAAAGGTAACTCCTCCTTTAGATAGGGCCGAAAAAGGGCCCGTAGCAGTCATAGAATGTTTGGAGAAGATCCCTTGCGATGCCTGTGGATGGGCATGTCCATTTGACGCAATAATAAAGGAGAGGATAACAGTCCCTCCCAAAATAGATTATGACAAGTGCACAGGTTGTGGACAGTGCGTTCTAGTGTGTCCGGGTCTAGCAATCTTCCTGATTGAACTAGATGGAGAAAAGGCAAAGGTTACCGTTCCGTATGAGTTCCTACCAGAACCTCGAGTCGGACAAGAGGTGGTTGCCTTAGATAGAAGGGGGCTTCCTGTGACGAAAGCTAAAGTTCTCAAAGTGATGAGATCTAAGGACAAAACTTTGGCGGTAACAATCGAAGTTCCAAGAGAGCTCTTTATGGAAGTAAGGGGGATAAGGATATGATAGATCAGGACAAAGAAGAGGAAATAGTTTGTAGGTGTGAGGACGTTTCGTTAAAGGAGATATTGGAAGCAATCGATAAGGGGTATACGACCCTTGATCAGCTTAAGAGGTACCTCAGGATAGGGATGGGTCACTGTCAAGGAAGAACTTGTATGAGGCTAGTTGCTGGGATCCTTGCAAGGAGGCTTGGAAAGAAATTGGATGAAATAGAATGGCCAACAGTTAGACCTCCCGTCTTGCCTGTTGAGATAGCAAAGTTGGCGGAGGTAAAGACCGATGATTAAGGAGAGGGTTGACGCAGCTATCATTGGAGGGGGGATAAGCGGGATAGCTCTTGCTTATGAGCTGTCTAAAAGAGGTGTAGAGGTTGC
>Ga0180300_10000285_pt1 | contig 21716 bp, 29 predicted proteins | sample GuaBasSediGuay15_FD_121798 | JGI IMG/M metagenome (GOLD analysis project Ga0180300, IMG submission 121798) | Subseafloor sediment microbial communities from Guaymas Basin, Gulf of California, Mexico - Guay15, Core 4569-2, 21-24 cm | ecosystem: Environmental > Aquatic > Marine > Hydrothermal...
GAGAAGTTCTATAAGGAGAAAGTCTCAGATGCGCCAAGCGAACTCTTTGATGTGCTCGGTCAGCAACGTAAGCGTCTAATCGAGGCTAGAGAGAGATTCGGCGACTACGTCCCTCCAGAAAAGATTATGGAACAATAGCGAAAAGCAGGAAGTTATTAATGGAGTCTAATCTTGAACGGTATGCCGAGCCTTAATTTATCATCTTATTCTCAGTAGTGTTCCTTAAAAGATCATCTATCTCCCGCATTAGACTCAGCCATTCGGGGTTTCTAGGTGCTGACGCCTGAGTCTCATTGTAGACGACGAATCCATCAAGGGGATCATGCAGACCCATGGAATAAACAAGAGGTTGAGTTAAATCTATACTCATCTTCCATAGATACGTCTCTGTCCATTCTTCTCATAGACAAATGCTGCATGCATGGTCTTCGCAAGCTCAGTAACCCACAAATTATAAACTGGATATTTAGTTTCTTGACTTATTCTGTTCAGTGCATGTATCCACCTAGTTAAGTAGTGATAATATTGACCGTCTCTTTTCCATTCTAGAGATTCATCAAATGGCTCCTCTGATCTACATTCAGGCAATCGCTTACCAATCCTTAAGCCTCCAATCGTTGGATGTCTCTTTCCTTCCTTCTCATTCATCCCGCTTATCCAGCCTCGTCTAGGATCATCCTCGCGATGTCTACCGAGCACGAAGTGTACTTGATCCACAAGTTTAAGTGCAAGTTGCATATAGCATTCATTCTTGCTTGTTCTGTAGAGTCCGAGATAATTGCATACGGCGAAAGAGTCGGTCCAAAGGCATCGTCTTGGTTTACAATCACCTAAAATTCCAGTTTCGCGGGCATAATTATTCATGGTCTTCTCAGCTAGGTCGAATGAGCCAAACATCATCAAAACACCCTGAGAAAATTGAAGATTTCCATTGGTATATTGCTCATCCAGACCGGATCCAACTGTCCATCAGCTTCTATAAATTTATAATCTTCTACCTTATTGATTGGATGTCAATCCATCTATATGGGAGTTTTCCATGTGTGAAGATCTCTTTGATCTTGAGGAGAAACGTCTCGAAGAGGAGATTAAAAAAAGAGGAGCTCGAGTAGTTCTTCTCCAGCTCCCAGATGGTCTGAAGCCCCTAGCTGCAAGGCTAGCTTCAGTAATTGAGTATGCTGGAGCAGCCGCTATAATCTCCGGAGAACCCTGCTATGGAGCATGCGATGTAGCTGTAGCCGAGGCTAGAGATCTGAATGCGGATCTAATAGTTCATTATGGACACACGATGATGCTTAAAGATCTTGATATTCCAACGATATACTTTGAAGCTCACGCCAAGATTCCAGTTGAGAGATCTGTTAGAAGAGCCATAGATATATTGAAGCCTTGGAGAAGAATAGGACTCGTCACAACAGTTCAGCACGTAGAAAACTTAGAGGCAGCCAGAAGAATTCTATCCTCAGCTGGTAAGGAAGTCTATGTGGGAAAAGCCTCAAACACGCTTCATCCTGGACAGATTTTAGGATGCGACTATACAAATGCAAAGGCAATTTCCTCAAGTGTTGACGCGTTCCTCTTTGTTGGTGGGGGACGTTTTCATCCACTTGGGCTAGCCCTAGCAACTCTGAAGCCTGTAGTGGCAGCTGATCCATTTATAAGTAAGGCTTATTCCCTTGATGCCGATGCCAGAAAAATATTAAGGCGACGATGGGCTGAGATTGAAGAGGCTAGGGAGGCTAAGATCTACGGAGTTATAATAGGTCTGAAGCCTGGACAGAGGAGACTCAGTGAAGCATTTAAAGTCAAGAGGAAGATAGAAGAAGCGGGAAAGAAGGTATATCTGATTTCTCTGCGTGAAATCACAGATCAGATGCTTAGAAACTTCCAAGAATTCGAAGCATACATAAATACTGCGTGTCCAAGGATCTCGATAGATGAAGAACCAATCTTTCGCCAACCAATCCTAACATTGAAGGAGGCATACGTTATGCTCGGCGAGATCTCATGGGAGAGACTTTTAAAGGAGGGAATAATCTAAGCCCAGGAGGATTCGAAGCATCCTTGAGTCAAGGCATCTTCATAAAAAAGAGGCATTTAGCAATTTTACTATCACAGTTAAAGCCGAATCCAAAACCCGGGCTAAGATGGGAAGCCTATACGATAGATGCTGAAAGCGCCGCTGAGATAGCATACGCCGCTTTCCTCAACGGAGATATTGAAGGTAAAAAAGTAGTAGATCTAGGATGTGGCTCCGGAATACTCGGTATATCTGCCTCCTTACTTGGAGCAAGGATGGTTCTAGGAATAGATATAGACAAATCAGCAGTTAAGACCGCTGTTCTTAACGCAGAAATGGTGAACACGAAGATAGAGCTAGTAGTCGGAGACATAGAATGTATAGTTGGAGAGTTCGATACAACGCTAATGAATCCACCCTTTGGCACGTGGAGGAGAGGAGCTGACGTAAGATTTCTAAGGAAAGCTCTTCAAATCTCCAATGTTGTTTATTCCCTGCATAAGCGAAGCAACAAGGTCAGAAGATTCTTGGAGGAAAAGATACCGAAAATGATGGGCAGAATAGACTGGAAGAAGGAGATAGAGCTAGTTATCGGAAGAGTATATCCTTTTCATAGGAAAAAAAGATATCACGTTCCAGTTGATTTATATAGGATAACGCGTGTTGAAGAGGAAAAATAGCAAGACTAATATGTAAGCTGAAAAGAGGATTTTAAAGAGAACGCATGATCTGCGAGAAGTGCATTCAATGAGTGAAATCAGGAGTAGCGGTTACTTTGTTGTTCCCGGAGAGAAACTCGGGGTAATCGAAGAGTTTATTCCAGATTCTGGAACATATGTGGATGATGGGTACATATACTCATCTAGGATAGGCTATGTTCTCATAGACTTCGCTAATAAGAAAATCTCAGTTTATCCAGCTGCGCGTAATGTAGACATTCCAAAAGTTAATAGCATAGTTACAGGTTGGGTTATGAATGTTCAAGACTCCCATGCGTTAGTACGCATAATAAGGATCAGAAGAAAGTCTTTGTCAGGATTCTTCACGGGAACTATCCATATAGCGGATGTGAGCCGCCGGTACATTGAGAATATGTACGATGCCTTTAGAATAGGAGACTTAATTAGGGCAAAGGTCATAAGCGATAAAAACAACGTTTATCACCTTTCAACAAAAGAAGAGAATCTAGGCGTGATCTATGCTTTTTGTTCTCAATGTGGGAAGTTCCTAATCAAACGAAGAATGCTTAAATGTGTGGCTTGCGGAAATATTGAGAAACGTAAGATCGCATCAGATTATGGAAGAGCACAGCTCTAAAATGGAGGAAGGCAGATATGCGACTAAAAATACTTCAAAGAACTCCTCAAAAACTGAAGCTCGAGGTTGAGGGAGAGAAACATACAATTCTTAACCTTCTAGAATCTACGCTCCTAGAAGATGAGAATGTTGAGTTTGCAGGCTACTATGTGACCCATCCTCTATTTCCAAACTCGATACTTCTTATTCAAACGAAGGAAGGGAAGAAACCAGAGGAAGCGCTCATCAAAGCACTCGAAAAGATGAGACAGAAAGGAAAGGCGCTCAGTCAAGAAATGGAGAAGGCCTTCAAGGATTGGGAGAAAAAGAAGGAAAATGCCTGAGAAGAAATGAATAATCCCATCGACATGTAGGATTTAATCAGTCATAAGATCTTTATGCCTTCAGCTATTTTTTGAAGAAGAATCCTCCACGAATCTTCAAGCTTCTCTGAGCTGTTGAGGATTTGAAGAATCTTCCTCAGAGACAGGAAGCCGGAGAGCCATGCGTAAACTATGAGAGCCTCAGCGGCGTTCGCCTGCGTATGTCTATCCATCCGGGGAGGCAGCATCTTTCTGAGCCCGGATTCCCTTAGAGCCGATGCAAGCGTATTGTTATCCAGCTTGCTACCTATAGGCCTACTCTTCCTAAATGAGAGGGCAAGCGAGTAGACAAAGTTTACGAAGGCATCTCCCAACGCGGCTAAGTCTCTATCCATCATAATATCTGCTAAGCTCAGATATTCATCAACAAATGGAAAATCTGAGGGTTTAAATGAAGAGTTTAGATCATGCATGAGATCTCCCCTATAGAAGAGTAGAATGATCGAGATAAAGTTTTCATAACTGAATGGGGAAGGTAAAAGTGTGGCCTGCAAACAATCTATGCTGAGGAAGCATCATGAAGCGAACAGTTATACTGAAGGTGAATAGTGAACGGCCTGAGATGGATAAGATCCGGGCGGCAGCGAAGATAATACGTGAAGGTGGACTAGTAGCCTTCCCTACAGAGACCGTCTACGGACTTGGAGCCGACGCTTTAAATCCTGAAGCCGTTAGAGAAATATATACAGCCAAGAATAGGCCTTTAGATAATCCCATAATAGTTCATATATCAAATAAAAGAGATGTATATAGGCTGGCTAGGGAACTACCGGAGAATATTGATGAGATCATGCGTCTTTGGCCCGGACCGCTAACCGTAATCCTGAAAGCCTCAGAGATTGTTCCAAAAGAGACGACGGGGGGGCTAGATACCGTAGCAATAAGAATGCCGAGTCATAAGGTTGCACTTGCCTTAATTAGAGAGTCAAGGGTTCCGATAGCGGCGCCGAGCGCAAACTTGGCTGGAAGACCAAGCCCAACAACCGCTGAGCATGTGAAACAGGATCTTGATGGAAGAATAGATATGATTCTAGATGCTGGACCGACCAAGATAGGCGTAGAGTCAACAGTTGTAGACTTGACATCTAAGCCTCCCCGAATCCTTAGACCTGGAGGATTCCTATTTGAGAATCTGAAGCGCGTGATAAAAGATCTTAGACTTTACCCTTCGGTAATGGCGGATAGAGAGATACGCATAGAACAGCCGCCTTCCCCAGGTATGAAGCATAGGCATTATGCTCCGAAGGCTAAACTGATTCTTGTTGAAGGAAGAATGGAGACCTTAGTAGATAAGATTCAAGAATTAGTGAATAAGTATAGATGTGAGGAGAGGAGAGTGGGTGTATTATCTACGGATGAGACCAAACACTTATACAGAGCCGACGTAGTGAAGTCTCTGGGAAGCAGAAAAGATCCAGCATGTATGGCGAAGAATCTATTCAGGTTATTGAGAGAATTCGACGAAGAACAAGTTGATGTAATAATCGCTGAAGGAATCCCTATGAGAAATCTTGGCCTAGCAATCATGAATAGACTTAGGAAGGCTTCAGGCTTCAACATTGTAAAGGTTTAGCTAATCTTCATCAACGTCTTCTATTCCCTTCTCAGTAATCTTGAACCTAACTGGAACTTCCGGCAAATATGGACTGTCTATGACCCTCGCAACCCTAACGTTCTTACTACCCTTCCGTAGAAAAACTCTGTGAGTGCATGCATGAGCCATAACATTTCCCCCAGCTGGAGCGTTAGGATCTCCAAAGAACGCCGCTGGATTAGCTTGGACTTGATTAGTCAATACAACAGCGATGTTGTAGGCTTCGGAGAGGCGAATGAGCTTATGAAGATACTTATTCAGCTTCTGCTGCCTTTCCGCTAAATTCTCGCGGCCAATGTATTCTCCTCTGAAGTGACTAATCATGCTGTCTATCACTACAAGCTTTATGTTGTTCTCAGGGATGAGCGTGAAGAGTCTATCGATTAGCAGGCATTGGTGACTACTATTGTAAGCCCGCGCAACTAGGATGTTATCCGCGACAGATTCAGGATCCATACTCCTAGAGGAGGCGATCTGATATATACGTTCAGGCATGAAGGTGCCCTCGGTATCGATGAAGGCCACGTTTCCATTTAATCCTCCTTTTCCGAAAGGCAGCTGTGCAGTTACTGAAAGCATGAGGCATAGCTGTGTTTTTCCAGATCCATACTCGCCTATAAACTCTGTTAAGGCCTGAGTTTCAATTCCTCCTCCAAGAGCTTCATCCAGCTTCCTGCTTCCAGTTGTACATCTCATCATATTCTTTCTTTTCTCGTAGAATTCCTTAGCTGTTTTGAAATCTGCACTTATCATGTCCCTTGCGGCTTTCTGTATTCTGAGTATGGTGTTGAATCCTATGTTTGTCTTCTCCATGATCTCGCTTGGAGGCGTGACGGCTAATGCCTCTATAGTTGTATATCCTGCTGCTCTAAGCTTTGAGGCTATAGAAGAGCCTACTCCATTAAGTGATTCGAGATCTTCAGACATTAAGTATATCTCCATTCAATATCTTTGGATGAGATCTCTTCCCAACACTTATGGCAGATCGGCAGCCTCTTCCCGTTAAACATTATATATAGAACTATATCAGTGTTTGAGCATTTCTTATTCCAAGGATTCATACATCTTTCTGCGGCGTCTGGCACTTCTTGGCTGTCTTGAGGCCGTCTCTGCTTTTTCAAGCATGTTCACCTCTCATCCACCAGAGAACTTTCATCGGGTCGCATTTAAGCAGTCTGTGAAGGTTTAGGGGGAGGGGGCGGCATCAAAGAGGCTATTATTGGGTTGCTAATCCCTTTATGTTCTTGATCTTCTCCAAAAAATCTATGAAGCATTTAACAACGATGTGGTCTATGTTTATCTGATATGTTCTGGGCGTGAACGGGTACTCCTTAACCCATCCTAGCTTTACGAGAGTCCTAAGATATTCTCCAACAGTGGGGGTCCTTAAACCCGTAGCCCTAACAAGCGAATATTTCGTATGTGCCTCTTTATGGTGGAGTGCGAGGTGGAGAAGAATCCTAAATTTGCTTCCACCTCCAAACCCGACTTCAAGTTCTCTCCAAATATTTCTCCTCTTAATCATTTAGCTACTTCCTTCTCTAATCTATTCATAAGGCTATTGAGAAACCGTTCAAGATCTGTGAGGGCCACTCCCGAGATCCCTAGCTCCATTAAGGACTTCATATCGATTATTCCTCGATATATGAGATCCTGCACGGCCTCCTCAAACTTCTCGGTAGGTTTAAAACTGAATTCTTCACAGACAAGTTCGTAGCTTCTGTGCAATTCTCGAAGGCCGATATAGGCTGATCCGCTTGACTTTAAGCTACGCGCCAACGCCAATAAAATCACTTTACCATCTTTATCTAGACTCATTATATCTTCGGATGTTATTGACGGGCTTACCTCGCCGTAGACTTTTCTCACATGATCTGGTAGAACCTTTTCAGAGCCTCTATTTTCAGCTAGGTTCCCAGCATAATATAGCAGATCTAGTCCCACCCGTATATCTCCATTAACGGGTGGGCTTGCTGTGATTTCGCTTACAAGATCCAATGTTTCCTCATTAACTGCTCCGGGATTAAAGGCTTCCTCAACCCTGTTTGAGAGTATCTCTCTAACCTGCAAGCTTGTATATCTTGGAAACTCTATCACTCCAATTCCGAGCGTAGACTTTTCTCTGGAATCGAGGATTTTATGCCAGTTTAGGGACTTAGCGATAAATATCTCACCAATTATAGGCGTGGGTTCACCTGGGCTGCTCTCCATAATGCGGGTTAAATCGTAGATTATATGCTCCTTAGGATTCATCTGAACAAAGTAGTCTATCTCATCAAATGTTAACAAGGCGAAGATACTTTCTAACCTTAAATATTCAATGAGTTGCTGAATCATCTCCTCTGGGCTTAGGCTCCTCGTCGAGATCTTAGAAGTCACTTTCCTAACAAGGTTCCTGAAGAGAACGTAACGAGTCGTTCCATCCACCTTACAGTTCACATATACATGTTTCAGATTGATGTCTTTCCTCTTTGCATACTTAACAAGTTGCTCTCCGAATCTTATAGTCGTACAGGTCTTCCCTGTTCCAGTGGGTCCTATTATTTGAATGAATCTTGGATACGCATTTTCTATGTCCCTCATCATCACATCGTAGATCGAGTGGAGAATGCTAAGTTGCTTCTCCCTATAAGGAAGCTTCTTAGGAATATAATGCGGCGAGAGCTTATTTCTATCTCTAAATATTCTGCTATGCAACTGGGTCAGCCCGCTCCTAAGACATACCTACCCTAATGTTACATTCAGGAACTCTCTGAAAAACCAATCGAATAAGTTAAAGTAGCGGTTTAAAAGGCTTTGCCGCATTTTGTAGGTAGAGATAAGCCTATAGAAGATCCCTATAGTGATGAAGCAGAGTTTCTAATCCCGTCTCGATGGCTTTCATCGAGCCGAGAAATTCGCCAGTTATCTCCTCGGGTGGAAGGAATATGGTTTTGGAATTAGGTATCGGCTTCTGAGGAACGTTTACCATGCCCTTTAATGGCTTATAACTAAAACGCATCTCCGGAATTCTTTCATTAAGCGGATAATGCATGCATGGCCATCCGCCATTTGGGAGCTGATTATCCATGAAAGTGAAGATCGCTACCAGTCTTGCTATTCGATAGGCGTCATCTATCTGTTCTTCTGTACCTTTACCGTTCTTCACCAAGACTCTGAGAAGCTCACCGGCTCCCCAGCCAACTTTACACTTAGAAGGCCAAAGATAGGTGTATAGAGGCATCGTCTTCTCGAACTCGAGAAGCTCTAGGGCTGCATCTAGATACGGGCGGGCACTAGCTTCAGAATATCCCCACTTATGCCTCATTGTATCATAGAGAAAAGCCAGATATGCCATGCATGTTCCAACATGCCAAAACTCCTGTTTAGGATCCTTATTGTTCACAACTTTCGTGATCTTTTCTCCCGGCTTTACATCGGTTATAAGCATGCCTTCAGGGGTCATCTGTGTATACATCACTCCGTCCCTACGCATATAATCCTCATTTGCTTTAACTAGGTTGAATATCCAATTCCCAGCCTTCATGGCTTGTTCTCTCATGTCAAGAGCGATCATCAAGTGACCAAAGAAGCTCGTGTTTAGGGAGCCTATGTAAGACTGCTCTTCAATCTTATCAGGATCATCGCCTATGTAATGGAATACTCCTCCGGAGCGGTGCTGATACTGGAGAATTCGTCTTATAATGGATTCATTCCTAGCCAGCGGATGGTTGATCCACGCCGCCACCTTGAGAAAGGTTAATGGTCTATAAACTCTCCGGAGAATTTTATAGGTATAATCTTCCTCATCAAAGTAGAAGTCGCCGTTAGGCTTAAGGGCGTTTTCAGCTGTCCAATCTAGTATCTGAAAGAGAATCTCACGGTCCACATCAGCTGCATAAAGCCCCCAGCAGGTTTTGTGTATGTATTCTAAGCTTCGCTTTTTCATTATAGGACCGTTTGGAGTTCTCCTTCTAAGTAGAAATCCTCCACCCTGCTGGATAGAGATTTTGATAGCACTTAATAGATGCTCCAACTCAAAAATGCATCTCTCAATCTCGGATTTCGAAATTATTTCAGAGCCACCTCCAAACATTCTAGATAGGATAGATGTGATACAGTATTATCCTACATGATTTAGCATTTAGTATCCTTCAAATATTACTTAATTATCCTCTAAAACCTTGACATGCTGGATGGTGAAGGTTTTTAAGATACTAAACGCTATCTCAGATCTTCAAGCGGCTTAGCATGAATAGCTCTCAATATCGTAGGAGTCTCAGGTCTTCTGACAGGAGCCGCCCACCGCACAGCATTCTCGATTACGCGGAGAACCGTTCTGTTATGGTATATCGGATAAGTTTCATGTCCAGGTCTGAAGTAGAAGATCTTTCCTTGACCGCGATGGAAGCAACATCCGCTTCTGAAAACCTCGCCGCCTTTAAACCAGCTTATGAAGACGATTGCATCTGGTTTTGGGATGTCAAAGAACTCACCGTACATTTCTGTCTGTTCAATCTCAAAGTAGTCTCCAACACCTTCAGCTATTGGATGCCATGGAGAGACCACCCACAAGCGTTCCCTCTGCCCATCCTCTCTCCATCTAAGGTTACAGCTCGTACCCATGAGTCTCTTAAAGATCTTTGAGTGATGCGCCGAATGGAGAACGATCAAGCCCTTTCCACCACAAGTTATTCTATGATATACCTTCTCAACTACATCATCACGTACTCTGTCATGAGCCATGTGACCCCACCAGATTAGGACATCCGTGTCGTTTAGAACGTCATCAGTCAATCCATGTTCAGGTTTCTCAAGAGTTGCAGTACGCGTCTCTATTCCAGGTCTCTTATTCAAATATTCCGCAATTGCTTCATGAATTCCTTCAGGATATATCTTAGTCACATATGGATCTTTCTTTTCATGAAGAAACTCATTCCAGACAGTGACATGAATATTTTTACCTGTCATCTCAGATCATCAAAGGCATCTCTATAAAATGGCAAATAACACTTTCGTGATCTGAGATTATGCTTCCATATCTAAATTCTCCTTAAAAACGGAAGGTATAAATTTGGCTCGTCCCTATGAATGGAATATCTTGGAGTGAGCATGGCTGTGGCATACAAGTATCTGGCCCAAACATGGAGGAAGCCGAATTCATCATATATAAAGGAGATAATGCAGAAAAGGATAGTTGAGTGGCGGAAACAGCCAGCCATAATAAGGATTGAAAAGCCGACAAGGATAGATAGGGCTAGGAGGCTTGGCTATAAGGATAAACCAGGATACGTCATGGTTCGTGTCAGGGTTAGAAGGGGAGGGCTGAGAAAGCTGCGTCCAAGGGCTGGAAGAAGACAGAAAAGGATGGGAGTGAATAAGTATAAGCCAGCTAAAAGCCTCAGATTAATAGCCGAGGAGAGGGCATCTAGAAAGTATCCAAACCTTGAAGTCCTGAACTCTTACTGGGTATGGGAAGATGGCCGTTCAAAATGGTTTGAGGTCATACTTGTAGATAAAACTTTGTTACCTGATCTGAGGCTTGGAAAGGGTAGGGGAAGAGCGTTCAGGGGACTAACAAGCGCAGGGAGAAAGGTACGCGGTCTCATGGCCTGAGACTTTATGCTTTTTAAAAGAGATATACAAGGGCGGCTACCACGCATCCATAATTGTCTTCAGGCACATCTAAAGACTCAATCCTATACTTTATTTTTCGAAGATTTATCTCCCTGATATTCGCCATCTCTAGAATTCTTTTTTTCAATACGTCTTTCAATGTATTTTCATCCATGCTTCCATAGGCCTCAGCTACAACGCCGAACCCCTCATCTGCGATTCCCCACGCGATTCCTGCACTTATTATCCCTCTCCTGCCCTCTGCCTTTGCGATAACTGCATACGTTATGCTTCCTATAGGTATCTCTCGTGGAGATACTTCCTTACAGTTTGGGGGGATTATCGAACTAACGCTGACGAGGTTGCAATTGGCTATTCCAGCGTTTTTTAAAGCTAAATCGAATGCGTTTAGGCTTGAAACTTTCTCGATCGCTTTTCCTCCAGTTACGAAGAATGCTTTGGGAATCATAAGATCTTCTCTCATCGGTTCTCCCTAGAAGAAGAAGAGACAGTCCAAGAAAAAGTTTTTGAATGCCACTCTAGTCATCTTTAAATCATCGTTAAGAGATTAATTCATCAAATACCATGCGTGGAATACAGGTGAAGAAAAAGATAAGATCGATTGAGATCAGCTTGTTTGCTCATGCAACAGAGGATCCAGAGAAAGTAGTGAAAGCCCTTCAAAATATTCTGCCCGATAAAAGGGTCGAAGAAGTGCCTCTACACAAAAAGAGATTGAAGGGTGATTATGGAAACCCAATAATCTACTATAAGGTAAAGGTGACAAAATCCGATATGGTGGAAGCTATCCTCAAAAAGATGGGTAAGAATCTTCCCCAGCGTGACAGAGACCTACTTGATATGGATCTGGAAAGGCGTCTGGACAGGGGAAATTTATACATAAGGCTTGACAAACAATCTGCTTATATAGAGAAGTATAAAATCTGTAATGCGGATCCGATCCATTTGAAGATTCATTTCAGAACCTCGAAGATTAACGAGATACGAAACATATGCAGAGAGCTAGGGATGCTGCCTTGAAGTTCTTCATAGATCTTCATCTTTGTCCAAGCCTTGAAGACCAAAAAGAGACTGAACTTATGATTAGAAAATCCGCTGAGCTTGGATACAGAGCCGTCGGAATACCCTTACCCAAAGAAAACTATAAAGATGCAACCGAGAGGATTAGCGAGATATGCGATAAAACGGGCCTAGATTTCATTAGTAGGATAGATCTGGAACCATCAAATACTGCGGAGCTCCTCAATGACCTGAGGCGTCTAAGAAGAAAGGTGGAGGTAATCTCCGTTAAATGCATGTCAAAAAGCGTAGCTAGACAGGCTGCCAAGGATCATAGAGTTGATATTCTATCCTTCTCACCTTTAGATGTGAGAAAGAGATTCTTTGACTTGGCTGAGGCTGAGCTAGCCTCTAAGACCCAAGTCTCATTTGAAATTGATATGGCCCCGCTGCTTTATCTTCAGGGATATCGTAGAATCCGCCTAATCTCAAAGCTTAGAGAAGAAGTTTACATAGCGAAGAAGCGTGACGTTTCAATCATTATCTCCAGCGGAGCATCTGAACCGAAACTTCTGAGGAAACCGAAGGACCTCGCTTCCTTGGGATACTTATTTGAACTAGATCCAGATAACGCTGAGAAAGCTTTATCAGATAATCCCAGAGAGCTCATCGAACGGAATAGAAGGAAGCTCAGTTCAAACCACGTGGCCCCCGGCATATATGTAGTAAGGAGGGGGAAAGACTGCCTCAGCTGAGAAGAAGATATATTGCTATTAAAGTTGAGAGCAACGGTGAAGTTAAGAAGGAAGACTTGTTCTACGCTGTTTGGAACAGCATTCTGAAACTCTTCGGAGAATACGGAGCGAGCCAGACGGACATAAGGCTGATAAAGTATAACCCGGAAAAAGGTCTCGCTGTGATACGATGCTCACACAAAGCTCTACTCATGGTTAAGGCTTCGATCGCTTGTGTCACAAGGATAGGTCGAGAATCAGCTGCTCTTCATGTTCAGCTAGTTTCAGGAACACTAAGGTCTTTAAGAAGAAAGCTATCGGAACAGGCTAAGAAAGAATAAAAATTATATCGTTTCTTGCTTACGAAAAACGTTAAGGGGTCAACCTGAATCTATCACGTGGAAAGAGCACAACTTCCCGTATGTTTTTTACTCCAGTAAGCATCATTACGAGCCTTTCTAACCCTATAGCCCATCCTGCATGCGGAGGCATGCCATAATCGAATGTCTGAAGATGATACTTGAATGACTCGATAGGTAATCCTTGCTCCTTCAACCTCTTTATGAGAAGATCCCTTTTATGTATTCGTGTTCCTCCCGAGGCTATTTCTATCCAGCTCCACATCAAGTCAAATCCTTCACTTATCTCCGGATCATCATCTCTAGGCTTGATGTAAAAAGGCTTCAGCTTCGTTGGCCAGTCAGTTATAAAGTAGAAATATGGATGAATTTTACCTAAGATCCGATACGCCACTGTAGGTATATCCTTGCCCCATTCTATCTTCACATTTCTCTCATGAAGCTCCTCAATTACTCTATCATATGTCAGTCGTTTCATGGGAAGACTGGGAAGGTCAACTTCGCGCTTAAGTATCCGCAGCTCTTCCCTACATTTTTCACGGACCACTTTGCAGACGTGATACATCAATTCCTCAGCTACCTTCATCACATCCTCCACTGTAGCGAAGGCTTCTTCTATATCGATTGAAGTGAACTCCGTTATATGACGTCTAGTATGCGACTTCTCAGCTCTATACGCAGGGCCTATCTCAAATACCTTCTCGAAATCTATTGTGAGTTCCTCCTTGTATAGCTGTGGACTCTGCGCTAGGAATGCTTCACGTTCAAAATAGACTATTGGAAATAAAGCTGCTCCACCCTCCGTAGCTGAGGCGATGATCTTAGGCGTATTTACTTCAAGGAAGCCCTTCCTTAAAAGAAAGTTCCGAGTTGCTTCAAGCGTAGTGTGACGAATCTTAAATATCGCCTGACTTCTATCAGTGCGGAGATCCAATACCCGCGCATCTAGCCTAACGTCTATATCCGCGGGAGTCTTACCCGTGACATCGATCGGTAACGGATGCTTTGCAACTCCAAGTATCCTTATCTCCTTAGGTATAATTTCAACTCCTCTTGGTGCCCTTTCCATTTTCCTAACAATTCCTTTAACAGCTATGCAGTCCTGTCTATGAAGAAGACTCGATTTTTTCAGGGTTTCTTTATCTACTATCGATTCGGGAATTGTGATCTGAACCTTACCTGATTTGTCTTGAAGAACTATGAACCTTATGCCTCCTAAGTCTCTAATGTCCCGTATCCACCCCATGACGATCACTTCTTCTCCATCGATGCTCGGAGCGATCTCTCTAGTATAGTGGGATCGCCGCCAATCTCCGAGATCTTCAAGCTTCATTAATAGTACACCGTGACAGTTTCACACGTTAGGTTGTAAATTCAACCCTAAGAACTAAACCTTTCGCTTTCTTTGCAATATCCTTTAATGCTTCTATATATTTCGTGTTTTTCTTTTTTCCTTTCAGGATCACTCTCGTCTCAGTTGTCCCATCTGGAAGCCATATGTGATTTATGGTTAGAATATCCATGGGGGCGAAGAGATCCTCTAGGAACTTTCTTTCATCAGATTGATACTCCAAAACCCTAACTATCTTCCCTGTTTTCTGCTCCAAGGCCTTAATTATTTTTCCCCCATAACTTAGAATACGGGGGATATCACCCCGTCCGACGAAGATTGCTAAGACATCACCGGACTCGATAGACTTGTGAAAAAATACATCCTGAAGTGAGGGATATTCTCCCTCTAGAGAAAGAAGAAATCTACCTATCTCTATATCTAGCTGGGAGACCTTTCCACTCTCAACTTTCCTTCTACACTTCGAACATAGGATTCCACTTCTTAAGCAGAATTGACATAGCTCCGTTTTCACCTATTCCAGACCCCTCCAAAATAAAGGAGGTAAGGACAGTTTTAAAGTATACGCTGATCTTAACGTGTCAAAGTTATCTCTATAGTGCTGACATTCGTTGATGCTTCGCTCTCTTTGCCCTTAAGCTCCTCAGTGCCAATAGTGATCTTTCCCACCTTCACATCGGGTAGGAATCTGCGTCTAGCGATCTCCGCGACATCTACCGCCCGGCTTATCGCTCTTCCTCTAGCCTTAATGCTAACTTCCTTAGCTCCGCTGTGGAACAGCGTTATGCACGCTAGGACATAGTTCATCACTGGTTTTCGACCAATCAAAACAGAGTTACTCTCCGCCATTTTTCACCGCCTCACTCCTTAATTTCATATCTTTGTGAAGTTATTGCTTTATTATCCTCAATAAATATCTTACGGTAAGATGGATCAGCCTCTGAATATTTCTAAAACCAAAACAAATATATCTTATTACATTAAAGCTCGAAGAATGATGTTAAATTTCCAGAAGGTTGCGGAAAATGCCAGTTACGGATCCTATAAAAAGAAGTATAGCACAGAAGAAGAGGCTCTTCATAAAAATATGTAGAGAATGCGGAGCTAGGAATGCGCCTACCGCTAAGAAATGTAGAAAATGCAGAAGCTATAATCTGCGGTGGAAGAAAAGGGAAAAATCTCGATAAATTTAGAGTTGTAAAATAACCTCTACATGGCAACCTTCAGGCATCTTAATCTTTTCTCTCCAAGAGTCGCCTACAGCTATCAAAGTGAAGATCCCGGAAACCTCAGCCTTAGCCTTCTTTACGAGGTTTACTAATGCAGATTGAACATCTCCTGTCTTTATCACATCATCAACTATCAGTACGCTGTCATATATCCTTAGAATTTCCACCTCGTATCCTTTTGAGGGATCTCCGCCTTTAAGATAAGATTTATATCCTCTTTTTTTCCACCGTCTCACTGCTTCTAGAGCTTCTCTTTCAGTTCGGTATTTCTCCCTTATCTTCTTCTGCTTCCTTATTGCATTTCTCGGCATAAAAAAAGTCATCGTACAACCTGACTCGCCTAGGATATATGTCTCCTCAAGGAAAGCTGAGACTCCTACCTCTTTCATAGGTTTCGCGATGACGAGATTTACACCTAAAATTTTAGCGATCAGCGTTGCCAATGGAATTCCATCTACAGCAGCTGTTAGAACTTTCGTTATTCTTTTGCCAGCAAATTTGGCGATAGCATAGTTTGCGGCTTGATTAAGTAGTTCTATATCACCGATTACTGATGTATTATCGAAGAATCCAGAATCATTCCATTTTAATCTTCTTTTAATCTCTTCTTCAAGATTAATGATTCTCAAAAGAACATTCCATATTTCTCGAGCTCTCTCACTATTAGGTAAGACATGTCCTTTAACATATCTGCTCAAAACGGTTACTGGAAGATTAATCTCTTCCTGAAGCCTCTTATAGGTGTATCTCTTCTTCGCCATCCTAAGAAGCTCAACAGTTGCAAGACGAAATCTTAAATCTTCGGCGCGCGTGGCCATTTTTCATCACTTAACAATAACCTAAAAGTGTTTATTCACAATTTTTTTACACAGAAATATATCACTTTCTATCCTTTGGATTTCAGTGAAATGTACATTTTTCTGCCCTTTAAGATTATTTTTAGCGTGCCTAGGATTTTTGGCTCCAACTGCCATACGAAAGTTTCTCTTCATTCATGGGAATATAGATTTAGCCATTTCAAGCCGTACTTTCATCCAATTTTTTCGCATAGTGAATGAAATAAGACCTTATTAAAAATAGTCGAGAACACGAAAAGGCGATCTAATATATCCAAACTTATTATGTCTGATGATGCAAAGGAGAGGGTCTCAGAGGAGCATCTAAATAGCGGAGAGTATTTCGGATATGTTAGAGATGCTTATGTCTCTTCGGTTATTGCTTCATCGCTAAGCTTGGATCTAAGCATTTATACTCAACTATAGTCTCGAATTTATCTCTTGCATACAGCCTATTCGTCAAATGACTAAAAAAGCCAAGAAAAAGATGACGGAGAGAACAGAAGACATCTTTTAGGAAAAGCGGGCTCCATATACAATTTATTTATTGTAAATTATATAATGGGAGAGATTATGAACAAATTCCTCAGCATAATTTATATCAAGGATAACGAGTAATTCCCTTCTGCCAAGTTCTAAAAAGCGGGAATCGTAATGCTTAAAGACCCTTATGGAAGACCGCTTAAGAGTATTCGAGTATCAGTTACGCAGAGATGCAACCTAAAATGTTTCTATTGCCACCGAGAGGGAGAGGATCCTTCATGGAAAGACGAGATGACTCCTAACGAGATACAAAAAATAATCTCCGTAGCATCTTCATTTGATATCGGAAAGGTAAAATTAACTGGTGGAGAGCCTCTTATTCGAAAGGACATAGTAGAGATAGTTGAAAAGATTCATAGCATTCCCGGAGTGAAGGATGTTTCAATGACAACTAATGGAACTCTATTATCTAAATACGCTTATGACTTGAAGAAAGCTGGTTTAGCTAGAGTGAACGTGAGCCTAGACACGTTAATTAAGGAAAAGTATTGGCAAATTACGGGCGTCGACGCATTCGATTCAGTAGTATCCGGAATACTGGAGGCTAGGGATGTGGGGCTTAATCCAGTGAAGGTTAACATGGTACTACTTAAAGGATTAAATGAAGACGAAGTATCTAGGATGATAGATTTCACCAAGAGAAATAAAATTATCCTGCAAATAATCGAGTTTGAATATCCATATGAAAACGAGACATATAGAAAGTATCATGTGAGCCCTGATATAGTTGAAGAGTTGTTAGCAAAGGTCTCAGAAAGAGTAACTATCCGAGAAATGCATCACAGGAAACGATATCATCTATCTGGAGGAGGGGAAGTTGAAGTCGTAAGGCCAATGCATAATACCGAATTCTGCCGTTACTGTAATAGGATACGCTTAACTTCCAATGGTAAGCTTAAGCCATGTCTCTTTAGAAATGATAATCTAGTTGACATTGTTGGGCCGCTGAGGAAAGGAGCAACGGATGATGAATTAAAAAAATTATTTTTGGAGGCTGTTAAACATAGAGAACCGTATTTCAAATAAAACTGCGTTTCGAAAAAGATTTAATTCTGAGAGAAGTAGAAATAAAAAGGGCTGAAACAAGAATTAATGTATATAGGAAGGATGATTACTGCATTTTAATATTCCGCTTGGGATTCAGTTTCCCAAGAAGATTCATTAGCGTCATAAGCACGAGTCTCTGCATCCATTTTAGATTCTTCTGGTGTAGACACTGCAGAGGTATGCTCTGAAAGTTCAGTTGATACTTTCTGCTCCTCTGCCGATGATTCTCCACGCTCAAATGCTTGTTCTTCTTGTTCCGTTGACGGCTTCTCGGCTTCAACCGGCTTCGTCTCCTCAGCCGCTTTAACAATGGGACCTTGAAGAGCATCTCGTATATCATTTAATTCTCGTTTCGTAGCTTCCAACCCTAGTAGGATAGCTTTGTTCTCTTTTTCGTAAGTCTCATCATCAACATCTCCAGCTGCATGGTGAATCTCTAGACTTGCAAGGAGCAGCTCAAGCGAACTTAGCTGACTCTCTAGCTCTTGAGCCCTCGTCGCCATCTTCTCCTTAAGTTTTGTGAGATTATGCTCTAGCTCAGAAATCGCCCTGTCAAGCTCGGATTTTAGATAGTCATAGGTTGATTGTGATATTTTCTTCTCAACGAAGATATCATCAAGAGCTTTCTTTTTCCTCTGTGTTACCTCAAGTTCTTTATTGATCAACTCGAAGGAGTACTTCCACAAACTCAAATTTAAACACCTGCAGAATTTTTTAATGTTTAGAAAGATAACTTTTGTCAACATGCATGAATATATTAATATAACATGAAGAATTTCAAAATCCATCTTTATTGATATAAAATTGATTATGTATGACTCTCAATCAAAAAATTTATATATGTTCATACATATATGAACATTGAAATGAATATGATGAAAACTATACATACTGATGAGCGAGGCCTGCTATTACAGATTCGGAAAAGAACAGTAAAGAATTTTATGGACTTCCTAATCTTATCAATACTCCGGAAAGGTGCTGTAAGCGGGTACGACATAATAACAATAATCTTTGATAATTTCGGTTTTCTACCAAGTTCAGGATCGGTGTACTCGACGCTTTACGCTTTAGAGAGGGAAGGGTTCATTAGGGGTTTCTGGTGTAGAAAGAAGAGAATCTACATATTAACTGAAGAAGGAGAAAAGGCTATTAAAGCTGCTTCAGCATCGCTTAGCATAATTGAAAAGACGATCCTGAATATTTTTAAGGGTGAAAATTAATTTATTAGTGAGATAAACACGTCAATTATATAAGGCTCCTATCTGAAAAGTATGCGGTAGAAGGTGCATTAAGTATGGAAAAAGGCGTCCCCGCTGTAAAAGTTGTTGATCTTCATAAGGTTTATCGCTTGAGAGGAGAAGACGTTCACGCTCTCAGGGGAATAGATCTAGAGATTCCTCACGGCGAGTACTTATCTATTATGGGGCCGTCGGGATCGGGGAAGACCACGCTCTTCAACATGGTTGGTGGAATCGACAGACCGACAAAAGGAAAAGTCTTTATCGATGGCATTGATCTCTCTAAGATACCTTCTAAATCCATGGCTTGGCTTAGATGTAGAAAGATTGGATACATATTCCAGACCTTTAACTTGATACCTGTCCTCACAGCTGCGGAAAACATCGCATTACCAATGATATTTTTGGGGGTTCCTAGAGATGAAAGAATGAAGAAGGCCACTGAGCTTCTAAAGATGGTTGGCTTGGGCGATAGAATCAATCATCGGCCGACTGAGCTGAGCGGTGGACAGCAACAACGTGTCGCTATAGCTAGAGCTCTAGCTAACAATCCGTCGCTTATTCTTGCCGATGAACCTACTGGAAACCTGGATCTTAATACTGGCTTTGCAATTGTTCAGCTTCTATATCGATTAAAGGCTGAACGTGGGACAACAATTATATGCGCTACACACGACCTAAAAATGATAGACATTAGTGATCGTGTTGTCTTTCTGAGGGATGGAATGATTGAGAACATAGAGAGGAGAAGGGCGCTGGTATTAACGGCTGAAGAATTTGAAAGTGGATAAGATTAGGAGGTGGGATTAAAACGTCTGAAGAAATGGATGCTATACAGTGTCCATGTGGAAGGGTAATAAAGAATCCAGATGAATACAAGGTAGTCTATTTGAAGCATGAACTTAAGGAAATAGACATTCTATGCCCAAATGACTCCTGCTATCTTAGAGAGTTAGGATACATAAAGTTTGAAATAGTTAATGGGAAGGCTAAATTCAAGGAAGCCTCTTTCTATCCGCCATTCGTAACATGGAACTCCGGTCGTTTAGGAGCCGACAAGGCAACAAAAATGTTGAAGGAACACCTTAAGAAGATCGCAGAGAGAGTAGACTGGGAAAGACTTGGAGAAACCGAAAAGACAGAAGAATCTTAGAGCATCATATTTAAGCCAAGGCTAATAATCGTATCTAAAAAGATCATTGTACTATTGCTATAAAAAGACATGGAAAATTTTGAATTGTTTATTCTCATTAAATTATTGAGGACTTGCGAAAGCTCTCAGATACGAAGTTTAAATACCCTCTCTCATTTATTGATGATCTTTCTTTATCAAGCTCTTAATGCAAAAATGGCGTGTCGAGAAATAGAAATATAATATATTTGACTTGACATCTCCATAGTTCAGTATCTGGGAGAATGGTTTTCTCATAAAGGCTCTGCGTGAAAAAGATTTACACCATGAATTCTTTAGTCTTGTTTAAGAAGTCACTTATCGACGAGGCTTTCACGGTCTTCTTAACCATGATTATTTTGTTTCTAAGCATGCGAAAGAGTTTTTTGACTTCCTCCTGTCTGAGCTCCGCAAGATCAATGAAGAACATACCTGAAAAATACTGCGCGAAGAGGTATGGATCTCTGCGGATCACAAGGGGACTCTGCTCAGCAACAAGTCTGAAAGTTTCTGGATCTTCAACTTTAAGGAACTCTTGCACCAATCTAATTCACCAATTTCAGATCCTAGCTTTAGATCTTAAAGAATTTTTCCGAAGTCTAGATTAGAAGATCTATAGAAGATATCTATAGTTAGGCTAGATGAAAGAAGATAAACGGATGATGATTTTATAAAAATTGGAAGTCTATTTTGCTCTTATATAGACCTCGGCTCTAGTCTCATATCGGTCTATAAGTCCATCACGGAGATAAACTATCCTGTCGCTTACATCTATCATCTTCAAGTCATGTGTCGCCGCCATCACTGTCACTCCTTTCTCCTTATTCATCTCTCTAAGCAGAGATATTATCTCCAATCCAGTGTGTAAATCTAGGTTTCCAGTAGGTTCATCGGCAAGAATAATTACCGGATTGTTAGCTAGAGCTCTAGCTATAGCGACACGTTGCTGCTGTCCACCGCTCAGCTCACTCGGCCGATGATTAAGTCTGTCACCTAAACCAACAGATTCTAGAATCTCACGAGCGCGTCTCTGCCGTTCCTCTCGATCAACTCCTGCAAATATCATTGGTAATGTGACGTTTTCCATAGCTGTGAGGACAGGTATCAAGTTAAAGGTCTGGAATATGTATCCAATCTTTCTACATCTAAGCCAAGCGAGCTCATAAGCATCCAGCCTCGCTATATCCACACCATCAATGAAAACTCTTCCCCTAGTCGGTCTGTCGATTCCACCAACCATGTTGAAGAGCGTGGTCTTCCCCGATCCCGACGGCCCCATAATAGATAAGTACTCGCC
>Ga0180300_10000286_pt1 | contig 21704 bp, 19 predicted proteins | sample GuaBasSediGuay15_FD_121798 | JGI IMG/M metagenome (GOLD analysis project Ga0180300, IMG submission 121798) | Subseafloor sediment microbial communities from Guaymas Basin, Gulf of California, Mexico - Guay15, Core 4569-2, 21-24 cm | ecosystem: Environmental > Aquatic > Marine > Hydrothermal...
GCGGTCAATGAGGCTATTTATTGCATCGCCTATTTTCGCAAAGACGTCATTGGATTTGAAAGAGGTTTTTTCAGGAATGGTTCCACTATTCAAAAGTTTAAGCTTCGTTTCAGCTTCCTGAAGACCAGTAGTAAACAGGTCCAGAATCTCGTTTACACAGGTGGCAGCCTGTTTTAGCTCTTCACTTAGTTCTCCATTCTGGATTTGCAGCCTGGCTTCTGTATTGCCGTTTTTGACTTCTAAAAGAAGGTTATCAAGTTGTGATTTGAACTTTCCGTTGCTTTCAAGAGCTTTTTTTGCCTTTGAGTTAATTGTGAAAAAAGACATAGCATGCCTCCTTTTTAGTTTGTAAGGTTGTTATATTGCCCATGATTTTTATAGAGCTTTTCCACATCTATAAGGATTTTTATGTTATCTCCCGCCTTTGCTATACCTGTTATAAAAGAGTTTTCTTTTCTTTGCTCGATCTCTGGTAGTTTTTCGATAGCTTCTGGTGGTATATCCAACACTTCTGACACGGAATCGACGATCAATCCGACGAGCTTTTCATTTATCTGGGTTACTATTATAGAGGTTTCGTAATCGTATTCTTTTTGTTTCATGTTGAATTCCTGTCTTACATCGATAACAGGTACTATTGTCCCTCTCAAGTTTATAACTCCTTTCAAGCTACCCGAGGCGTTTGGTAAAGGGGTAATCTTCTGAATACCAATTATTTCTCTTATACGGTTGATGTCTATTCCGTATTCTTCATTTTCTATCTTGAATATTAGAAATTTGTTGATGGAAGCTATCTTCTCTGCCATTTTATTCCTCCTTTTTCAAATCCTCTTTTTGTATAAGTTCAATATGTTTGCCACATATATTAGGACATGTGTGTGTTGTGTATTTGCTTCAAAGTGAGTTGGTTAGGGTTTTAGGGGGTATTATATGTGTTTGTTTTTTTTTGAGCAGTGTTTATAATTGACCATGTAGATTTATAGATTTGGTTAGTTTTAAACATTAGCATTTTAACATTTCTCATTCAGTTGGTATCTGTTTAATTTTACTCTCAGCTGGGTTCTTGAGAGTCCCAGATATTTTGCCACTCTGGTTTTGTTCCAATTGAATTTTGCCAAAGCTTTTTTGATAATCCTTTTTTCAAATTCCCTTAGGTTGAAGCTTTCTTCGGGGAGTTCGAAATTGTCCAGTTTGATTGTTTTTGACTTGATAGAGGATGTCAGCCCGGTATCCACAGGTAGATTGATATGTTCTGGTAACAGTTCGATGTTATTGTAGAGCAACACGGCGTTTTCGATAACGTTTAGTAGCTCTCTGACATTTCCTGGCCAATGGTAACTTTCGAGTATTTTGAGGGTTTCAGGGTTTATGAATTTAAAATCCTTTTTCTTCCTTTTTGCAGCCTGGATTAGAAAAAGTTGAGCAAGCGGCCATATTTCGGCTTTTCTTTCTCGTAGAGCGGGTACATTTATCTTGCCGGTAGCGATCCTGTAGTAGAGGTCGTCTCTAAACTTTCCCTGTTTTATAAGAGTGAGAAGATCCCTATTAGTTGCGAAGATAAATCTAACATCTATTTCTATCTCTTTATTTCCTCCGACTCGATAGAATCTTTTGTTTTCTATAGCTCTCAGGAGTTTTATCTGCATTTCTATTGGCAGATCCCCTATTTCATCGAGAAATAGAGTTCCTCCCTGAGCTATGTCAAGATAACCCTTCTTGCCTCTGGTGTCTGCACCTGTGAAGGCTCCTTTTTCATAGCCGAAGACTTCTGTTTCAAAAATATTGGAGGGGATGGCAGTGCAGTTTAAAGTTATGAAAGGCCTTGTTTCTTTTTCAGAGCCATAATGGATAAGTTTTGCTATTAGCTCTTTTCCGGTGCCGGTCTCACCTTCTATGAGCACTGGTATCGTTCTATCGTGGTGGTAGGCGGTTGCTAAGTTAACAATTTGATTCATTTTCTCTGAGAAGAATCCAAAGATAGAGTTGTCCGGGAACTGGATGATTCCTGAACACAGCTTGGGGACTGGTCTGGGAAAATTGCTACTAATGACTTGGGCTTGAGAAGGAGGTCTTGGGGTAGTTTGCAGTTGCTGGATGGCTCGAAAGAGGGAGGCGTGGAGCTCAAATAGATCGATGGGTTTTTTGAAATAGTCGAATGCCCCCAGCCTGATTGCCTTGATAAGATTGGTTGTATCTGTGAATGCAGATATAAATATCACAATTGGATTTGAATAGCAATTGCATGTTTTTTTTATTTCTTCCACAGCTTTAAAGCCGTCCATGAGAGGCATGTTTATATCGGTAATGATAATGTCTGCTCCTTTGCTGTTGAAAATTTCTATTATTTGCCTCCCGTTCTCGCACTGATAGGTTTTTAGCCCTAACTGTTCCTCAATATATTCGGAGATCGTTTCTCTTGTCTCTGGGTTGTCATCGGCTATGATTAGTCTATACATTTGTATCTGATGAAACCTCCTTTGGGAATCTTTATAATGAATTTTGTGTTATTTCTGGTGATAATTTTAAAATAGCCCTTGTTTCGCTTCAGGAGATTTAACATATATTCGGTAGTTATTTTCAATCTGTCTTCCAGAATATTTGATTTCAAGAGAATTCTTGGTGTGATGGTACCACCGTGGTAGATAATGGGTTGGGGTACAGTGAGGTGTAGGTATATAAATTCTCCCCTTTGCCAAGAGGCGACACTGATGGTTCTCTTTGAGGTTGGGATATTGGTGATAAGTGAAGCCACGACGAGGAAGAGGTTAAAAATCAATCGTCTTATTCTGAGAGGATTTTCCTGGATGCTGATTTTTTCATCGATGCTATCTTTTACGGCAATGTTATATTTATGAAGGTATTGTTCGAGATTTGTGATAACGTAGTTTAATTCACTGTGTAGGGAGCTGGCTATGTTATGTTTGGTCGTTCCAGCTTCTGGAAATAGCTCGGTCTCTCTATATTCCATTAAAGTATGGGCTTTTTGCACATTTGTTGTTATTCTTGTTAAGTTTTTTATCAAATTTTCTGGGAGTGCTCCAGGATTGCTTTGATGCCATGCAAGAATGAAGCCAGAGTTCATATCGATAATGTCCAGGTATTTCTTCAGCTCGAAATGGAAGGTATTGACTTCTAGAGAATCAAAGAAGGCGTATTTAAGGTTAAATAGTTTTGTTTTTAGCTCGTATAGTTCTTTCTGAAGCCTGGGTAGAGTTTTCTGGTAGTACCTGTGTTCAAAAATGTAGGCAAGGATATGTGAGATGCGCTTAGTGGAGATGATATCTTTTTTGCTCCAGACTCTTTTTTTGTCTTTACCACACAACACGATTCCGTGGAGTTTATGATGATGTTTTATGGTGCACATTAGTAGGGAATATATATTGTTGTTCAGGAAGAGGTTCTTTTCCGGTGGTTTAATTTCGTTTATATCAGAGAAGTAAATGATATCTTTTGTTAATAATCTTTTAGATATTTCTGGAATTGAATTGAGTTTTATGTGTTGTGGAAGTAAAGATTCATGAGTTGGGATAGGTTCGAAGATTTTTTTTCTTTCATTATAGCTGTAAATTTGCATTCTTTCCTTGGGTACATCAAGGAGATCGAATATATTGGTTTTAGAAACTTCGATAGCCAGCTCCTCTAAGTTTGACATTGTCCTTTGTTCTAAACCAGTTCGGGCGCAATTCAACTATAATTCTGCTAATTAACATCTTGCATTTGCTCACAGACCCAATAAATTTATTCAAAAATTTGAACATTTTCAATAAGCATGTTTCTTATTGTGAACCAATGCTTCTTTGGGGGTTGCAAGCTATGGAAGTTCGCTGGTCTGAAGCTCTGAAGGGAAAGAAAGCGAATATGTTTTTATTGTAGGCTGTGGGGTAGAGACTTTTCTGGACAAAAGGATTGGCAATTCTTGCACCTTATGCTAAATTACGAAGGCTGAGAATAGAAGGGGTTGGAAGTATGGGAGTACTTATTACAGGGGTAGCGGGGTTTATAGGTTTTCATGTGGCTGAGAAGCTCCTTGTGAGAGGCGAAGAGGTCATTGGGGTTGATAATATTAACAGCTACTACGATCCTTCTCTTAAGGAAGCCCGTAAAAATGTACTTTCAAATTACGATAGATTTAAGTTTTATAAGGTTGATATATGCGATTTTGAAAAGCTTGAGAGTATCTATCGGAATCATGAGATTGAGTATGTTTGTCATCTTGCAGCTCAGGCAGGGGTAAGATATTCTTTGATAAATCCCTTTAGCTACCAGAAGTCCAATCTTGAAGGGTTTTTGAATGTTATTGAGCTATCGAAGCAGGCAAAGGTTGCAAATTTTGTATATGCTTCGAGTTCGAGTGTTTATGGTAACAATAAGAAACTGCCTTTCTCAGAAGGAGATAGAGTAGATACACCTATATCGCTTTATGCTGCCACGAAAAAGTCCAACGAGCTTATTGCTCACGTATATTCTCATCTTTTTGAGTTGCCCTGTACTGGGTTAAGATTTTTCACCGTTTATGGACCCTACGGAAGGCCTGATATGGCTTTGTTTAAGTTTACGAGAAATATTCTTGAAGGGAAGCCGATTGATGTTTATAATTTTGGGAATATGAGACGGGATTTTACCTACATAGATGATATTGTCAATGGTGTGGTTTCGGCAATTTATAAGAGCTTCTCGTACGAGATATTTAATCTGGGGAGGAGCAAGAGTGAAAACCTTATGGATTTTATTCACCTGATTGAGAAGTATACGGGTAAGAAGGCAGAGCTAAATTTTCTACCAATGCAACCGGGGGACATACCCGAGACATATGCTGATGTTAGTCATGCCAGAGAGCTTTTAGGTTACGATCCCAGGGTGGATATAGAGGTTGGAGTAAGGAAGTTCATTGAGTGGTATCTGGATTATTATAAGGTATGAGATGTGTTGGTTTATACTTTTGAAAAGTCTTTTTTGATTAGAGTTTTCTTGCATCTTGTCCCCTGGGGGGTATCTTCCAGGATAATGCCCTTTTCAAGTAGATATTCTCTTATTCTATCAGCTTCCTTCCAGTTTTTCTCTTTCCGAGCTTTTGCCCTTCTGTCAATAAGCTGTCTTATTTCCTCACTCAGTTTCACCTGACCCATCTTAAAGATATTTAAGACAGTATCAAATCTATCCAGGGTTGCTTTTATATTTTTTGCATCGGTTTTCGAGATTTGTTTTTTTGCTTTGTGTTTATTTACCTCTTTTACTAGTTCAAAAATGGCTGCCATAGCTTCTGATATGTTTAGGTTGTCATCCAGTGCTTCTTCAAAAGCTTTTTCTGTATCACTTATCAGATTTTTAAACTCTGTTTGTTTAGAGTCCTCATAGAAGTCAAGGGAATTGTAAAAGTCAAGGAGTCTTTCTACGGAGCTGGCGGACGAGATTAGTTTTTCGGTTGTGAAGTTCAATTTTTGTCTGTAGTGGGTTGACAACAGGGTATATCTTATTACCACAGGGTCTACACCTCGGGCTATTAATTCTCTTGGATATATAACGTTTCCCAGGGATTTGCTCATTTTTTCATCATTTACCAGCAAGTGTTCGCAGTGTAGCCAATAGTTTACAAATTTCTCTCCGGTGGCGCATTCACTTTGAGCTATTTCATTTTCATGATGAGGGAAAATGTTATCGACTCCACCTGTATGAATATCAAAGTGGTTTCCAAGATATTTCATACTCATTGCAGAACATTCTATATGCCACCCAGGGCGGCCTTTCCCCAGTTCTGTGTTCCAATATACATTTCCATCTTCGGGTTTCCAGGATTTCCATAGTGCAAAATCTCTTATCTCTTCTTTTTCGTATTCATCGCTTGCTACTCTTTCTCCGACTCTCATTTCTTTCACGTTCAGATTTGCGAGTTGTCCGTATTTTTCAAAGCTTGAGACTTTAAAATAAATTGAGCCATCGGCGGCTTTGTATGCATGTCCTTTTGCGAGAAGTTTTTTGATTATATCAACCATTTCATTAATGTGTTTTGTAGCTTCAGGATAGAACTCTGCTTTTTCGATACCCAGGGTCTCGATATCTTCAAAGAAGGCTTTTTTATAGGGGGTTGTAAATTCTTCTATAGGCACCCCTTTTTCCTTAGAGGCTTTTATGATTTTGTCATCAACATCTGTTAGATTCATGACCTGTATAACTTTAAACCCTTTGAATTTGAGATATCTTCTTAGCAGGTCTTCGAAGGTATATGCTCTGAAATTTCCTATATGGGCATAGTTATAAACGGTAGGACCACAGGTGTACATTTTCACAATTCCCGGTGTGATAGGCTTAAATTTTTCTTTTTTTCGTGTCAGGGTGTTATAGAAAACTATTGCCATGGTTCTAACCCTAAGGGTAAGGTTAAAAGTTTTTTCTTTTTTTCCTCGCTGATGGGTCTTAGGTATCCCGGGTGGATGTCAACCACAAAAGCAGCCCGAATGGCATCTAAGGATATGACAAATTTATCTTCATTTTTGATTCTTTGGATCCTCCCTATGACTCCTTTTAGAGGACCGTCGGTGATTTCAACAAGTTGGCCCACTTTGAGATATTGGATGGGTTCTAAGGATACCTGGTTTTCGAGAGTCTTTTTCAGTGCTTCTATCTGGAAATCCGGGATCGGGGCATAGTTTCCTTTAAATGTCACAAATTTTATAACACCGTAAGTTTCAAGGACTTCAAGGGAACGTTTTAAGGGTATGTGAACAAAAATGTAGCTTCGGATCAGAGGTTCTTCTACAAGTTTCGTTCTGTCGGACCATTGATGGTACTCTTTTTTTAGGGGAAGGAATGCTTCTATTTTTTTCTGATTGAGAGAGTCAAAGACTTTTTTCTCATGTCGCGGTTTTGTATATATCGCGTACCATCTGCTTTGATGTACTGGGTCAATTCCTCCATAAATGTCAGATTTTTTATTCATCGCATTAACCCCAGTTCAATTATTTTTTCCAGAAGCTTGATAAAAGAAAGCCCGGCTGCATTTGCTGCTTTTGGAACAAGGCTGTGAGAGGTCATCCCAGGGAGAGAATTCAATTCAAAAAAGTAGGGGGTCCCGTCCCGACCAAGCCTTAGGTCAAATCTCCCATAGCCATAGCATCGCAGAGCTTCGAAAGCAGTAAGGGAAAGTTTTTGTATTCTGCTCGCAACTTCTTGATCTATGTCTGCGGGCACTATATATTCGCTCATCCCATTTTTGTATTTGCACTCATAATCATAGATTCCGTGCTTGGGTACAATTTCAAGAACAGGGAGCGCCTGATTTCCGACAATCCCTACAGTAAGTTCTCTACCTTCGATAAATTCTTCAATAACTATTTCGTTATCGTATTTGAATGCAAGTTTGATAGCCGACGTTAACTCCTGTTTTCCTCTGACGACACTTACCCCTACTGTTGAACCTTGGCGGGCGGGCTTTACCACGATGGGAAAGGCAAATTTAGCAGCGATTTCTTCACAAATTCGGTTGAACTCTGTGGCATTGTTCCTGGAATAATGTAACCACCTTGGTGTTGGGATCCCAAGAAGCTCGAAGATCCTCTTTGTTGTTATTTTATCCATTGCAATTGCACAGCCTTCTACATCGGAGCCGTTATATTTGTATCCAAAGGTATCCAGTATTGCCTGAACCACTCCGTTTTCACCGGAACCGCCGTGCAGAGCGTTAAATATAAAATCTGCGTTTTTCACTTCCTCAGTTTTTAGTAACTCGATGAGATTTTTATCCCCGTTTTTTATATGTTCCTCTGTAATGAGAACAGGCTCTTTGAGCTGGTCGATGGGCAATACGGTGTCAAGCGGTATGACATCGTGCCCAGCTTCTCTTAGTGTGCTTGCTATGTTCTTGCCACTTTCCAGGGAAACTTCTCTTTCAGGGGAGGTGCCACCCATAAGTACAACAATCTTCATTTACTACTCTCTATTTTTTGTATTAGTTTTGCTGCCTCAAGCAGATCTTTCGTTACATGGTCAGGTTTGATATTCCAGTTTGTGGTTTCGTCAGGGGACTTGATCCGTTCGCCAGTGAGTACAAGAATCGTTTTACAGCCGACTTTTTTGCCTGCTTCTATGTCTCTTTTTGAATCTCCAATAAAGTAAGACCTTATCGGGTCGATGTTATGATCTTTTATCGCCTTTTCTATGTTTCCGGTTTCTGGCTTTCTGCAAGGGCAGTTATCGTCAGGGTGGTGGGGACAGTAATAGATACCATCAAGTGTGACGCCGTGTTTTTTTAGTTCATTTGTAAGGAAGTTGTGAATACTTTCAACTTCTTTTGTACTGGACATTCCTCTTGCTATGACAGACTGGTTTGTAATTACAACGAGCTTGAACCCCATTTTTTGTAAGATACGAAGCGCTTCAGGTGTGAAGTCGAAAATTTCATATTCTGACAGATGTTTGATATAATCGATGCTGTCTTTATTTAGTGTTCCATCTCTATCCAGGAATACAGCTTTATTTTTCATATCAAGTTCAGATACCCCCCATATCAAACAAATAAGTTATGATTTTTTTCTTTATTTTACTATTTGTTATTGTGAGTTTTCTGAGGATGTCTGGGTATTAAAGATTTTTTCCGTGTTTTCTGGCGGTGTATTTTCATTAGTGCTGAATAGACTCTGCTGGTTTAGCTCCTGTATCTCCTTTATATCGGGTAAGTCGTCCAGGGAATTAAGGCCGAAGTATTCCAGAAATTTTTTTGTGGTACCGTAGAGCATTGGTCTTCCTGGAACATTTTTTCTACCCCTTATTTCGATTAAGCCCTTTTCAAGTAGTGTTTTCATAGGACCGTCGGAGTTTACACCTCTTATAGCATCTATTTCGACTCTTGTCACTGGCTGTTTATAAGCAATTATTGCGAGAGTTTCAAGAGCTGATTTTGTCAGATGTACCTGTCCTCTTTTTTGGTATAGTCTGGCAACCCATTTTTTGTACTCTTTCCGTATTGCCATTTTATAACCCTGGGCGATTTTCCTTATAGTTAAGGGACTTTCTATCTCTTTATAGAACCCTTCAATGTCCTGAATGATTTTATCAAATTCAGTGTTATCTTCTCCCAGGCAGAGTTTTACCTGTGTTTCCGTCAACGGTTCTTTTGCGCTAAAAAGGAGAGCTTCTACAATTCTATGTATTCGCGACAGTTTCAATTTCGACTCCATTTTTATATTCGAGAGCTATGTCATCAAAGTTTCTTTCCTGATGGATCCCTAATTCACCATTCTTGACCATTTCCAGAATAGCAAGGAATGTTACAATAATTTCGAGCCTGTTTTTTTTATCAAGTTCCAGTTCGTTGAATTTCACTTTTTTTCTTCTGATAAAGAAGCTTCTCAGTTGTTGTATCCTCTGGTCAATTGTGAATCTTACAGCCTCGATTTCGTATAGTTTGCTTTTGGGTGTTTTTTGAATGAAGTTCTTAAAAAGAACAGCAAGGTCATAAAGAGAGATGTCGGAAAGAAATAAGTCTACATCGATATCAACAGCGGGTTTTTCAACGTTAACCGGATGATACTTTAAATTTTCTTCTTCTAATAGTTTCAGGTATTCACCAGCTTTTTTATATTTCTGGTATTCTTCAAGCATCTGAACGAGCTCAGTTCTTGGGTCTTCTATTTCAATCTCTTCTTCTCCATCCTCTCCATCGGGAGCGAGTAGCATCTGCAGTTTTATTCTTATGAGTAGCGCGGCCATCAATATAAATTCTCCTGCAATCTGGAGATTCATATCTTTCATAAGCTGCAAATATTCAAGGTATTCATCGGTAATTCTGGAAATAGGAATGTCATAAATATTTATCTCATCCCTTTTTATGAAATAGAGCAGAAGATCAAGAGGGCCTTCGAATACATCGAGTTTTACACTATATCCCATACTTAGCCCAATAACATCGCTTTTCTGACTTCAGACATCGTCTCTTCGGCGACTTCTCTTGCCCTTTTTTCTCCATCGATTATTATATCCAGAATTTTTCCTCTGTCTTTTTCCAGTTCCTTTCTTTTCTCACGGAATGGGGAAATGACACTATTAATAGCTTTACTACATTTCATTTTACAATCGACACACCCAAGTTTTCCAGATGTGCAGTCCCGATAAATTTGTTCGGTTTCATCCGGGTTAAATTTAGTGTGATATGTGTAGACGAGGCAAGTATCGGGTCTTCCCGGGTCTCCTTTTCTCAGTTTCTGAGGATCTGTGAATGCTTTCTTCATTTTTTCTTTTATTTTGTTGTATTCGTCAGCAATCAGGATGGTATTGCCAACTGATTTGCTCATCTTCTGACCGTCGAGCCCTGGTAGCCGTGCAAAATCGGTTAGTTTGACCTCTGGTAGAGGAAATACCTTATCATAGGTGGTATTGAACTTCCTTGCTATTTCTCGTGTTATTTCGACGTGGGGTGCCTGATCCTCTCCTACCGGGACAACCTCGCCTTTATATAGCAGGATGTCCGCTGCTTGCAGGACGGGATATCCCAGGTGACCATAGGTTATAGTTTCAAGCTTTAAATCCCTTATTTGCTCCTTGAGGGTAGGATTTCTTTCAAGCCTTGCAGTTGTTATGAGCATCGAAAAGATCAGAAAAAGTTCAGTGTGCTCTTTTATCTGGCTCTGCCTGAAGATTGGACTTTTCTCTGGGTCAATCCCTACGGCTATCCAGTCTATCACCATATCGATTGTGTTTTCAAAGATGTAGGAAGTGTCTGGATTGGTTGTGAGTGCATGGTAATCTGCTATAAGGTGAAAGTTTTCATATTCTCCCTGGAGCTTAACCCAGTTTTCAAGAGCGCCAACATAGTTTCCTAAATGCATTTTTCCTGTAGGTCTCATCCCGCTAAGAATTCTTTTTCTCCTGTTACCCATAAAGTTCCCCTTTTTGTCTTAATCCATGAATAGAAAAGGTCGCCATTCTTCGATTGGTGAGTCGAGGAATTTTTGCAGAGTGTGTATTCGATGTACTTTCCGTGGTTTATTTAACAGTTTCATTCCTGCTTGTTCGGGGGTTTTATTGCCCTTTTTGTTATTGCACTTTACACAGGCTGTAACAAGATTCGTCCAGGAGTCTTCACCTCCCAGCACTTTGGGTATTACATGATCAATTGTTAGTTCTACTCCTGTGGCTCCACAATACTGGCAGGTGTATCTGTCTCTCCGAAAGATATTTTCTTTACTCAAAACAGGTTCCCAGTACTTGATGTTTACATATCGCTGAATTCTTATGACACTTGGAACAGGGAATTCCTGACTGACAGTTCTTATTACTTGATGATTGACGGTTTTAACAAGAGAAGCCTTTTGAGTGACAATGAGAATGATTGCTCTTTTTACGTCACAAATGTGCAAGGGCTCGTATGATTGATTTAAAACCAGTACAGCTCTATTCAGTAAGCTCATATCATAATGGCGTTTTTTACATTATCATTTTGATGAAGTTTTCGTCAACTTCGAGATGCATAGAATCGAAACTTACAATCTTTAATGTGTGTTCGAAACATCCTTTTCTCAGGCAACCAACTATTTCACCTTCTCCTGGTAAATCGAATACGAATGTTGGGGCAGAACATGATCTACAGATTTCTTCCTCGTTTTTAAGAGATGTCCCACAGTGGGGGCAAAAAAACTCCACTATTTCTCCGTCAGGTACATCAATTTCGGAGACGTGTTTATAACTCCCGAATTCCGGATCAAGGTAGATGAGGCCTTCTTTGTCTTTCCATTTTATTTTTACTTTGATCGATTTCATTCCGCGTATTTTTACTTCTTCCGTCATAAGATCACAGCCTTTTGAGCAATGGGCAGATTGAATCTGAATCTGTGTCACATGAGGCACGAGGTTTAATTTTTTTACCTTTTTTTCGTCGACTTTTCCTGCCATAATGAATCTCTCCTGTAAAACACAATAAAATTAAGTCATTAGTAGCATATATGCAATCAAAGGGTTAGATGTTCTATTTCAGTTAGATTTAGAATGCCGTACAACCGGGTAAAATTCTATATTCTTTCTGTTCTTATCTTTTATAGCAGGGTAAAAAATTTCAAGTGGTCTGGTTCAATTTCTTGAATTTTCCTACAGGGGTGACTATCTTAGCTTGCGTGTTTGAGCTTTATTCTGGAGGTACCGATATGGGAAGAGTTAGTGCAGGGGACACAGTTGTAATGGTTGATATAAAGGGGAAAAGGTATTTGTTAAAAGTGGAACCCGGGAGCAGATTTGAAACAAATAGAGGGTATATTCTCCATGACGATGTTATTGAGAAAGCTTATGGGGATGAGGTATATACCAACAAAGGCTTTCCCTTTTTGATATTGAGCCCCTCGACATACGATTTAATACAGTCCACAAGGCGAGTAACTCAGATTATCTATCCGAAGGATGCTTTTTATATTGTTTTCAGGCTTGATCTTTACTCCGGGAAAAGAGTTATTGAAGCCGGTACAGGGAGTGGAGCTTTTACGGCGGTCCTTGCTAAGGCTGTGATGCCGGACGGCAGAGTGTTTTCTTATGAGATGAGAGAAAGCATGATTGAGTATGCAACGAAGACGGTAAAAAATGCTGGTGTCTCTAATCTGGTTGAGATAAAGAAACGCGACATTAGAGAGGGGTTTGATGAGGAAGATGTTGACGCTGTTTTCCTTGATTTAAGAACTCCATGGTACTACCTGGATCAGGCATACTCTGCGTTGAAACCGGGGGGACATTTTGGCTGTCTTGTTCCCACAACGAATCAGGTAATTGAGTTACTGAAAGCTATGAAGGAACATAAGTTTGGGGATATTGAAGTCGAGGAGCTGATACTCAGGAGATTCAAAGTTGTCGCTGAACGGTTCAGACCCGAGGATAGGATGGTAGCTCATACTGCCTATCTTATCTTTGCAAGGAAGCTTGCGTGTAGGGATGCGGGTAGTTGGTACTCCTTCAGGATGGGGCGTGCCTGGAAGAATAAGTTGCCCTCTGATGAAAGTTAACGGCAGATTTACCGGTTTGGTGCGCTTGATAGGACCAGCCCTGTCCATAGAGATTGAAACTCCTTTCGAATAGGCGAGTTTAATTTGAAGTAGTTTATTCTCGTTCAGGTGTTTAAATTACACCTCAAGTTTGAACCTTGAAGTTTATACGGGAGTATATGAAGAAATTAGCCCTGCTGGTTTTCATAGTTTTACTTTTCCCTCTTCTGTATTCACAGGTAGAGAAGGATTATTCAAAGGTTGCTATTGCTCTTCTGAAATATGGAGGAGGTGGGGACTGGTATGGAGATAGAAATGCCCTTCCAAACCTTGCCAGATTTGTGAATCAAAATTTGCCGGTCAGAGTGAGTGAAGAGGTAAAGATTGTCTCTCCAATGGATGATGACCTTTTTTCGTATCCTTACATTTTTATGGCAGGGCACGGAAATGTCAGATTCACAGAGGAAGAGGTATTAAGGCTTAGAAAGTATCTTACCTCAGGAGGTTTCCTTCATGCTGATGATGATTATGGCATGGATAAGTACTTCAGGCGGGAAATAAAGAGAATTTTCCCGAATAATGAACTTGTTGAACTCCCGTTTGATCACTCCATTTATCACATCTATTACGATTTTCCACATGGCCTTCCAAAAATCCACGAGCATGATGGAAAACCGCCTCAAGGGTTTGGGATTTTCTACAAGGGGCGGCTGGTTGTATTTTATAGCTATGAAACAGATCTGGGAGATGGATGGGAGGATCCGGAAGTGCACCATGACCCTGAGGAGAAAAGATTACAGGCGTTGAAGATGGGTGCGAACATTTTACTTTATTCCCTGCTTTACTGAAAATGAGCGGATACGATAGAATAAAAGAATACCTTGGCAGATTGAGGAAAGAGGTAGCACAGATCAGATTTCGCACGGGACTCATTCTGGCTGTAGCCTTGTTTGTACTTCTTGTGTTTCTCGTTGCTACTCTGGAAGGTTTTTTTTATTTCTCTCCACAGGTTAAAAAGTTTGCAGTTGGCATCCTTTTCGTGGTATTAGGGGGAGTAGTTGCAGGAAATATTCTTGTCTCTTTCGCTATCTTCCGAGGTTGGACAGAAAGATATTCTGACCGAAAGCTGGCAGAGTTGCTGATAAGCAAGTATGGAAAAATAGGACAGCGACTTATTAATGTCATCCAGCTTAACGAACAGAGACCTTCATTGAAAAGTGGAGTTTCTTCGGCTCTTATAAATGTGTATACCCAGGAAGTGGCAGATGAATTGGAGGATGTCCCGATTGAGAATGTTGTCGATTCCTCTCCTGTAAGGAAAGCAGGTATCTTTCTGGCTGTAGTTATATTTATTGTACTGGCGGTGACAGGTTATAATTTTCGATTTTATAAGGCTGCTCTGACAAGGCTTAAGAATGCCAGAACAGAGTATGAATTTCCTCTGCCGTTTACTATTTTATCTCTTAAAGGAAACACGCAAGTGTTATATGGCGATACTCTTGATCTGAGTTTTGAAATAAAAGGTAAACTGCCGAAACAGCTTTTCCTTTCTGTGAGGTTTCCGGAGCACACCATCTTGGACAGGATTCGGGTTGAAGATAGTGTTGTAACTTATGAATTGAGGAATTTGAGAGAAACGGCGTTTTGTGAAGCTTTTGTTGTGAACAAAAATATTTTTCGAAGATGGAGCAGGATTTCATCGGGAGTTGATACCATCCGCGTGATATCCAGGCCAGAAATACTGGAATATTCTTTTGAGGTAATTCCTCCGCCTTATACACGGCTGGAGAAAGCGGTTCATCAGTCAAGTAATCGAGAGGTAAGGGCATATCCCGGTTCGCTGATAGGGGTAAACATTCTTGCAAATAAAGAGATAGAAGAAGGGAAAGCTATTTTTAAGTCGGGGAAAGTGTATCCGTTAAAAGTGAAGAAAAATAAAGGGAAATTTGATTTTCGGGTAAGGGAAAATGATGAATTTCTTATTAAGATTTATGATAGGGAGGGAATTGATAATATTTCTCCCATAAAGTATGTGGTGGAGTTGCTCAAAGATGGCTACCCATCGGTCAAGGTACTTTCACCCAGGGGGAATTTTGAGTTGAACGAATCGATGGTTGTTCCTTTGGGGATAAAGATTTCCGACGATTTTGGTTTTTCTGCCTGTAACATTGTTTACCGTTTCCTGAATAAAGTGGAAAATCTGGATACCTTTAAAATTGCATTTCCCATTAAGGAGAAGACTTTGCCTCTTCAGGAGTTATACTATGATTGGGATGTGGGGTCTCTGGGGATTGTTCCGGGAGATGAAATGGAGTTCTGGATTGAAGTATATGACAACGATGTGGTAAGTGGTCCGAAAAGATCGGTTTCTCGAAAGGTGTTTGTAAGATACCCTACAATTATAGAGCTTTTCTCTCAGGTTTCCGAAGCTGAGGAACAGATGGTAGATGAAGCTCTGGATATCCTTGAAGAAGTGGAAGAGTCAAAAAAAGTGCTTGAAGAGAGTTCGATTAAGCTTATTAAAGAAAATGAGATAAAGTGGGAGAGGAAAGTTCAGATTGAAAGGGAACTGAAAAAGACAAAAGAACTTGGGGAACGTATAAAGAAGCTTTCTCAAAAACTTGATGAGGTAATTCAAAGAAGCAAAGAAAATCTTTTATTTAATGAGGAAATTTTATCCAAGCTTGCCCGCCTTCAGGAGGCCTTTGAGCAAATCATGACACCGGAATTACAGGAGGCGATGGAAAAGTTGAAGAGAGCCATCGAAAGTATGGACAAAGAAGAGATTGCCAGAGCTCTACAGAATTTTAAAATTAACCAGGAAAGGTTTGAGAAAGAGCTTGATAGGATGCTGGATATTTTTGAGAGAGTAAAGATTGAACAGGCAGTTGATGAGATGGTGAAGAGAATTAATGACATGGTAAAGAATCAGGACTCTCTTAGCAGGATTTTGGAAGGAGCGGATTCTCTAAGGAATACCGCTATGTTGAGGCTGGCAAATGAGGAAGAGAAGATTGGTTACGATATGACCAGCCTTGAGGATTTGATGAAAACAACCCTTGAAGATATGCAAAAGTTTCCTGTAATGCCTTCAGAAGAGCTTAATAATATTTCGGAAGAAATAAAAAGAATGGATATTGCTTCAGATCTCAATGAGGCAGCCTCCAGCCTTCGGAATATGAATCCGAAGAAAGCCTTTAATAGAGCATCTTCGGCGGCCGATAAGATGCATTCCGCTGCGAACATGCTTGAGGAATTTCAGAAAACTTTTAAAGTCAGAACGATGGAGGAAGTGCTTGTGGATTTTCAGAATATTTTGAGTCATGCTTTGCAGATATCCAAAGAACAGGAGAAAATAAGTGGATCGCTGAAAGATATTTCGTACGGGAGTGATAAGATACAGGATATTATGGTTCAGCAGAGCTGGAACGTTGAGAATCTTTCAAAGCTGCTCTCTGAACTTTCGAGTCTTTCGGGAAAGACTTTTGCTGTCTCACCGAGAGTAGGGAAATATATAGGACAGGCTTATTCGAAGATGAGGTCGGTCCTGCGGAATCTTCAAGAGGGGAGTGTAGCGGTTTCCCGGAGGGATGCCAGGGAAGCATTGAGATCGATAAATGACTGCAGTCTTGAGATCATGTTCTCAATGGAAAACCTGCTTTCTGGAGGGCAGGCAACCGGGTTTAAAGAGTACTTGAAGCGGCTTCAGCAGCTTGCTTCTCAGCAAGAAGGATTAAATCAGGAAACTATGAAATTGGGATTGGGAGGAGAAGGAGGACGTCTAAGCCTTCAGAGACTTGCCGCAAGGCAAATGCAGATAAAAAGAGCCCTTGAGCAACTTCAGCGTCAGATGAGGGGAAATCCAGATCAGGTGGGGGATCTGTCCGGGATTGTAAAGGATATGGAGAAAGTTATAGAAGATTTGAAGAAAAATAGAGTATTAAGGAAAACAATTCAACGGCAGCAGCGTATTCTGACAAGATTACTGGATGCTCAGAAATCGATAAGAGCTCAAGGGTATAAGAAAAAAAGGAAGAGTAGAACCGGACAGGATGTTGTCAGAGAATCGCCATCGTTGCCTTCGGATTATGGTGAAAAATCGAGCTTGCTAAGGGAAAATCTCGAAGAGGCTCTTTCTAAAGGGTATTCTGCTGATCTTGAAAAAGTAATAAGAAAGTACTTTGAGATACTTTCTACCGAGGAAGAGAAAAGTGAGAAATAGCTGTGTGTTTTTGGCTTTATTTTTGGTGCTTTTCTGGATAGGGTCTATAAATAGTCAGACCAATAGAAAGCTGAACGCTGTAGGGAGGGAACTCAATGATAAATACAGAATGGCGCTTTATTTTGAAAGGCAGGGATTGTACGATAAAGCCTTAGAAATTTACCGGTACCTTTTTGAGCAACAGCCTCGTAACAATCAGTTTTATAACAGATACGTGGATATTCTTTTGGAGAAAGGAGCATACGAAGAGGCAGAAGAAGCTGTGAATTTGAAGCTTCAGCTGGAACCTTCTAATGTGGAAGCGAGGATAGACTATGCGAAGTTGCAGATAATGAAGGGAGATACAGCACAGGGAATTGCATGTTTTTCCAGGCTTCTTGCTTCTGCCAGGTATTCGGAGTATATGTGTTCCAGGATTTTTAATAATCTCATTTCTATGGGAATATATGACAAAGCCGAAGAGATGATAGTTGATGTACGAAGAAGACTGAACAATGATCTCTATTTTGCCCTTGAATTGGGTAATTTCTATCAGCTGAGGAAGGATTATAAAAGAGCTCTTATGGAGTATATGAAGCTTTATGCAGAAAGACCTGGTTATTATAACCTTATCAGGAGGCATATTTCCCGAATCCCGGTGGATAAGAAGAATGTCTTTTCCCTCGATAGTATAATCGTGAACAATAGGAGGTTGATAGATAACCCTGATGTTTACAAACTGCGGGCTGATTTGTTTTATAAAAGTGGGTTTTATGACAGTTCTATGTCACTTGTAATGACTCTTGAAAGGGAAAAGGGATACAAAGGGACAGATATTCTGGAGCTGGCAAGAAAATTTTTTAGAGATGGGAAGTACAAATGGAGTGAGAAAATATATCTTTCTATTCTGGAGCGGAATCTTTTTAAACATGTACATCTTGATGCTCTTATGGGGCTGGCAAATTGCTATTTCGAGATGGTCCTTTCTCCGGGTTTATACAATCCTTTTGTTTACTTTTATCCTGATAATATTTATTTCAGGCTTGATTTTGCTTATGGAGTTTCTCTTAAGGGGCAGAAGATTAAAAGGGCTTATTCAATTTTTGATTCTCTGGCTTTTTATGTGGGGGTTCCGGATCTCAGCTCTGATGCCAGTTACAAGGTAGGGGTACTCGAGTACAGGTTAAAGAGAGATTTTGATTCTGCGGAAAGATTTTTTAAACGAGCATATAACTCGTGCAGGGGGGCTGATAAAAAGGGGAAGATAGCGATAAATATTATTGACACTTACATTGCCAGGGGAGATTTAGGAGGGGCAAAACAGAAGTGTCTGAAGTATCTTGAAATTTTTGAGGGAACTCCCACTGAAAAGCTTTTGAAAATTAAGATGTCGCAAGTTTTATTTCTTGAGAACAGAATAGATTCTGTTCTGAGCATGAAAAATGATCTCTTGGGGTTGATTTCTCCTAACAGTGAGTATGCAAATGATGTAATGGAATTTTTCCAGTTTATTGATCGTTTTTATACCTTTTCGGATAGAGTCGGGAAGGAAGCTTTCGGGATGTTTGTCAGGGCGGAGAGGCTACTTCATCAGGATAAATTGACTGAGGCTTTTGAGATTTACCGAAAAATTTGGGAAAAGATTGGTGAAAAAGATATTGCTATGGCTTCCCTGTTCAGGGTGGCTCAGATTTCTCTTCTGTTTGATAGGGTAGATGAGGCAGTGGGTTATGTTGATCCTTTGTTGGCTTGCCGTTGTGATTTCTCAGAGTTTGCAGTTTTGATGATTGGGGATTACTTTGTGAGCAAAGGCAAGTATAAAACTGCTCTTAAGTGGTATGAATTTTTCATAGAGAGCTACCCTGGTTCACTTCTTATAGAGAAGGTTAGGAGAAAATACAGGGAGATTGAGAAACTGACAGGAGTTAGTTCATGAAGAGTATAAAAATTTTTCTGGTTTTTGTATGCTTCATGGCAGGTGTTAAAGCTCAGAAACTATTGATACCGATGGACTTTTCCCAAACGAATCATCTGAAAGCTTATGGGATAGTTTATTGGGTTTTGAAAAAGGGTGTTAATGTTGAGTGGTTATTGAATTACAGGGGTGGTTCTTTTATGTTTAAGTATTTTCCGGAGGCAGAAAAAAGGATGAAGATAAAGGGTGTGTATTATGAGAAGTCGACCCCCGAGCGGGTTCTTCAGATTTATGCGACTATAGAAGAGAATAATATGGACATAGTGCTTCTTGAAAAGGCTGCAAAAATAGCTGTTTATTCTCCCCCAAATATGCAGCCCTGGGATGATGCTGTTACGCTTGCTCTGACGTATGCAGAGATTGACTATGATGTGGTCTGGGATGAGGAAGTTCTGAAGGGAGAGCTTTCGAAATACGACTGGTTGCATCTTCATCATGAGGATTTTACAGGGCAGTATGGGAAGTTCTGGGCGAGTTATCATAACCAGGAGTGGTATATAAGACAGCAGATGGAGTTTGAAAAGATGGCGCATAGGCTTGGTTTTAAGAAAGTTTCGGAAGAGAAAAAAGCTGTGGCAAGGGCCATAAAAAAGTATGTTGAGAATGGGGGGTTCCTTTTCGCCATGTGCTCTGCTACGGACACGTACGATATAGCGCTTGCAGCTACTAATGTGGATATATGCGCTTCGGTTTTTGATGGAGATCCCCCTGATCCGGATGCAAATGATAAGCTTGATTATTCTCAGACTCTTGCTTTTACGAACTTTAAAGTTTATACGGATCCATATATCTACGAGTTTTCGGACATAGATTATCCCCCAAGTTTTGAAGCTACTGCACCAGGGCCTGAAAAGGACTATTTTACCCTTTTCGAGTTTTCTGCAAAGTACGATCCAGTTCCAACAATGTTGACCCAGAATCATGTGAAGGTGATAAAAGGTTTTATGGGGCAGACCACAGGATTCAGGAGGGATAAAATAAAAAAGCATGTGGTGATATTGGGGGAAGTTGAAAATGGTCCACAAGTAAAGTACATACACGGCAGTTATGGTAAAGGAACTTTTACATTCTTAGGGGGGCATGACCCCGAGGATTACAGACACTTCGTTGGTGATCCTCCAACGAATCTTGAGTTGCATAAAAACTCCCCGGGGTACCGTCTCATATTGAATAACGTTCTATTCCCCTCTGCGCGAAAGAAAGAGCGGAAGACCTAAAAATTTATTTCAGTAGAATCATTCTTTTTGAGATAGTACCAGCTTCCGTTTTGACTCTATACAGGTAAATACCTGTTGGTAGTTCATGCCCTCTGGTATCTGTTCCATTCCATGTGAATTTGTAATAACCTTTCGGGAGGTAGCCGTTGTATAGAGTTTTAACCTGTTTTCCAAGAAGGTTGTAAATATTGATTTCAATTCTGCTTCCTTCTGTAATTTTTATCGGGATTGTAGTTGAACAGTTGAATGGGTTGGGGAAATTTCCAGGGACTTCAAGGGTAGTAAGATTATTTACCTGAGAAACGAAGATAGAGTTGGTTTCTTCGTTGATCACTATTATACTTTGCGGGCCATCTCCTACGAGGAAGCTTTTTTCAACACTATCTTTTCCAACATCGACATAGTCTTCTTCAAAGCAGGCAGCGTAAAAATTACCATCTGCATCTACGGCAATATCCATAACCCCACGATGTGTTTTGATAGGGTTCTCATGATTGCGATAGATTTCGTGGGATTTTGTGTCGTATTTGTAGATATATCCATAGGTGTCTCCAGCGTATTCCCAGCCTCCAGCGGCTATGTATGCAACCCCATTCGAGGAGACCGCTATACTGCCTGGACTTCCTCCAAAATAAAGCGTCGTGTCCTTTTTCAGGCTTACAGGGTCAAGAATAAACACCTGGCCGAATGTCTGAAAGTAATCACCGGTGCAGAGAATGTGCAGCTTTCCATCCAGCCCTTTTGCGATGGCCTGAGGGTTGATACCTACTTCTATGGAGTCTATGAGAGAATAATCGGTGATAGAATACACGTATACATATCCTTTGCCGTATGTCCAGGTGGAAGTGTTATAATTAACAGTTGTTACAAAGATTTTATCAGTGTCCACTATGATACCTTCTGGGTTTTTGCCTGTGTTTATTTTTGCCGCTACTGTTTTTTTATTAAGGTTTACTGCATAGATACTGTTGTCGCTCCAGTTGGTTATGAAAACTATGGAATCATTGTACACAAATCCATCCCAGGGATTGAGATTTTCGCCAAGAATGATATTTTCTGTTTTGGAGAAGTTACTTCTATCTCCAAGGGTCAGGCTGTGTGTCCCTGAGTTAACAACGATTACCCAGTTAGAGTTGGAGAGTATACTATTAGGTATGTCCCCTGTGGTAAAGATATTATTCTCAACTTCTCCAGATTCCATATTGATTCTGGACACAGTTCTTCCCAGGCCATTAAGCACAAAAACTTCTTGTGAGAAAAGGAATGCGGTGAAGCTTAAGAGAATGATCAATAGTTTCTTCATAATTTTTCCTCCCCTCTCTTCATTTAGTTACTTTACCTTCACGGGGGAAGAATTAACA